>Ga0335076_10003817_pt1 | contig 15176 bp, 12 predicted proteins | sample Lox_Sample_25_FD_206717 | JGI IMG/M metagenome (GOLD analysis project Ga0335076, IMG submission 206717) | Soil microbial communities from Loxahatchee National Wildlife Refuge, Florida, United States - Lox_Sample_2.5 | ecosystem: Environmental > Terrestrial > Soil > Wetlands | place: USA...
CGTACTGGCCACACCCAGGCCTGTTGGGAAAGGCAACGACGCGGCCACTGGCGCCACAGTGGTCCTCCGCTCCGGCCACCCGCGCGCAGCCACTGAGGAGCTAACCAGTCCATCCAGGCAGCCGTGGTCATGGCCCTGGCGCCCGCCTGGCGACGGGCGCGGGCACTGGAGCAGAGGCGTCAGACTTCAGGGAACGCGCTCAAAGGTGCTGGTCGGGTAGGCCGCGCCGCATTCACCGCCGCACTGCGACGTTGGCACCTCGTTATACTGGCTGGTGACGTCTACAGGGGCAACGTCGGTCGGCGGACACTCTGGATTCGGGCACTTCCATCGCATAGCTACCAGTGTGCCTCCCGCCCAGACGGCCGGGTCAGCGGCCCCGGGTGCCCATGTTCTCTCCGCATCAGCCGCGGCCTCAAGCCTCCCAGCCAAGATCACGAAAGATGCAGGTTTAGGACTCCCAGTCACCCCAGTGGCACCGGGAAAGTCCCAACAGTTCAGCACCCAGGCCAGCAAGGAACTGGCTGTGGAGTGGACAACCGAACTCTGACGTCACCGCACCCAGACCAGCCACGGGCGCACGTGACCACCGGGCTGCACGACCAACCGCTTCAAGCGAACCGTGCGGCCCAGCCACACTGGAACCAGCCGCGCGGAGAAGGCGGCCCGCCCGCCCGAACCAGGCCGTGGCTCGCGTCCCTGCCCGGGGAACCGGTCGCCAACCCAGCCAAATCCCACAGTGGCGCCCTCCAGGCACTCAACGCGCGGGACCCACGCCGGACACTGGGTGCCCCGTCGCGCAGGTTGCCAGGCAGGCCCGGGCAATCGGACTAGCCGCACAGGTCGCATCTGGGGAGGCTTGGCGGTGGTATTGCCAGATAGTCCGCGCGGATGTCCTCAGGAATCCCCCGGCAAGGGTGTCCACCGCCGCGGTGACGATCACGCGCGAGTCCATCTTGCGGAATTGTCCCAGTCGGGGTCGAGCACCCAGGAGGCTAGTGGCTCACCGAGCTCGATTGGGACGGCCGCGCCGCCGGTGCCCACGATCGCGCTGGCGATCCGCTCCGGATGTGCAGCCGCCGCGAACAGGGCGCCGCGGTTCCGACATCCGGCGCGACAATGTGCGGCGTGCCCAGATCCACCTCGGCAATGAGCTGGGCCAGGAACTCGCCCATCGCCCGCGGCGACAGCAGATCATCCCGGCGTCGGATGCGCCGAAACCCGGCAGGTCAACGGCGAACAGGCAGGCGTGCGCCGACAGCTGCGCCCACATCGGCGCGAACGCGTACACGCTCTCCGGCCACGGACCGGTAAGGACGGCCACTGGCTCTTGCGGGTCACCGCTGTCGATGTACCGGATCCGGACACCGTCGATAGTCCGGAAGCCGGCTTCCGGCATTGTTGTCGGTGACATGCAGCCCTCCCGGTGAATCCGGTGCCGATCCCCGCACCTGCTCGTCCCCGCTTGCTGGGCCCCATTTACCTGCGTACCCGGCAGCGTCGCCATGACGCCACGCCAGGAGCGGCGGTGGCCGCAGCGAACAAGGGGCCCGGGTCGGCCACTCTTTACGCCCGGCATGCCACGTTGCCGCCGGTGGTTTACCCACAGTTCATCTTTGACCGGGTATGCCCAGTGCTTCCCGGGGCACGGCGAGTTCTATGAACGAAGCGGTAGCCCTGGCCGCACGGCTGGACGATCCGGTCACCGAAGCAGTCACCAGGTTGGAGACGCGCTGGATGTTCCCCGGTGAGGTGGATGCCGCAGTGGCCGGATGGTTCCGCCGGTTCCCGGCTGAGACGCAGATGTATGAGGACATCTACCTGCTCGATCCGCTGCTGCCCGGCTTGTCGGTGAAGATCCGCTCGGGCCAGGCCTTCCAGGTGAAGGCCTACCGCGGCAGCCGTGGGATGCTCGAGGTCGCCGGCCGCGCCCGCGGCGCCCTGCAGGCCTGGCAGAAGTGGTCGTTCCCCCTCGTCCCGCACGACACGGACTCAGGTCTGCCCAGCGGCTGGACATCGGTGGTCAAGACCCGGCAGGTGTGCCGGTTCGGCCTGGCCGGCGGCGAAGCCGTCGCCGGTGATCCGCCGCTGGCCGGGCGGCCGGTGTGCTCGGTGGAACTGGCCCAGGCCCGGGCACGGGGGCAGAACTGGTGGACCATCGGGTTCGAAGCGACCGGCCCCGACGGCACGCTGGGCACCATTCTCCAGGCCACCGCCGCACTCGTCTTCGACCAGCCCCTGCCCGGCCAGGCCGGACCTGGCCCAGACAACTCGTTCTCCTATCATCACTGGCTCACCCAGGCAGTCACCGGTACAGGCAAGGCCCCGGATGACCGGACAACCCCGTGAGGATTGCGCGAATGCGCGTCGGCGGAGTGCGGTGACGAGGGACCCGTCCAGGAGTCTCCTGGATTCGTCCGTTGCCTGAGTTTGTGCTGCCGTGCTGGATCCCGCTTTGTACACCGCCCCGGTACCCGGCCGCGATCATGATCACGTAATGCGAAGACGCCGGCGGCAGCGCCAGGTACCCGAGCACGACCGCGACCGCCAGCGTGACCACGTACCCGGGCCGTCAGGCGCGCTGCCGGAAGTCCGCTACCACGAGCGCGGCCAGGACCCTGGCGCGGGCTCCCGGCGCAATATCCTAGGCCCGCACCTCCAGCGGAACTCGCTGAGCCGGCACCGCGCTCATTGCCGTGCTCCAGTGTTCTTGCGTGGCGAGGCGGAGTGGATGATCATGAGGTAGGCGTCCTCAAGGTCCGGCATGACCGGGGCCGCGTCCGCGGCCCGGCGCGGTCGGTGCCAGCAACCGAACCTGTACTCTGGCCGCGGTGCGGACCATCTTGCTGCGCCGGGCGCGGCATCATCCACCGCCCCGTCCGAGGCATCACTTTTGGCCGCCCACTTCCCTCCGCTGCCAGCCTGCTCCGCCCATGTTGGCCGTCGTTGCCGCATGTGGCGATGCGATCCGCGTCCGCGGCAAGACCGGGGTCCTGCTGTAAGACAGCGTCAGCGACGGCCTGTCTGGCGGGGTCATCGTTCCGGCTTTTGAGCATGTCGGCGGTCATGGCCCACGGTGTTGCTTATCGGTGCCGGCGATGCCCTCGGGGACGGCCTTGCCGTGCTTGATGTCCTGGGACAGTTTGGCCTCGGCGGTCAGGGCCCCCTCGTCCAGCACACCGGAGCCTGCCGCCCGGGAGATGATATCGCCGCCGCGGCCGCGCAGCACCATCGCAAAGCCGACGGCGATCAGCGCACCAGCGACTGGCCCAACGAGGTACACCCAGTAGTTCGTCCAGTTACCGCTGACGAGAGCGGGGCCGAAGGAGCGGGCCGGGTTCATCGACGCGCCGCTGACCGGAGCTGCCCACAGTCCGGCCAGGGCGATGTAGCCGCCGACGCCGATCGCGGCGATCGCGCCGACGTTCTGCGCGGCGGATGCCGTGCCGAGGATCACGCTTACCAGCAGCGCGGTGAGCACGATCTCCATGAGCAGGGCCTGCCAGTTCTTGTACCCGGGGCCAGGAAGAGTCGCGCCTAGATGCTCGATGTTCCCGAACACCCAGCGCAAAAACAGGCACGCCAGCGTCGCGCCAACGAGCTGGTTGACGATGTAGCCCGGGACCCGCTTCCACGGGAAGTCCCCCCGCAGCGCGAACGCCAACGACACCGCCGGGTTCAAGTGCGCACCGGAGACCGCGCCCATGAACAAGATGATCGCCATCACCATCAGGCCCGGGGCGACGACCGCCGCCGCCAGGCTGATCTGTCCCTTCCCATGCAAAGGCCCCCCCGCCCGCGGCGACTAGGACCAGCGCGAAGGTGCCCAGCAGCTCCGAAAACAGCCGCCGCCATTCCTTGCGCGGGTCATCGAAGTCCTTACGGTCCCCGAACTCAAGCTGAAGTATGTGGTGCGTGTGCGGGAACGCCGCCCCCAGCGCCGCCCGGTCGATCTGCTGGGCCGTCGCCCCGCTCACAGCATCCGTCCCCGGTGCGGTCCCGCGCGCCCCCGGACCGTCCGTCCCGTTCACAGGCGCGTTGTCTGTCACGCCCCAGTTCCTCCCATCAGCAGCACCGAAGAAGCTCCGCAATGAAGATTGCAAGCCCGCGCCCGGCCCTGGTCTCCGGCGAAGCCTTCGTCGGTCTTCGCCACCCTGCGCAAGGTATTCTGAGATCCCGCTGTCTGGCCCATACACCTCCGCCCGCCGTCAGCACCAGTGCCAACCTGGTGGCGAGGCGAGTTCCATCCTGTGGGTGCCGAAAACCTATGCAACCAGGCGTTACAGTGGATCACACCCCCGGCACGGTCGCGCCGCTGGATCCGGAACTGATCCAGGTCGGTGACGCCATCGGGCAGCGGGCTCAGCGGCGCGGCCTGGTTCAGGATTCGGTGCGGCCGGTGCCTGTTGCAGAAGTCCTCGTACTCGCGCAGCGCGATCATCAGATGCCGCGGATTCCATACCAGGATCCGGTCCAGCAGCTCATGGCGGCAGCCGCCGATCGCGCGTTCCATGACCGAATTGCCCCACATCGTCAACTACACCTGATCTGCACGACCGGTACCGTCGGGTGCGGGTGACGCACCCGTTCCACCCGCTTGCTTACGCTCAGCTGACCGGGATGATTTAAACGTCTATGGCCGGGCCCGCACTCCCAGCCAGAGGGCCAAGGCCCCTGCGTCGGGGACGTCGGGCCCTTGCGGGGCTCGCGCCGGGCGCATCGATGCCTTGGAATCGGCGGACAGGACCAGCAGAGTCGCTGCGGGCGAGAACGGACTGGTTCACACCTACCGTGCGGTTCATGCCGGTTGAGTTCCTGGCGAATGACGAGGCAGGGCTGCCCCGTCTGCCTGTCACTACGCGGCGGGACTGCTGCGGCCGGAGAGGTGGCGCAGGTGAGGCGGGCAGTGCTCTACGAGCACCCCGCGGTCGCCGAGGTAGCGGTGATCGGCCTGCCCCACCCGGCGCTGGGTGAGGAGGTGGGCGCTGCGGTGGTCCTCAAGCCAGGAGCCAGCGTGGCCGCGGAAGAGCTGCGGGACCATGTCAAGGCTCAGGTCGCGGCGTACAAGTACGCACGCCGCGTCTGGATGGTCGAAGAGCTGCACAAGGGCCCGACCGGAAAGATCCTCAAGCGGGACATCAGCGCCCCGGACGACCTGGCCGGCCGGTGAAGTCACCGGGCACTCGCACGCGACCGGGATTCGCGGTTCAGAGGTACTTGAGGCGGGCCTGACGGGGGATGTCGCCGAACTTGCCGGCATGGAAGTCGTTGAACGCCTGAGTGATCTGGGTTTCGGTGTTCATGACGAATGGCCCGCCTACGGCGATCGGCTGGCCGATCGGAGGGCCGCTGTAGACCATGGCGACGCTGGGCTGGTCCGCGTCCCCGGTGGCCAGGGTCATCACCGATGCGGTGGCCTCCGGAACGGGGTCGGACCAGGCGGTCTGCCCGGCCTGGACGGCGCGGCCAGTCACGGTCACCTCGCCGGACAGGACGTGGAAGAAGGCGCGGTCGCGGCCGGGCAGCAAGTGCTCGAGGCGGCGGTTGGGCTCCAGAGTGATCAAGGTTCCGGAGACCGGCCAGTTGTTCAGCGCCGGCCCGGCGGTGCCGTCGGCGTCACCGGAGATCAGGTCGATGCGGGCGCCGTCGCGCTCGATGACCGGGCGGCCGGCCGCCCGCAGGTCCTGGTAACGGGTGCTGGTCATCTTCATCTCGCCGGGCAGGTTCACCCACAGTTGCAGGGTGTGCGCGCGTTCGTTGCGGAAGGCCAGCTCGCGGTGGATGATGCCGCGCCCGGCGGTCATCCACTGAATGTCGCCGGTGGTCAGCGCGCCGGCGTTGCCGAGGTTGTCGCCGTGCTCGAGCACCCCGTCGAGCACGAGGGTGACGGTCTCCAGGCCGCGGTGCGGGTGCCACTCGAAACCGGTGGTGGAGAACCAGTCCTCGCTCAGCAGCAGGAACGGGTCGGTCCGGGCGGGGTTGACCGGCGTGATGAGCACGTTGCGGTCGTCGACCTGCGGGTCGGCCCCGAAGTGGATCTTGTCTTCGACGCGGGCGACGGTGCGCCGCGCGGTGCGGTCGGTGGTCTGCATAGCGTGCCTCCTGCTGCTGCCTTGAGTTGACGTGTCACCTTCCCGCAATGAGTTGACGTGTCAACTCATTCCCGTAGGATACTGGCTGTGCCGGCAGCAACGCGACCGTTGAACGAGCGGGAGATGAGCGCCTGGCGCGCGTTCTTCCAGATGCAGGAAGTGCTGCGCGGCCGTCTCGAGCAGCAGCTGCAGGCGGATAGTGGCCTGTCGAACGCTGACTACACCGTGCTCGTCGCCCTGTCTGAGGCGCCCGACGGGCGGCAGCGGGCCATCGAACTCGGCCGTCGCCTCGGGTGGGAAAAGAGTCGGCTGCACCACCAGCTCAGCCGGATGTGCCGGCGCGGCCTCGTCGAACGGCACAGCGGCGACGGCCGGGCCAGCTACGCCGCGATCACCGCCGGCGGCCGCGCGGCGCTCGCGGCTGCGGCGCCCCGCCACCGCCAGCAGGTCCGGCGCCTGGTCCTCGACCGGCTCACCCCCCGCCAGATCGGCCAGCTCGGCGAAATCTCCCGCACCATCCTCGACGGCCTCGACGCGTCCTGACGCCTGCGAACGTGGCGGCGGCAGCAGCCGCTAGCTCCCGGCTCGCCGGCCGACTGGTCCATGGCGTGGGTCACCCGGCGGGGGTGATGCGAGCTCAACGTCGAATACGGGTACAGCTACCGATCCGCGGCGGTCGTGCCCGACGGCAGCGACGCTCCCACCACGGCAGACGAGATCCGCGTGTATCAGCCGTCCACACGCCCAGGCGCCCCCCTCCCGCACTGTGGATCGAGGACGAGGACGGCCACGCGTGGTGCGAAGCATCCAGGCAACTGGCGGCAGCGGCGCACGTCCCCATCGACACGGTGCGGATCGGGCACCTTGACGGTGATCTATATGACCCGCGCTGCACATGGCTGCGCTATCGCCATATCTCCGGCGAAGGCGCCGTCCTGGTGCGCCCGGACCGGTTCATCGCCTGGCGGCACCCGGCCGGCAGCAGTGACCCCACTGCTTCCCTCGCGGCTGCGCCCAGCCAGATTTTCGCCCGCCCCGTCGCTGCGCAGCCCGCATCGGCCATCTGACACGTTGCTGGCAGGAGCGGTGGCCAGCAGCTCTTCGCAGGGTGCCAATGCAGGACCCGAAGGTCAGGCGGGCCGCGCGGAGCTGAACACCAGCTGATACTCCGTGGAAGCACCGGGCACGCCGTTGATTGCTTCGGCCGCGGCGGCCTCGCCCGCCGTGGCCGACCTGCGGCTTGCGGCCAGCGCGTTCAGGTCCTGCCATACCGTCTCGCTGATCAGACGGCCCGCGGCCCAGTCGGCATACAGCAACGCCGCGCAGAAGCCGCTGGTATCCGCGAGCGAAGGGACCGCCGTATCCGCGTACCAGGCCACAGCATCTTCGATGTTCGACCGCCTTGACGACTTAGCGCTCATCGGTGAAATCGCGTCTTCGGCCTTGACCGGTTCGATGCTCACCGGTGTCACCCGTACTCCCTGCCCACCGCCCAACGGCGCCTCCCGTTCGAACACCAGGACCTGGTACCGCTCGCGAGTGACCGCTCCCTGTGCTCGCCGGGCCGCCTCCCGGACGCTCGCCCCGACCATGTTCTCGCCCGCCGCCAGCGCACCGTGCGACGCCCAAAACGACTCGAGCCCCAGAGCACCGTCCTGAGCGGCGATGAGCAGCGATGTCCCCAGGCTGCCCGGCTGACGCTCCACAGCGGGACAGGCCTCACTCGTCAGGTAGCTGATCACGTCACCCAGCCGGAGCCGGTCCCCGGCGATCCGGCTCACCTCAACGTGCAGCACGTGCGCACCGTAACAGCCGCCGGCCGGGCCTAACAGGGGCTGAGGTCCCTCCCTCCCGTCGGCAGCAGCCAGGCGGTGCTTTCTCCCTGCCCCGGTGGGGCGGATGACACTGGGCGCTGAGAGGGCTGAGGAGACTGGGCCGAAGGTCCCTATAAGGCCAACCGTCAGGTCGTTAGCGTGAAAGTGGACTGGCCTGGTGCAACAGTGCGCAGCTGGGCCCGGCCGGAGGACATGACTGGGGGTCGAAATGAGCGAGCCTGACCGGGTGCGAGAGTACGTCGACAACCTGCAGGAGCAGGTCAACCACCTGAAAACTGCTATGGATCTGGCGCGCAAGGAAAGCAGCGAGCAGGTCAGGAGCCGCATCCAGCAAGTCAAGGCAGACATGGCGGCCCAGGAGTCGGCCAGCGAACGGGCCGGGCACGCCGCTGACCGGGCGCAGAGCAAGTGGCAGTCAATAAGGGCCAACGCCGCCGCGAACGCGCGGGATATGCACGACCGCATGGGCCGCAAGCGTGATGAGCTCGATGCCAAAAGCGCGGAACAGGACGCCGAGGGCGCCGAGGAGGACGCCCTTGACGCGCTGGGCTTTGCCCAGTGGGCGGTCGGGCAGGCCGAGGTGAGCATCCTTGATGCGATAGACGCCCGCGCCTGGGCTGACGAACGCGCGGCAGCAACGCAGACAAGCTAACCGGGGCGACTGAGGCCTGGCGCCGGAGCGGACGGCCCCGGCCAGCCAGCGGCGTGGCTCAGGACCGCGGGCACAACCCGGGCCTGGCGTGCGGGTTTCAGGCAAGGATGTCCTCCCGCTGCGGTGAGGAGATTTGGCCGGGAATCGGGCGTGGGTGCTGCACGGACATACCGACGGGGCGCGAGCGGCCCGGGCGTGGCTGGCCCCACGGCCTGTGCGCCTATGCGGCCGGGTGAAACGGTCGTGGCGTGATGGCACCGCAGCCAGGCGAGATCGCGGTCGAGGATCAGCTCGAGCGCCGCATCCGCAAGCCGGTCGATTTGCTGCGCTGCGTCTTGTCCTGCGTCGAGATCGTCGCGCTGTCGGCGGCCGGCATCGCGGCCAGCGCCGCCACGTCTGGCGCTCAGACTGATCTCGCGACGGCGAGCCACCGGCTGCCGCACGCCCTGCTCGCCGTGGCCAGTCCGCTGGCGCTGCTCGCCCTGCTCATCCTGCCGGTGGGCATCGCGGTCCAGTTGGTTGTCCGGCGCCAGTTGCGGCGGCTCGGTGAGGCGGTGGCCACCGGCGTCCTGGCCGCTGCCGTGACCGCGGCGGTCAACGACCTGCTTACGCGGCCTGCCGCCAGCCGGCTGTACTACGCGATCATCATGGCCCGTCCGGGCACCAGCCACGTCGCGGCGCTCGACCCCTACCTGGCCGGCCTGGTTGCCTACGTCACTATGGTTGGCCTGGCCGGCCGGCCGTACTGGCGGAAGGCCCTGTGGGGGGCGATCGCCGTGTACGCCATCGTGCACGTTGGAGCGCTGCACACGTCCATCCTGAGCCTGCTGATCACGGTGCTCGGAGGCCGCGCGATCGGCCTGGCCGTCAGGTACGTGGCAGGCTCCGCGTCGCAGCGGCCGGGCGCCCTGGACATCGCCAACGCCCTGGCCGCCACCGGCCTGCCGGTAACCGCGATCCGGCGGGACCACGGTCAGGAACCCCGTCAGGGAAACCCGTCGCGGCACTACACGGTCACGGCCAAGGGCGACGGCTGCAGGCTGGACGCCGTCGTGTACGACCGGGACCAGCAGGCGGCCGGCGCCGTCTACCGGCTGTACCGGAGGGTGCGGGTGCTCGGGCAGGTGTCACGCAACGCTCCGCTGTCGGTGGAGCACGCGGTCGAGCGCCGGGCCCTGCTGTGCTACGCGGCCGAGGACGCGGGTGCGCCCACACCGCGGTTGCGCGCCCTGGTCCGGGCCGGTCCCGAAGCCTCTGTGCTGGCTTACGAGCACCATGAGGGGACGACGCTGGCCCAGCGGAATTCCGGCTGCAGCGACGCCGAGCTCAGCCGGATATGGGATGCGGCCGGCCGGCTGCACGCCCACCGGGTTACGCACCGGAGCCTGACCGGGGATCGCATCCTGCTCACCGGCGACGGCCAGGTCATGTTGCTCGACCCCGGCGACGGCGACGTAGAAGCCAGTGACCTGCAGATCCGCCTGGACGTGGCCCAGCTCCTCGCCGAGCTCGCCCTTTCCGCCGGCCCGGACCGCGCCGCCGGCCTGGCGGTGGCGAAGATGAGCGCGGACGACCTGGTGGCGGTGGTGTCGGTGCTGCAGCCGGTCGCGCTGGCCCGCCCGACGCGCAAGGCGCTACGCCACCGCCGCGACGTGCTGCCCGCGCTGCGCACCCGGCTGCTGGCGGCGGTGCCGGGCGGCGAGGTCACCCCGGCCCGGCTGGAACGCGTCAGGCCGCGCACCCTGCTGATGATGGTCGCCAGCATCGCCGCCGTCTACCTGCTGGCCGGCGAACTGGGGCGGGCCAGTCTCGGCACGGTGCTGCACGAGGCGGACTGGCGCTGGGTCATCGCCGCGCTGGCCCTGTCGGCGGCCACTTATGCCGGCGCCACGGACGAGCTCATCGGGTTCGTCCCCGGGCGGCTGAGCTACCGCCGCACCCTGCTCGCCCAGCTGGCCGGCTCCTTCGTCACCCTGGTGACCCCCGCTGCCGTCGGCGGGGCCACGCTGAACATCAGGTACCTGCAGCGCCAGAAGATCCCCGCGGCGGCCGCGGCGGCCAGCGTGGGCCTGGCCCAGGTGGTGGCGTTCGTCCTGCACGTCCTGCTGATCCTCGTGTTCGCCGCGATCGCCGGCAGCTCGGGCAGCAAACCGGCCCCGCCGCCACGGTGGGCCTGGTTCGTACTGGGCGGCCTCGTCCTCATCGCGCTCGTGGCGCTGGCCATCCCGGCCGGGCGGCGGATGCTGCGCGCCCGCCTGTCGCCGACGCTGGACCAGGTGCTGCCGCGGCTGCTCGAGGTCGCGCAGCAGCCACGCAAGCTCCTCCGCGGTACCGGTGGCGCGCTGCTGCTGAGCCTGTGCTACATCTTCTGCCTCGCCGTCTGCGTGGCGGCGTTCAGCCGGTCGGTGCCGATCGCGAAGATCGGCCTGGTGTACCTGACCGGTAGCGCCGTCAGCTCCGCCGTGCCGACCCCCGGCGGCATCGGCGCGGTGGAAGCGGCCCTGACCGCCGGGCTCACCGCGGCGGGCATACCGAGCGCGGCCGCAGCCAGCGCGGTCCTGCTCTTCCGGCTGGTGACATTCTGGCTTCCCATCCCTTTGGGCTGGGGGGCCCTGAAGTATCTGGAACACGAGCAGGCCCTATGAGTTCCGGCCAGACTCTGGCCGGGGTTCAGATGCCCATCTGGGCTTGCATAACTGCACCCGCAGTCCTGAGGACGGCGTGCCGGCCAGGTTGGCAGCCATGCTCACGATCCGGGTGTACACCGGCGCCGGGTGTCTCGCGCCCGCCGGGCGTCACGTTCCGGCCGTACCGCGGTCAGGTGCTAGCCGGGGCTGCGCGTTCTTGAGCTCGAACGCGAGCACGATCTCGGTGAAGCCGCGGAACATGGCCAGCAACCCGACCCAGATGATCAGCAGCACCCCGCGGGCGGGGAGCGCCTGCTGGGAGGCCCAGAAGCCGACGAAGATCTCCAGGATGCCCGCGATCATGCCCAGCCACCAGGCGCTGTTGACGACCCTGGAATCGATCGAGGTGAAAAGGTCGAAGCCCCCCTGCAGGATCAGCAGCAGCCCGATGACCGAGGCCAGGGACCAGAACGCGTCGAACGGATGCACGAAGGCCCAGATCGCTCCGCCCAGGAACAGGATGCCCAGCAGGGCATGCGCCCACCCCCAGCGCCGACGCACCGAAGCGATCAGGAATTCGTTCGCCATCGCGGCCAGGAAGACCACGCCCATCAGAACCCCGATGGTGGCCACCGAGCTGACCCTGAACCGCAGCACGATCACCGAGATGATCAGCCACGCGATCCCGGTCAGCAGCAGCACCCACCAGGGGGCCCCCAGCCGCCACCGGTCAGTCCCCACCCCCCAGGAACTGCTCGCCCTGCGGTCCTGCCTCGTCTCCTGATTGATGCTCATTGCGGTGCCCTCCCGAATTCGCCTGAGGGGCACCCGCGACCTGGCGGCCGGACCGCCATAGCCGTCCCAGCGGCGTGCGGCGGCCGCGTTTCCTGTGGTCGAGGCCCAGCAACCGTCACCGGCGCCCCGTTACCCAAGGCTTTCCGGCATGCTGGCACCGGGCTGTGCTCCTTGTGCAGGGCCAAACGTCACATCCGCGCAATAGCCTCGGTCGCCTCGCCGAGGAGACCGCCCGCTCGTCTGCCCAGGCGCGGGCATCTACCACGTCGAGGACGCTCAGCTTGGCCTGCCCGGCCGCCCACCAGGCGATGTCCAGCGCAATCTCCCAGCCTGTATCAGCAGGCCAGCCAGCGCCTGGTGCTCATCGGCCTGATGGCCTACCCGTTCCTGAAAGCCCGCCGTGAGCGTCTAGGCGAAGCAGCCGAGCCAGACGACCTGCCCACCCAGGACAGCGCGGCGGCCCTGCCGCAGCCAGGCACCCTCCTGTCACCGGGCAGCGGTACGCACCCCGCCACTGGCGCAGCCTGGGGCTCGACCGGTCCGCACAACGGGCCACCACTGAAAGAGCCACAGAAAGAGACAAGGACGCGTCATAACGGACAGTAATCAGGACGTTGTCTATGCCGCGGGCGTATGAGAATGTCCCCGCGCGCTGGCGGCCCTAGCCACGTAGGTGGATGGCGCGGGGCCCGGCCAGCAGGCTGGGAATCTCGTCGCTGGGACCCTACGATCGCTGCGTGGGCTTCAACCGGGTGACGTGGACGCCGGGACATGAGCGAAAGCCGATCGACGCATCCCACTTCCGGCAACTGGCAAGACTGCGTCGGCAACGCGAGGCCAGGACGCGGGAGACCGCGGTGGCTCACGAGCTCAAGGGGTCGCTGATATCCCTCGCCGCTTTGCTCGGCAGCGAGGTCAAGGATTCGGACGGCCGTAGCGTCGGCCGGCTGTCGGATGTCGTCGTTCACTGGACCACGCGGGAGGCCTATCCAACCGTAAAAGCGATCGTGGTGAAGGCCGGCAAGCTTGAGGTGGTGATCGGGGCGCGCTGGCTCGAGGTCGTCTCGCCGTCTGCGGTCCGGCTGCGGTCGTCTCGGGCGTATGCCAGCGCTATTGACCGCCACCCTGGCGATGTCGCGCTAGCGCACGACGTTCTCGATCGTCAGGTGGTCGACGCCGATGGGGTTCAGGTCTTGCGGCCGTCCGACATTTACCTGGCTGCGGTGGGGGACCGGATCGAGCTGGTGGGGATCGAGGTCGGAGTCGGGGCGCTGGTCCGGCGGTTGGGGCCCAGGCGCCTGCGCAGCCACGTCCGGCTGGGCCGGGCCATCGATTGGGGATCGATCAGTGGCTTCGTCCCGCGAACCCCCGGAGACATGCGTCACGGCCGCCGCTCGCAGATCGCGGGTGAAGCTGGCACCGGCCTGGAACTCGACCGCGAGGCCGCCGAAGTCAAACGTCTGAGGCCCAGCGAGGTTCAGGCGGCGCTTGAGGACGCGAGGGCTAAGCGCACCGGAGAACTGGCCTGAGCGCCGTCGATAGCCCTAGCGACCCGGCCCGCCGTCGACGGGCCAGACGGCCACGCTGGCTGGTGGCGATCCTCGGCTTCCTCGCCATCCTCGGTCCGGGGCTGATCTCCGCGAATGCGGGCAATGACGCGGGCGGGATCATTACCTACGCCAGTGCCGGGTCGCAGTTCGGCTACCGGATGCTGTTCCTCATGATTTTGATCACCGTGGCGCTGGTTGTCGTGCAGGAGATGTGTGCGCGGCTTGGCGCATACACCGGTGAAGGGCTGGGCGCGCTGATCCGCGAGCAGTTCCCGCTGCCCAGCGGTGCTGCCGCGATGCTGTTGCTGTTCATCGCCAACGCGGGACTGACGGTGAGCGAATTCGCGGGCATCGGTGCTTCGATGGAGATCTTCGGGGTCTCGCGCTACATCGCGGTTCCGCTCGCGCTGGCCGGAATCTGGACCGTCACCGTTCTCGGCAACTACTCGCTGGCTGAGCGCGTGTTCGTGGTGATGGGTCTAGTGTTCCTGACCTATCCGATCGCGGCGTTCCTGGGCCATCCCGACCCCGGCGCCGTGGCCAGCAACCTCCTCTGGCCACACTTTCTGCACTCCAAGGCGTTCCTGCTGCTGGCGGTCGCGCTGATCGGCACCACCATCACCCCCTACATGCAGTTCTACCTGACCTCGGCTGTGGTCGACAAAGGCGTCACCCCGGAGACCTACAGGGGTGAGCGAATCGACACGATCAACGGGGCCATCCTGTCCGACGTCGTATCGATCTTCATCATCATCGCCACGGCAGCCGCGATCGGCGGCACCGGACCACTGAGCAACATCGGGCAGGCCGCGGCCGCGCTGCGCCCGGTCGCTGGCGAAGCGGCGTCGCAGCTATTCGCCATCGGGCTGCTCGGCGCCGCGCTGCTGGCTGCGACGGTGGTTCCCCTGTCGACCGCGTACGCGATCGCCGAGACCGCAGGCGTCGAGCGCTCGCTGTCCCGGAAGCTGCGCGAGGCGCCGGTCTTCTACGGGATCTACACCGTCCAGCTGGTTGTCGGCGCCGCAATCGCACTTCTGCCCGGGAACGCGGTCAGCCTGGTGATCAACGCTCAGGTGCTGAACGGATTCATCACACCGGTTCTCCTGACCTATATCCTGATCCTCGCCAACCGCCGGTCGGTTCTCGGAGACGCGGCGAATGGCCCAATCTTCCGCACCGTCGCCACGATTTGCGTGACCGTCGTGGGACTGCTCTCAGCGGTCGTGCTGGTCCAGACCGTGATCGGCTGGCTGTGAAATCTGCGGCTCAACTTAGCGTCCTGGGCCACCGAGGTTGCCGGATGGGCAGGTAAGTCGGTCGAGGCTGCGTTCCGGGCCATCCGGCTCCCGCCGCCGGTGACCTTGGTCTCTGCCCAGGTGCATGCGACGACGAGAGCATGGCACTGGCTGAGGGAATGAGGTAGCTGTGGCTGTTGCCGTCTCCCGCGGCAAGGAGAGTGCCGCCGTACCCCGTCCGGTGCCTGCGGTGCAGGCCGCGGCGCTGGGCGGTGCTGAGGTTCTTGCCCGGCTGGGCAGTGACCCGAAGGGCCTGGACGGGGATGAGGCGGCCCGGCGGCTGCAGGTGGTGGGGCCGAACGCGGTGCGCTCGTACCGGGCGCGGGCGTG
>Ga0335076_10003818_pt1 | contig 15174 bp, 14 predicted proteins | sample Lox_Sample_25_FD_206717 | JGI IMG/M metagenome (GOLD analysis project Ga0335076, IMG submission 206717) | Soil microbial communities from Loxahatchee National Wildlife Refuge, Florida, United States - Lox_Sample_2.5 | ecosystem: Environmental > Terrestrial > Soil > Wetlands | place: USA...
AGCACGAGCGTAACGTACGGTCAAGCTGGCTGGTTTGGGGGTTGGCTCTTCGTTGGTTGTTTCTCCCGCGTTAGATAGCAATAATCAGGACATTTATCGAAGTGTGTGCGTAGCAGTCCACAAGTTCTGTGGCTACAATGAGCGACCAACTCACGGCCGTGATATTATTTCGCCACTGTCCTTACAGCGAGAAATAATATATTCCGGTCTAATAACAAGCCGGGAGAGCCTCGCCACCGTGTCGTAATAGGGTTTGATAAGTCGATTGTCCAGTCTCCGCGGAGCAATCGTCGCCAGATAGCCAATCTACATCGCCGCGATTTGAAGCACAAACACGTTCGCACCGACGTGTTTAGATCCCACCGACCCCGCTCACCGAACGATTGAAGGAATAGGAATTCAATCGTCAACTGGCTCAAAAATTTTCGGAATTCCTAATCAAAGGTACGGTCTCGATATATCACGAGACGATTGAAGTCGCCTCGCCTATGGATCACGCAAAAAGTGCGCCGTGGTCCTTGGGGGAGGACTTGAAATGCATCTCGACGACGCAACTTGCATAGTCTTATAAAAATCTGACCAGCATTCTAATTTTGAATTCTGAGGCGACAGATGACATTATAATGCAAAACAGGATGAATCACAGCGTGGAACCTCTTGGACCGGCGGTCAAATTGTTGGTTCGAGGTAAATGCGCGGGTATGAATTTCCTAATGCTGAGCTTCCCGGAAATAATAGAGTGATCGGATAGCACGAAAACTCCAGCAATCTTCACGCAGCTTCAAGAAATAACCTCTCAATACGTGTTGTCATGGTAAAATGGGAAATAGGAGGCTAATCGGGATGTGCGGCGGTGAATGCAAAAATGATTTGGAATTCTGGATTTCAAATTTCGTGACCCGCCGGGATTATGATTTGTAGGATGATTTGAATTTTGGTGCCGCCGGCAGGCCCATCATTTGCTTTAAGTACGGCCGTCCTGGAGAGGTGCGTCTGCGACAAGTTTCATTCGACCCGTTCTTTTATGGGAAGTGCTGTGACAAAAGAGACACCAGCCATGCCACCGTCGGGAAAGTCGCTTGCTGCCTTTGCCAATGTATGTCCCGCGACACTGTTATTGCATACGCTAATCCCTTCGTTGTAGGGCTGTTTCTGGGGTACTTCCACTGAGGGTCGCGGCATTTCTCACACGCAATAGGGACCGAGCACCTTTATCGCAAACACTTTGGGAATAAATTAGACAAGATCATTGTCGGCTATACTGGCGGCACAACCGCGAACCCGACATATCGTCAAGTCTGCTCGGGGATGAGTGGACATGCCGAGGCAGTTCAGATCACCTTTGATCCCAACAATGTCTCTTACGAGCAACTGGTCGATTTCTTCTTTAGAATGCACGGTATGAAGGTCCTGTTGGCTTTGGATACTAATTCACTTAGATCCAACAACTCTGAATGCACAAGGTTTGTTCTGTTCGATTTCTATTGACTTGGCTAACTGGATACCAGGACCGGATAGAGGGTAGAATTTTGAATGTTCTTGTGGGTAACAGTTAGAACCCAATATCGAAGCGCTATCTTCACTTATTCCGCTGAACAGAAGCAAATTGCTCAGAAGATTCTCAGCGAGGTTCAAGAAAAACACTTCAAAGGCAGGAAGATCGTGGTATGTGAAAACAGGTATCTTTCGCTCATCGCAACAGACCGAGATTGTCGACGCCGGTAAATTCTATGAAGCAGAGGACTATCATCAAGTATTAAGCCATGTATAAGCCCAGCTAATCCAATAGGAATATCTAACGAACAACCCTAGTGGATATGTAATGGGCTCTTCTAAATCTCTGCTCACTTTTAGCACTGTCCGGCTCATTACCTTCGTTGGTAAATTTTACATGGGAAATTTCAAATTTGTCATTCGGTATTACTTAAGAGTGTGGATTCTTCATAGTAACAAAGCATCTTAAAGATTGTAACAATCGGATTTTTCTTGACGGTGTTACTGGCCGATGAATTTGGTCCGAATCGCCGATCCTTGTAGGACCCCATGGGTACGTGATTATCCTCCCTGCCGCTCCATTCTCGCGGGTTTGACACATATCGGAATGGAAGACGAAGCGGCTCCGTATATTCGCTTCCGACTAGGTAACATCGACAGTTACCAGGGAACGCCGACGAGTTTGGATCGAAATTGCTATCCGAAAGTACCCATTATCCGCATTTGGGGTGCTGCAGATGAGTCGGGTCAAAAGGTATGTCAACCCAGAGATTATTCTGATATAGCATTAGGTGTGTTGTCATGTCCACGGCGTATACCCGTATTGTTATGTTGAATATACCGGTAACTTGATTCCAGATGAAGGTAAAAGTCTGTTCGAAAAATATTTTGACGGCAGTGGACGCGTACATGCAAAGGCTCCACGCAAACATTGACTTATCCATGGCCCTTGCTTTCCGAAGGAACCCTCAGGACCCCTCAAATAACACCTACGTCGCTCGAATAACCCTTTGCAAAGGCGTGCCCATGTACGGCTTTCACGTTGGGTGGCGCTTCTTCTTGAAAATATATATGCTGAACCCCGCCTACATGCAGCGTCTCGGTGATTTATTGAGGAATGGATTGATCATGGGGAAGTCAATGCAGCCATATGAGGTTCACATTCCGTATCTTTTGCAGTTCATGGCCGATTATGGGCTATACGGGTGTGGCTGGGTTGAATGCGAAACGGTTAGATTCAGGGCCCCAGTCCCGGATGGCGAGAATGGTGGGCGAATGTGGAATGAATCTACAATCCCGACGCATCTCATATCATCCTCGGAGGACAGACCCCGATTGTCGCATTGTGCCCTCGAAATTGATCTTTTTTCGCACCATATTCTTAACCGTCGAGCCATAAAACCGCGTTTGCTTCACCACGATTTTGTTGAGCGAAAAAATCTGCCCTCCCTGGACGAAAGGCTGGTACATAGTATGGCCGAGCTGTGGCTAGACGACAAACGAAGACGGGAGAAAATGGGGAAATCGGAACCGGACGCGAGCATGGACGGGTCGTTGTCGCGAAACGACGAGGAGATCAAACGAAAGGGTCCATGGATTCACGAAACGGAACTACGCGAAAAGTTGGAAGAAACGATTCAAGCGGAACGTGCGAAAAGCGATGCACATGCCCTGAATTTCGACACATTCGTTCGGCCAGCAAAGTTCCAATCACTCGTACAAACGGCCCTCGAAAGTGTCACCGATATGTTCCCAGCCGAAATCCCGTCTCAAAAAGAAGCGTATGTCGGCACGGTCACCTCGTCGGGTCATCTTCGAGAAAACCGCAATGAATTTCCTTCTGCTGAGATTAACGAAGCTCAAATTCTCGAACTTCTCAATGACCTCGCTACAGAACCTGAAAAACCCGAAGCTTCGTTGCACGACGAGTATTTTTCCGAGATGTCTTCTGAAGCGGATTCCGAGATTGACTTCGACGGGGATCTTTTGGGAAGAGGACAGGATCTTGGCGAAAGCGAGGTAGAGGAGGGCGCATTTCCATACATCGATGTTCAAGATTTCTCGGACGACGCCGATATCGACCTCGGACTCGGCTCAAGGGGACTCAAATTCAAGAGGGAAAACGGTGTCGATTCCGATGGAGATTCGCCATTTAAACCATTGCGACTCCGGGGAGGTGCATCGTCGTCTGGCCGAAAGAAACGGAGGTTAAATGAATATGAATACGGCACTCGACAGATGAAGCTGAAGAATACGCTGCCTGAGTCTCAGCAGAATATTCGACAGTACCGCAAATCGGAAGAGAGAACTTCTAGCGTGTCCAGCAGTCCTACTGATTCGAAATTACTTGAAAGGATTCGTGTGATAAGGGGTGACGATTCACAGAGGCCGACAAGAAAGTCCTCTGAAATGATTTGGTCCAACCAGCCCCCTTCGACTACAGATCTGCTATCAAGCTTACAACGCCACGGAATTCCTCGAGTAGTCCCTCGAGATGCGTTCTATGGACGTGATGAAGACGTGCCGAGCACCTCCAGAGAATACGGTGGTCGGAAATTTAAATTAGTATCGGGTTCCCTGCGGTATCTCGATCGCTTCAACACGGGAATCAGTACGAATCTCTTCGAACATTCCGGTGATGACCGGACGAGAAGCCGAATCTGGCAGTTCGAAAACCGACCTCCACTTGTCAAAGATTTGCTTGAATTTCGTATATCTGACATTGGCCCAGGTATTTCCTTCCCTTTCATCTCTGATCGTAGAACGCCCTCTGTCCCAGGTATTTGATCCTGAGATCGACGGCTCATTATCAGATTGATGATGTAACGCCGAAGAATAAATTTGGGTTCAAGTTCACTCAGGCGCGGAATAGCGATGCAGGAGAACAAGAGCTGCATTATATGAGTATCATGAGCATTGAGGTTCATGGTACGGGATCTTTTGAACGAGCTTAACATCAGTAAATACGCGAGCGCATTTCTTGCCAAATCCCGACGAGGATGCCATTGAGTGTATTTTCTGGTGCATCCAAACCCCTAGATATGGGGGGTCAACGGATGAGAACACCTTAAGGTTGGACATGATCTCCTTATCCTAATAGAAAGGTACGTTAACGGAATCATAATTGTCGCCACGAAAGAAGAGCTCGACCATAAAGGCTTGCCGAAAGAAATACTTGTGGATGCCGAGGATTCGGAGCTGGACGTCATCAACCGTTTAACGGACATTGTCCGAGAGCGGGATCCAGATATTTTGTCTGGCTACGAAGTCCAGAGTTCGTCGTGGGGGTACGTCATAGAGCGGGCCCGGAAACATTTTGGTTGAAACATCACATCTGTTTGCTGATACAAGACTTTGACATGTGCGACGAGCTTTCTCGGATGAAGTCACTATCCCATGGGCGATTTGGCAGAGAAAATGACCGGTGGGGCTTCACTCAAGCCTCTGCCATCAGAGTTACTGGCCGTCATATGATCAATATCTGGCGTGCGATGCGAGGAGAATTGAATCTCACCCAGTACGCCCTTGAAAACGTGACATTCCATCTGCTTCACAGAAGGCGCAGGGTTCCTCATTTGGATGTTCCTAATAATAGGGTGCCCCATTACTCGCATTCAGACCTCACAAGATGGTACCAAGGCCGGGATCAATTGCGAGTTTTCCTGTACTATACCTCTCGTTGTGTTATCGATCTTGAAATCTTGGACGCCCAAGACTTGATAGCAAAAGTTTGGTCCGGCCAGTCCTCTGCATATCTGATCTTGGCAGCGAACAAGCCCGGGTCCTTGGAATCGACTTTTACTCCGTTTTCAGTCGGGGATCCCAATTCAAAGTCGAATCGTTGATGGTCCGCATTGCAAAGGCAGAGTGCTTTATGCTTATATCTCCAAGCAGGAAACAGGTTGTCGCTTGGCTGGATAATCTAATTTAGGTCGGTCAACAAAATGCCCTTGAGTGTATTCCGCTGGTCATGGAACCGCAATCGAACTTTTATCCCAGCCCTTTACTTGTCCTCGATTTTCAGTCCCTCTACCCATCTATCATCATTGCATACAATTATTGGTAACCTCTTTTCGAGCTGCACTGATCTCAGCTATTCGACATGTTTGGGAAGAGTCGTCCGATGGAGAAACCAAAATAAACTGGGATTTCTCAATCTGGACCTTCCAGAGCGTGTACTGGAGCTTCTCAAAGATGACATAAATGGTCTTTCATTTACAACGTTACTGATATCAGTTGCTCCAAACGGTCTCTTATTTGTGAAGCCCACTATCCGGCGCGCTGTCTTAGCTAAAATGCTGAACGAAATTCTCGACACTCGTGTCATGGTCAAAAAAAGCATGGGGCTCGAAGGGATGGGTCGCTCCTTTATCAAACTTCAAAACAACCGGCAGCTGGCTTTGAAATACATTGCAAACGTAACATACGGTTATGTATCTGCGTCCTTTTCAGGAAGAATGCCTTGTGCCGAAATTGCCGACAGCATCGTACAAACCGGCCGCGAAACGCTTGAGAAGGTACCGACCTCGATTGCATTGCTAAGTTGAGGCTATCGAAGTCATTCATGCCAACACGCAGTGGGGAGCCGAGGTTGTCTATGGAGATACGGACAGCTTGTTTGTCTATCTCCCCGGAAGGTCAAGAGATGAAGCATTTGACATCGGGAATGACATCGCCAATACAATTACATCCATTAATCCCCGTCCGATCAAGTTAAAGTTTGAAAAGGTAAGACAATATTCGCTTTCCTCCCATTGAGGGAAGGTCTATCATCCATGTGTTCTGCTCGCCAAGAAACGTTACGTCGGATTTAAATATGAAAAGCAAACCGACATAAAGCCTGCACTGGATGCGAAGGGAATCGAGACCGTGCGACGAGATGGAACACCTGCCCAGCAGAAAATCGAAGAGGCGGCCATTAAGATCCTCTTCAGGACGGGGGATTTGTCCATGGTTAAGGAATATTTTCAGCGGCAATGTTCGAAGATACTTAGCAACAAAGTATCTATCCAAGACTTCTGCTTCGCAAAAGAAGTAAAGCTTGGGACCTACAGGTCGTTACCCAAGGTTCAAATCTGATTGTAGTGTGAACGGTGTACCTCCTCCGGGAGCAATTATCAGTGCACGGAAGATGATGGACGACCCCCGCGCGGAACCTCAATATGGAGAACGGGTCCCATATGTCGTGAAAGCCGGTCCGCCTGGTGCGAGGATTGTTGACCGGGTTGTTTCTCCGGAGGAGTTACTGAAAGACGGGTACCGAGATTTCGTCTACGAGACTAACACCAGAATGCGTCTGGATGCCGAGTATTATATTTCCAAGACCCTAATTCCGCCACTTGAACGCATTTTTAATCTGGTCGGAGCGAACGTTCGGACTTGGTATGAAGATATGCCAAAAGTCCGTTCGCGAATTCAAAATGAGCAATTAAACGTTCGAGATGTCGGTCGGAGGAAAAATGATGCCACACTGCACACTTTCGTGCGATCCAGAATCTGTCCCATCTGCGAGAAAATGACAAAAGACGATGGGCAAAAGGTTTGCTATACTTGTCGCAACGATCCAGTTGGGTCCATCTATACGATTTCCTCCCGATCTCAAACCTCAGAAACCCGTCTTGCCCAGTTGCAGTCGATATGTTCAGATTGTTGTAGTATACGGTTTGGCGATGAAGTTGCATGCGACTCACGTGATTGTCCAGTGTTTTATGCAAGGTTAAAGGCGACATCGGCGTTAAGGGATTCATTATCATTGATAAGGGGGGCCTTCGAGGGAATTGAGTATGAATGGTAGCTAATGAGATACCCGAGTCGGAGTACAGATGCAAAATCAATGTTAATAATAGATAAATTGTGAATGAAGCGTCATGGTCACATTAAATGGCAGCACCGGGATAGAAGCTCAAGTATGCGTATAGATGTTCTTTCCTGGAGGAAATATAGACTCGAGGAATATGTAGACCTCAAACAAGTCTCAAGCAATGCAAGAAGTCTCAAGGAGACTAGAAGTTGCTGGTGTTCGTAGTACTCGTGGTGGAAGTAATCTGCTGCAAAAGATCCCATCCTGCGGTGGGGTAAATTGAGATCGTTACTTATAAGGGATCCATTTGTCACTCGCCTACATCACACCCGCCAGATGGCAGCCTCAGCCCAGTTTCGGACATCAGCGAGAACCTAACAGGTGTGTCAATAGGGTTTCCTGCGCGTTTGCTGGGCTATTCCTCAGTAGGAGGACCACTACTAACAACACCGCCGGCATTTAATGTTTCCATATCTTCTGGGCAGCGTTATTACTCTACATCGTGTGCACTTTAGATCGCCGCAGCAGCCGAGTGTAATGAGGGTCGTCGAACCAGCGCAGTTGGCAGCGGCCTGTGTCCTTATTGGGCGCGGCGCATCGAAATAAGTTGACCAAGATACATGATTATTTTTACTACCGGCGGTCACCGCTTGGTTGCCGCTGAAGTACTGCATCCCAGTCCCTGAGTCGCCCCACTCGCTACGCCGCCTATTTGACGTCGCTGCTCCATCTTAAACGTTAGTCCTGCTTACGAAGAAAGGTACTTGAAATAGTTGCAACGGTATTCAGGGTTAATTTCCCACTTCTGACCTACAATTATAAGAAACGCCCGAAAAAGGTGGTGAGCACGTTTCCCATTGTCGTAGCCAGGGCCGACCGGTTTCGAGCAGATCCAAAATTTTCGACCAAGATTTGGTCCCGGTTTTTTGGTGATAAGTTCGATGCAAGGAAGTCCATGAAAGTCGCAGAGGGGTGCAGTTTTAGGTGTAAAAATTGAAGTCCATTGCTTGCTGGCATTCGACTTAACTGCATCTCGCTCAGTCTCGAGTGCTGCCAGCTCTGCAAGGTACTGAGAGGCATCAAACGTGCTCTCGACATAAGCCGATTCAACGGACTCCGATGATTCAGATACTTGTGAGTCAGCCGTGGACTGGCTATGCCTTGTTAAGAATTCGCTCAGGGTTCTTTGTGCGGATTCTGGTTTGGACAGTCCGGTAGTACGAGCCTTTTTGGAAGGCGGCTTTGGTGTGGTTGCTTCTCGCTTGGGCGGGCGTTCATAGGACTGTTCTTTGACACCAGCCTCAGCATTTGCTACGCTGTTGTTTCGCAGAGGAACATGTGGTGGGACGCTGGCAAACAGCGAGCGAATTGATTGTGTTGGTGCGACGTGAGAAAGATACCGGGCACAGAGACGAGGAGGTCTGGTTATGGGGCTGTGAATTTGCGACGAAATTGAGATCTTGAGCCATACTGGACAATGGTCTGATCCGATAGTTTTTGCATCAATGTCGGCTCCTATTAAGTCGTCTTTGAGTTGATCAGAAGCCAAAATATAGTCGATTCTCGATCCTGAAGTTAGAGAGGAAGTCGAGCGTGGAGACCATAATTGCCAGCCCTGGCCTGGATTCGCGTTTCCCAGCCTAAAATCAGCGAATGCTTCCCGCGGGGCGTACAAGTAAACATCCCTTCTCTATCTGGGTGAAAATATCGGCCCGTATCGATGAGAGGACCTTGGGGGTAAAGCATCCGATGCAACCATCGACGGGAAGCTGTATCCTCAAACACACCACTCTGGGTTCTTCGAGCGGCGCCAATCGGATCCGCGGTATCGATAGGTGCACGACAAATGTTGATGTCGCCAGCCACGATAACTCGTTTTCCAAGCGCCAGGAGATTCAGCACTCGTTCCTCCAGCACGGCGAGAAACTTAACCCGAAAGGGCTCTCGCTCTATTATTGTTACAGCGGGACAGTAAACTGATATAAAAACGAATTGCTCCAGCTCCACGACCACAGCACGGCCTTCACTGTCCAAATCCAGAGCTTCGGCATTCGTTACCGACGTCGGGTATCCTCCTATCTTCTCGTTCTCGGGTGCTTCGCTATAATGCAGCCCTTGTGGCGACTTCAGCCGCCCAGTGAGGCCTTCTTCCGCCTTAAGGCATTTCAAAGTTTGTTTCAAGTAAATTACAACCTAGATTCAGCTTTGAGGTAATGGCATCGTACCCCACTGTATCCCTTTTTGACCTGAGAAAACGAAAAATAGCCGTGGTATCCTGGTATCGTACCGATGGCTGGTGTAACATCCTTTCGCTGCAGCTTATGCTCCTGAAAACAAATGATGTCAGCGCTTAAGCCGTCAAGCAAAGCCTATCGTTAGCCCATGTAATTCCATACATGCACTCACCTTAAATGGCGTCGGACTCGAGTTCCATGGATGATAATGAACAATAGTGGACAGGCCGTTGATGTTCCAACTCAGAATTTTGAGTTCCATTACCAGTTCATGTCGGGTAAGTTGACTATCGCACAGGGTGTGCGGATCACCGACCCATACATAAAATCGCAGCCCTCATAAGTCATCCTACAACGGGTTGCCGTTCTTTAAATCCGGCGCACTTACAAGATTTGTTCATGTTCATCATTTTTATCGACGTATCCAATCTAATTGTACACCAAGTACAAATTTAATAGCAAAACAATAAGCGACAACTTTTTAACCATTCCATGACAATTGAGTAGGAAAGCCCACTTTCCCAGGTATAACAAAGCCGGTAGGTCCCAGGATAGAAAAAAAAGCCAGATAACGAGCAAAACGAATAGCAGCAACACACCTATTGACGTCTTAAGACGACCATCCAATTTCCGGCACGCATCTCGCGGATTTCCTCCTTTTTAAACCCATATTCACCAGCAATGCGCACAACAGTCTCTAAATCTCGTAATCCCCATGATTCGTCCCGAGATCGGATGTCCTCATCGAATTCACGGTCGGCTGTACTCATAAATTGTCCTTCGCGGAGGTATGCACCGTACAACGCGAGGAATCCCTGCTCGTCCTCTAACACTAGACTGGCATGCTTCAACAAGGTATATGTCCCCTCCCATGGGATAAGGTGAATCAAGTTGAAGCAGAGGATGCCGTCAAATGGTCCGTTCTCGGCAACTTTCTCCCACTGGGATTGTCGGAAGATGTTCAATTCCATTGGGGTTGTTAGGTTTTCATGCAATTTTGCCAATTTGTTGAGCCGGTCGAGGCAGGGTTGTTGCGGGTCGGTCGGGGTAAACATGACATCTGGATGGCAGCTTGCAAAATAAGAAATCGTCTCTCCAAAGCCGGAAGCAATTTCCAAAACTACAGACCTGTCAGTGATCGAGGGGAGATGATTGTCATACCCTTGTAACCTGGGGTGAGGTACCTCCGAAGCGCCTCCTGTTGGCCCGCCTTGTTTCTGTCTGCAGAGCCTTGTTCAGTTAGTCAGGAGCCCTTGGACGACAGGTGTACCTTCTGTGCCGAAGCTCTTGGGAGTGGGGATTGGGATGCCCTCTGGCTCGCCTTCTGATCTTGCCTCCATGTCGGCGTTAGCCTTTGGTGGCGATGTGATTTCCAGCGGTGTCGATCAGTTGGGGTCAACAGATGTGGGGACGTCCGAAGGTCGGTTTCCAAGGCAGACGAACCGGGGCCAATCCGAATCTGTGGTCTTTCACATGACAATCCAAGAAGTGGGGTGAAGATACATATTGTGTTGCTTCAAAGTTACAGGGCCATGTCTACATGGCGATAGTAGCGTTCAAGTCCAGAGATGAATCAACGAATCTTGCGTGGAGCTCTCAAGAGCTGCTTCTTGCGTCCCCACACATTGAAAGAGGGTTGTTTGAGTTTGGTTTACCTATATTTCTTGACGGTATTACCAAATGACATTGCCCAGCTTTCGAAACTTAAGCGCAGCTGCTAAGACGAGATGCATGGAAATGAATTGGAACGAGGAACAGGAAGTAACGTGAAACTTGTTAACCACACTGAGGTAAAATGTGAGCTATGTGCCCTAGCATAGAAACATAGGCCTCCATACATTGCCACCGGTTTGAAAGAAAGAACTCCATTTGTTGCCGTGATGCTGTCGCCAGAAGATCGATTATATGTCAAGATCATTGTCATCGTCATCGTCGATCTGATACTTTCGCCGGTCATACTGAACAGTAACTAACTTTCCGTCGACAAAGGAACTCGTACCACAATCTTTGTTTCCTTCCTCTTGGTTTCTTCGGCACTTATTTGATCCAATAACCCGATCAATTCTTCCTCCGTGATCTGGGAATTAGATTCACAACCAAAGACAGGCATGCAGACCTTGGCCTTAATCCGGCCAGTTTTCTGCATGTTAATGAGGAGGTCAGAGACGCCACGAGCACGTTCTGGTTTGACGAGTTCTATCCGATGGAGCCTTTCACGGGCTCCAGAACTAAGAATGGCGCTGAGCTACTCGTCAGTCAATGGATCCGAAGAGGAGGCAACGATGTTGTGCCTGACTTCGTCTTCTTGCTGTCTAGCCGATGTTAGCACCTGCATGAGCGGATGGATAGATACTGCTGAGAGGTCGCATCAGTAGAGGCTCCAGCGTTCCCCCGCTTCGCTGGGTCAGCACAAGGTCCGTAATAAATAACACTACCTGTGCGGTCTGCTTCTGCTGCTGCTGTTGCTGCTGCAGTTCTTTGAGCCGCGCTGCCCGGATTGCAGCCAACTCGTCGTCCGCCATCCCGTCCACAATCTGGAAGAGTGAAGTCTCTCGAGTTGCGAGACGATATTGACCGCCGGAGGTGTTCGGCCGTTTTGTGGTTGATATCCGCCACCCCGACATTCACCACGTGCGATGGCATCGCTGTGCAGAGTGCGGATATCGGCATTGCCACGCTCTCGTTCTCGTCAATGGGGCCCAAGTCACATCGGAAGATATCGTTGCATCTCTAGTCTCTTTGCATTACCCAGTGCGCTCCCTGCAAGTCATGCCATTCTCTAAATGCTCTGCAGGATACACTCGGCCCCCTCCTCAGTATGAAGGCCATGTGCCCCTCTCCGGGTCTGAACGAGTCATGCTGGCCGTCGGCTCCGCGTTCATGTCCCTCTACAATCCGTGGCGCGCAGGTTTTCTCCTCGGTGGTTCCGTATGCTTACTCCTTTCCAGACATGATCGCAGCTTTGGGAGAAGCAACTGCCACTCCGTTCTTCATCAACAGGCTCCGAGACAGCATGCTTTCTGACTCTACCGGCCGTCGTATTCTCCGTGACCGGCCCCGAATAACCTCGACAACCCTCAATGTAGAAAAGCTACGAAAATTACCTGAAACCACCCTTGGCCATGAGTACGCTCGATGGCTCGAAATCGAAGGCGTCTCTCCAGACACCCGAGACCCGGTATCCCGACCCCGCAGCCCATATGGATTGACAATGCCAGGTACGATATATAGATGATCCAGAATTGGCCTACGTGATGCAGCGGTATCGAGAATGCCACGACTTTTATCACAGCATCTGCGGCCTTCCCGTCATTGTCGAGGGCGAAATTGCCCTCAAATGGTTCGAATGGGCAAACATGGGACTGCCCGTCGCAGCGTTGTCCGCCGTCTTCGGTCCCCTGCGTTTCAAGGCCCCGGAAAGGAAGCGACTGAGAGAGATTTATGTTCCTTGGGCTATCAAGAACGGGCTTCAGGCCAAGTCGCTTATCAATGTGTACTGGGAGGAAGAGTTGGAACGAGATGCGGATGACCTTCGAAAACAATTGGGTATTGAAAAGCCTCCTTCGGTACGAGCCTTTTATCCGCCAAGAGAAAAGAAGGCCCCAGAAAAACATTAGCTCTATTTTGTCAGATATCCCATTGCATACGCTAAATTTGTGAAAAATTTACTCATTTTTGCCCTTTTGTAAGCGCTTCCACGCACTCTGCTTCTTGGCGAACATTTCTTGAATAATACTTCGTTTCTACCTACAGAAAGAAGGCTAATAATGCGCGACGATTCAGAGCCGTCTCCACTGCGGATTTCGACGAAAGCGAGAGAAATACATTCACCGAATTCCCGAGGGTCGAAACGTGGCCGCATCTCACGAATAGCTGTATGTCTGCGACACAATTTGAGGAGAGTAACGAGCCCTTATTGGGATGTATTATTAAGTGCATCTCTTGATGGGTTGGATTTCCTCGGGGATATCCCAGATATGCTTCTTATATCTATAAACTTATTCGGATTGCAGCGTGGAGATAATCTCGGGAAGGTCCAGAGAGTCTTTTGGCTTAAAGCGTAATCTCTAAGGTCGCTGGACCAGGGGATTCGATTTAGTCAGATTTACTGGGTCATTATCCCCGTCAACAGCCCGTTCATCATCGCAAAATTTCTTTTGACCCAATGGCTGCGTCTAATTCCTTAGCACATTTCGCTCTCATACAAGCCGGGGCACCAGAGGCCGCCGCCCACGAGCTGCCTTTTTGAGAAGGCTAGATGGCTTGGTCGTTGAACAAGAGGTAAAGTTGGGAGGGACTTCATAATACGAACGTGCGACCAAACGATAGTCAGCGTTCTGCGACAACGCAACTGACAGAAGTCTCGCTGGCAAAATACTGTCGACAGTCTAAATAAGGATCAGAGCAATGCAGAGAGACTGAGGATTTAATGAGAAACGGGTTCGATCGGTGATCAACGGACGTAAGTTCACGAGTACATCTAGGCCATTCGACGGAACATTCGAATCCAAGGCCCAGAAACCAAGTTCGGAATGAGGCTTCAAGTCGTGGCTTGTCGGTCATCCGTTTGCATAGTCCAGAAGACCGAGCCTTGACCTAATTGCCGCCGTCAAGGGGAGCAAAAGACCATTACAGAATCGAACCCAAGTGGAGAAATAGCCGAGACGCTGGTGCCGGCCACGTGTAGCGGAGCACACCCCATTGTATAGATTGAGACTGTGCATTGCAGCCAGCTCGTCTAGCTTAGTTTATACAAGCAATTTATATTTTCAATTCTTGTTTGTCCATCATATATGATTTGGTTCGCGGAATCTCGTCCCTCTCAAAAGGTCGTGAAGATCCTCGCGTGCAGGCGGCGCCCTCCAGACGAGATCGAATTTTAAATTAAGACTAGTCCCACTGAAGAGGGTCTTGCCGCGACTGTGCCTGTCTCTCCGTTGAAGCGTCTTTCAGATGCTGTTGTGAAGATTTGCCTCGCTCGATGGCGAGTTGATTCGCTAATTTCCCTCCCCTTCCAGCTTCGTCATGCCGCCGCTATTCAGAATCAGCCGCATCGCTCGGAAAGCATAGATAGGATTAAGTGGCCTACCTCTGCAGCCATGGCAGCAGATATTCTTGCATCAGGGATATCGGAACGCGCCGAAGGACCAGCGCCAAGCGTTCGTCCGGGCCCGTGAACAGCTGACCGAGAGGCCGACGTCTTCTGTGGACGGGGAGCGGTGGAGGGTGTGTAATGGTTATCTTCTGAAACAGCCTGTGATCCGCAACAGTTGCCCATGGTCGAGGGGAGGATGCAGCAAGATGGCGTCGGCTACTACTCTTTTGCGGTGTCTCTGTGCCGACGGTAGGTGGCAGAACGATGGGGGTTGATGGCTTTGGGCCAACAGGGCATTTACGATTTACGCTATTACTTTACGAGCCCTTGACACCGTCATCCAATTGCCGTGGCGCGTGTCTCCCCACGTATTTATTTACGTTCCGACAGATGCCGCCGTGAAATTAATTTTGTGTGGTGTAAATTTGATCCGTGTAGCCTCGTACCCAGGCGTTTTCGCAATTTCGCTGGTCAGGTGATTGGCTTGAGCGAAAGCGAAAGCGCCTGGAGGAATTGGTCAACGAAAAAATCGACCTCCGCCAACACTAAGA
>Ga0335076_10003819_pt1 | contig 15171 bp, 12 predicted proteins | sample Lox_Sample_25_FD_206717 | JGI IMG/M metagenome (GOLD analysis project Ga0335076, IMG submission 206717) | Soil microbial communities from Loxahatchee National Wildlife Refuge, Florida, United States - Lox_Sample_2.5 | ecosystem: Environmental > Terrestrial > Soil > Wetlands | place: USA...
ATTTGCATGTAGCTCACAAATGCCAGGCGCTTGCTATCGGGCGACCACGACGGCACATTGATAGTTCCCTGGCCGCCGAACAATTTTGCCAGCACCGTGATTTTCTTGTCCGAGAGCGACATCAGGCGCAGCATCACGTCTTTATTTTCGGGATGGCCGGTTACCGTAGCGTCGTAAGTGAGGAAGACCATCCATTGGCCGTCGGGCGAGATGTGCGGGAACCAGTTGTTGAGATCGTCGGAGAAGACCTGCTCCTGCTCGCTGCCGTCCGGCTTCATGCGCCAGATCTGCATGTGTCCGGTGCGCTCGGAATTGAAGTAGATGTACTTTCCGTCAGGAGAATATTCCGGGCCGTCGTCGAGTCCCTTGGCGGTTGTCAGACGTGTTTCTTGTGGCGCGGGCGCTCCCGCCGGCGTCTCCGCTGGAATCGCATAGATGTCGAACTCGCCGTTGCGCTGTCCGACGAAAGCCAGCGTCTTGCCATCAGGCGACCAGCCATGCCAGTACGACGGTGAATTTTGTGTGATGCGCCGAGGCGTGCCGCCACCGAACGGGACGAGATAGACGAGCGATTCGTGATCTCCCTGCGAGTTGTCGCTGATGGCGAGTTGCGTCGCGTCGGGGGAGATGCCGTGGTCGTTGTTGCAACGCGTGGCAAACCCGGTGTCAAGCTGAGTTGGCTGTCCGCCATCGACGGGCAGACGCTCGATGCGGCCGTTGCGATTGAAGAGGAATGCAGAGCCATCGCGCGTCCAGTTCGGAGCTTCGAATCTTCCTGGCGCGAGATAAGCAACGCGACGGTCGGCAGAATCGATCGTGATGGTTTCAAGAGCGCTGTAGAGAACGGGCTTACCGGTCGCGGGCTCCGGCTGCGTCAACTCAACATGTGAGAAGAGGGCTTTTTCGACAACCTCCTTATCGTGAGAGCAGACCCCGAGCCCCACATAGAACGGGCCTTCGAGCGGAATGCGAAGCCATCCACCGGCAGGCGAAAGTTCGCTGCCGGCGGACACCAAGGACATGTAGACGTAGTCGCCCCGCTTGGCGATCCGCAAGCGCTTAGGTGCGGAGATGTTTGACTGGATCTCGCGCGTAACCGCGCCTTTCTCATCGCGGAATTGCAGCGAAGTCAGGCCGCTGGCGTGCAGAGCCACGTCGACATAGACAGAGTCGGCGTCGAGGCTCTGCCTCAGCATCAGTACTGCCTTTTTATGCTCGTTGCCGGTCTTGGTGAGAAACGAGATGTCCGCGCTCAAGGTCACGTCGCCCGACATTTTTTTCCATGCGAACTGGAAAGCATCGGCCACGGACCACATATTCTCGCCGCTGCCGGCGATCGTGTAGGTACGAGCGGACGGGTCATAATCCACCGAACCGGCGTGCAGCACGGTGCCGACGTCCGAATGATTCTCGAAGATGCCTACAGCGCCGGGCGATTGCGACCAGAGTTGAGGAACGCAAAACAAAATCGCGACCGAGCAGAACAAGAGGGCAAGGTATGACTTCCGCAGACGCAACATGAGAACCTCCCGAGAGGCACCGGGCATTGTAAACCGTGATTTAGGCCCCGCGATGTGCGTTGAATTCTTTCGCGCCGTCTCAACTTCTGGTACAACGTTCGCATGAAAACGACAGTGTTGATTCTGCTTGGGTGTTTCGTCATTCTTTTTCTCGTCCCCGCAATCTCTGCACAGACGACGCAATCTCCATCGGCCAATCTTGCACTCACGCCGCCGATGGGCTGGAATTCCTGGAACAAGTTCGCGTGCAACGTGAGTGAAGACTTGATCAAAGGCATGGCGGATGCGGTCGTGAAATCAGGGATGAAAGACGCCGGGTACATCTACGTGAACATCGACGACTGCTGGCAGGTGAGCCGCGATTCCAGCGGGAATATCGTCGCGGATCCACAGCGTTTTCCGCACGGGATGAAGGCGGTCGGCGACTACATTCACTCGCTCGGCTTGAAGTTTGGCGTCTATTCCGATGCCGGCTCGAAGACGTGCGAGGGACGCCCGGGCGGCCTCGGGCACGAGTATCAGGATGCGTTGCAGTATGCGGCGTGGGGCGTCGATTACCTGAAGTACGACTGGTGCAATACCACTTCGCAGGACGCCAAGGCATCGTATGCGAATATCCGCGCGGCACTCGATGCGGCGGGAAGGCCCATTGTGCTGAGCATCTGCGAATGGGGCACTGCGAAGCCATGGCTGTGGGGCAAGGAAGTTGGCGGAAATTTGTGGCGGACGACTGGCGACATCAGCGACCGCTGGGGAGGACCGCAGAAATGGCCGGATGGCAGCTGCTGTTCGAACGGTGTGATGGGAATTCTCGATCAACAAGTCGGACTTCAATCGTATGCCGGGCCGGGGCATTGGAATGATCCCGACATGCTCGAGGTCGGCAATGGAGGAATGAGCGACGTGGAGTACCGCTCGCATTTCAGTCTGTGGACGCTCCTGGCCGCGCCGCTGATTGCCGGGAATGATCTGCGCAATATGCGGCCGGAGATTCATGACATCCTGACGAACAAAGAAGTCATTGCTGTGGATCAGGACGGCTTGGGACGCGAAGGCGAGCGTGTGGCCAAGAACGGCGATCTGGAAGTTTGGGCGAAACAGCTGAAAGATGGCAGCCGCGCTGTGGTCTTGTTAAACCGCGGCGGCGCAGAGCAGGAGATTTCGGCGAACTGGGAGGATCTTGGCTATCCTGCAAGCCTTAACGCTTCGGTTAGGGATTTGTGGGAGCATAAGGATCTGGGGAAGTTTAGCGGGAAGTTCTCGGCTCCGGTCGCTTCCCATGGAGTGGTGATGGTTGCTGTCAAGCCCTGACCACAGGGGTCACAGGGAAGCACAGAGTCATCGTGGTCACGCAGTCGACCGGTTTTCAGTTTTTCTTTTTCAGCTCTTCCATCACGCTCTGGATCAGTTCTTTCGCGCCGGTCAGGCTGTTCATGATGATTTGAATGTCCATGACGGGCTTGCCCGGCCAGCGCTGGCTTTGGCAGTAAACGCCGTGCTGGCCGACCAGGGCCATGGCGTCGGTGATCATGTCCATGGTGACGGCGAGCCGGCCGCGCGGCACCCCCATCATGGTCTCGTAGTGCTCGAGTTCTTCCTGCTTGTCGTCGAATACCGGCATGTGGAGATTGTAACGGCCGGAGCGGCTGCGGCATAATGGCTCGCTGACAAAATCCAGGTACAAACGTCAAACGCTATTAGTCAATCCGCGATTCAGAGGAGAATCCATGCCTAAGAAAGTTGCTCTGCTCACCGCCATTTTCTTCGCCTTCACTGTTTTTGCAGCCTGCCAGGGTGGAAAACCGAGTCCTCCCGCATCCGCTTCGTGCGATCTGGGTGGCGGCAAAACCATCAAAACCGATTATTCCAGCCCGCGGCTTAAAGGACGCAAGATGATTGGCGGCGAGAACCCCTACGGCCAGGTTTGGCGCACTGGGGCCAACGAAGCCACAACCTTCGTGACCAGCGCGGACATAAAGGTAGGCGGCAAGGACGTGCCTGCAGGCAACTACACGATCTTTACAGTGCCCAATCCAGACAAGTGGGTTCTGATCATCAATAAGAAAACGGGCGAGTGGGGAATTCCCTATAAGTACGAGAGCGATGAATTAGCCCGCATCGATATGAAAGTTTCCCAACTGCCTTCGCCGGTCGAGAACTTCACGATCGCCTACGACAAAGCCGGTAATGGCTGCACGATGCAGCTGGACTGGGACACGACTCGCGCCTCGGTCGACATCAGCGCCAAGTAGAGTCTGTTTTCTGATTTACCGGGCGGGATTGCGGGGCTCCCGCCCGTTTTGATTTCTTCGAGCACAAAATCAACAGCCGGCACTTCCCCACCGAGCGTAGAATCTGGGCAACGGATTTTCCACGGGAGGTCCCCATGCCCGTATACGATTACGTTTGCCTCGATTGTCACCAACCCTTCGAAACAGTTCTGACGTTAACGGAACACGATAAGGAAGGCCCCAGGTGCCCGCACTGCGGCAGCAAGAACGTTGAGCAGGAAGCGGCAGCGTTCTTCGCGGTGACGTCAAGAAAGAGCTAAGGCAGCGGGTTTTTACTTTTGCTGAGACGGTAGTGCGTCTGCTGCCTGCTGCGCCTGGCTAAATCCCGGATCGATGCGCAGCGCTTGCCGGTAGGCTCCGCGAGCCATTTCGATTTGTCCGGCTTGGGCGAATGTCTGTCCGAGTTCGAAGCAGGCTTCGGCAGTGGGTCGCAGATCGATTGAGTAGGTCAGATCGTCGATGGCTTCCTTCAACTTGCCCTGTCTGCGGGCGAGCAGGCCCATCCCGAGCCAGGAGCCTGGAAGCAGCGGATTGAGACGCATGGACTTGTCGAAACTGATGCGCGCCGCGTCATCTTCTCCGTTCGCCGACTGCGCTGCGCCCAGATTGCTGTAGGTTTGCGCTAGTAAGCCGGCGTCTGAAGTCAGGGCAATCGCTGTCCCATATTCTTCTTCGGCTTGGCGCAACGGATGGTGCGTCTGAAAATACGTGCCTAGATTGCCGTGGCTCATGGGATCTTGCGGATTGATGCGAGCGGCCGCCTCGAAGTGCGGAAACGCCTCCTCTTCTTTGCCCTCCAAAATCAGTGCACCGCCGAGATTGTCTTCGGCGATGAAATTGTTGTCGGTGACAGCCAGCGTGTGGGTCCACAAATCCACGTTGCTGCGCCAATATCCGATTTGCTGATGAGCGAGGAAGGCCAGCGGGAGCAGGAGAATAAAACCGGCTACAGCCGCCGATTTCGTAAGCCGCCGAGCCTCGGCCCAATCAGCGGTCCCGAAGGCAATCATGACAAACACGCCGATGAGCGGAATGTAGGCGTAGCGGTCGGCCATGGCTGCATCGCCGACCTGCACGAGTCCGAGGACTGGAACGAGGGTGCCGAGAAACCAGAACCATCCCACGGTGAGATAGCGGCGAGCGCGAAACTTCCATATGAGAACAGTCGTGAAAATTAGGATGAGGCCGGCGAGAAAACACTTCCATACTACGAATGAATTCCCGGGATGGGGATAGACGGGCGCGAGATGCAGCGGCCACACTGTCTTCCACAGATATGCAGCGTAGGAGGAAATCGCGTTCGCAATTCGAGTCGAGAAAGAGAATTGTGCCGTGCCGCGAACCGCTCCGCCGGCCTGCTGCGCGTACATCGTGATTCCAGCGCTCGCCGCCGAGAGGACAAGAAGCGGCAACTTCTCAACAGCAAGGGCACGCCACGAGCGTTGCGGGATGCTGCGCTGAGCGGCGTCTGATCCGCGATCTCGGCCCAGCGGCCAGTAATCGAGCAGTAGCAGCACGAAGGGCAGCGTGATGACCATGGTTTTTGAAGCAAGGCCCGCGGCGAAGCCAAGCGCGACAACCAGGTACCGCTTCCAACCCGGCTGTCGCGCGTACCACCCATAGGCCAGAAGCGTGAGCAGGAAGAACATGGTGCAGAGCACGTTCTTGCGCTCAGCAACCCACACCACAGATTCCACTTCGATGGGATGCACCGCAAACAGCAGCGCGACGAACAGGCTCAGACCGATCCGGTTCGTGGCCCACATCAGCAGCAGAAATAGCAACACGACGTTTACAGCATGAAGCAGTACGCTCGTAAAGTGGTGTCCGCTCGGATTCAGCCGAAACAGAGAGCAGTCGAGTGCATGAGACATCCATGTCAGCGGGTGCCAGTTTGCCTGCTCGATCGACTTCAGCGCCCACAGAAAGGTGTCGGCAGTCAGTCCTTGGCGAACGTGGGGATTCTCCGTCACATAACGGTCATCGTCGTAGTTAACGAAGGGATGGCTGTTGGCGGGGTTGTAGAGGGCAAGCGTGATTGCCGCAAGCACCAGGCACAGGATGAGCGTGCGCTTTTCGTGGGAAGTAGCAGCCTCTCCCTCGTTCGCGGCAGGCTCAGTTTTGCTGATGGCTGGCAATATCTGGATTTAATCACAGCGGGCGAGGCAGGGCACCGGGGAGGACACACGAAAGTCACCTGCGAGCCGCTGACCGGACTTACTCAGCAAATCAACTTACGATTGATTCGCAGGCTTCCATCGCAGGATCGGCTTGCGCGCGGCGGCGGTCTCGTCAAGACGGGAAACTCGCGTGGAATGCGGGGCGTCGAGCACCGTCTGCGGGTTTTCTTCCACTTCCTCAGCGATCGATTTCATTGCCTCGACGAACAAGTCCATCTCTTCCTTGGATTCGCTCTCGGTCGGCTCAATCATGAGCGCGCCGGGCACGATCAGCGGAAAGGCCGTCGTGTAAGGATGGAATCCGTAATCGATGAGGCGCTTGGCGATGTCCATGGTGCGCACGCCCTTCTTGGCCTGTACCTTGTCGCTGAAGACGACTTCGTGCATGGTGGGCGTGGAATAGGGCAGGTCGTAGGTGCCTTCGAGCCCTTTGCGGATGTAGTTGGCGTTAAGCACGGCGTCTTCAGTCGTCTGGCGAAGGCCGTCGGGACCATTGGCCTGGATGTAAGCCAGCGCTCGGACGAACATTCCGAAGTTGCCGTAGAAAGCGCGCACGCGCCCGACGGAATGCGGACGATCGTAGTCGAAGCCGAGCGTACCATCTGATTTTGTGACCACTACCGGCTTGGGCAAAAACGGCTCAAGAATTTTCTTGATCGCCACGGGACCGGAACCCGGTCCGCCGCCGCCGTGGGGCGTGGAGAAGGTCTTATGCAAATTCAAATGCATGAGGTCGACGCCGAAATCGCCGGGACGCGCCTTTCCGACCAGCGCATTCATGTTGGCGCCATCCATGTAGAGCAGTCCGCCCTTGGCATGCAGGATGTCTGCGATGCGATGAATGTCCTGTTCGAAGACTCCGAGCGTGTTGGGATTGGTCAACATCAAGGCGGCAACATCTTCGTTCATTTGGGCCTCGAGCGAAGAGATGTCGACCATGCCGCGCGAATCAGATTTCAGATTTTCGACCGCATAATTGACCATGGCGGCGGTCGCGGGGTTGGTTCCGTGCGCGGAGTCAGGAATCAGGATCTTTTTTCGTGCATTGCCCTTCGCTTGATGATAGGCGCGAACCATCAGCAGGCCTGTCATCTCGCCATGGGCGCCGGCTGCCGGTTGGAGCGTGATCGCGTCCATACCGGTGATTTCGAGCAACTGCTCGCTCAGGGTTTTTAAGATGCGCAACGCACCTTGAGAAATCTTCTCCGGCTGATAAGGATGCCCGTTGGCGATTCCCTCCACACGCGCCACCGCTTCGTTCACGCGCGGGTTGTACTTCATCGTGCACGAGCCTAGCGGATACATGCCGAGATCGATGGCGTAATTCCAGGTCGAGAGGCGAGTGAAGTGGCGAATGATCTCGATTTCGCTCACTTCGGGCATGTTGCCGAGGTCTTTTCTTTCGGCGCCGCCGAGAAGCTTCGCGGTGTCGACTTCCGGAACATCGAGCGGCGGAAGTTTCCACGCCGCTTTTCCCGCCGAGGACTTCTCGAAGATCACGCCTTCGTTCTGATTCACATGACGCGTTGCTTTATTGGGAACTTTCATCGTGCCATCTCTTCCAATTCTTCTGGCGAAGACCCGACCGATCGCTCGCTCTCGGCGACCAGCCCTACGGCAGTGTCGATTGCGCTACGGGTTGTCAGTTCAGTGCAGCACCAGAGTGCGGCATTCTTTAGTTCGGGATAGAACTTTCGCAGAGGCAGTCCGCCCACGATTTTGTGACCGAGCAGCCTACCGTTGATGGCGTAAGGATCTTCGCTCGTCTCAACCACAAATTCATTGAAACGGGGCACATTGCCGAACAGTACTTTGCCGTGCTTGGAGAATTGACCAGCTGCATAAGCCGTTTTCGCCAGATTCTGTTTTGCCAATTCCTTGAGGCCGACCTTGCCATACACGGTCATAAAGATGTTCACCATGAGCGCGACCAGGGCCTGGTTGGTGCAGATGTTCGAAGTCGCTTTCTCGCGCCGGATGTGCTGCTCGCGCGTGGCCAGAGTCAGCACGAACCCTCGCCTGCCCTGCTTGTCGACGGTCTGTCCGACCAGCCGGCCGGGCATCTGCCGGACGTTCTTTTCCCGGGTGGCGATCACACCGCAGTATGGACCACCGAAACCGAGCGGCACACCGAACGACTGCGCCTCCATCGCGATGATGTCGGCCTGCCGAGGCGGCTCGAGGATCCCCAGCGAAACGGCCTCGGCAATGGAGACAACCAGCATCGCTCCATGCTTGTGGGCGATCGTCGCAATCGCATCCACATCTTCGATCGTCCCAAAGAAGTTCGGAGACTGGATCAGGACGCACGCGGTCTCGGCGGTGATCGAGCGCTCAAGTTCATTCACGTCGATCCGGCCATCGGCATTGAAATTTGTGACCGTCAGCGGCATTCCCTGGTGGGTTGCGTAGGTGGCGAGCACTTCCCGGTATTCCGGGTGCAGGCTTCGAGCCACGACGACCGACCTGCGTCCCGTAAGGCGGACGGCCATCATCACGGCTTCTGCGGCGGCGGTCGAACCGTCGTACATGGAGGCGTTCGCCACCTCCATGCCGGTGAGTTCGCAGATCATGGTCTGAAATTCAAAAATGGACTGCAGGGTGCCTTGGGAAATTTCTGCCTGGTAGGGCGTGTAGGCCGTCAGGAACTCGCCGCGGGAAATCAGCGAATCGATAATCACGGGCCGGTAATGCGAATAAGCGCCCGCACCCAAGAAGCTGGTATAGCCGTCTCCGTTCTCGCGGGAACGCTGGCGGAAGAAATCAACGATCTCCGACTCCGCCATTTGCCGCGGAATCTTGAGATCGCCGTTCAGCCGGTATTCCGCCGGAATCGGCGCAAACAGGTCGTCGATCGAGCGAACGCCCAATGCCTTCAGCATCGCTTTGCGATCGGCCGGAGATTTAGGTAGATAGCGCATAGAAGTCATATAGATGAGGCGAGAGGCTCGCCGGATACCATGGGTGGGGGACAGATTTGACTCATGCTACAAAACGACGGGATACCTTGACTGCACTGCAACGGCGTTTTCTCGCCGAGCGGCTGTAGCGATCGTTGGACTGGCGAATTCTTAATGGCCACCTTCTTCTGCCACAAATTTCTCGTAGTCGGCTGCCGATAAAAGCGAATCCAGCTCAGCCGGGTTCTTTAACGTCATCTTGATCATCCAGGAGCCATGGGCGTCTTTGTTCACTTTTTCAGGCGAAGTGGCCAAGTCGCCATTCACTTCGGTGACGGTGCCGGTCGCAGGAGCGAACAAGTCTGAGACGGCCTTCACTGATTCGACGGTTCCGAACGTCTTGCCCGCGGTGAGTTCGGCACCCACCTTGGGGGTCTCAACGAATACGATATCGCCGAGTGATTCCTGGGCGTAATCGGTGATGCCGATCGTGGCAGTACCGCCGTCGGCGTGAATCCACTCGTGCTCTTTCGTGTACTTGCGATCTGTAGGATAGGCCATAAAGTTCTCTTGCTCCTGCGATAGTAGCGCCGGCATCCTGCCGGCTGTCGCGGCGAGGAAACTACCGAGACGGCGGCGCTACGTCTTCTTCCTCTTGTAGAACGGCGTCGGAACCACCACCGCCCCCGCGCCCTGCCCGCGAATTTCTACCTTTACTTTCGATCCGAGTGCCGAATGCTCTAAAGGCACGTATGCCAGCGCAATGTTTTTCTTCAGAAACGGCGATGGCGAACCGCTGGTGACATAGCCGATCTCGCGGCCGGAATCGTCGAGCACCTTGTATCCATCGCGCGCAATGCCGCGCTCAACCATTTCCAGCCCGACGAGAGTTTTCTTTACGCCTGCGGCCTTTGCCTTTTCCAGCGCCTCGCGGCCGACGAACTCGGGCTTCTCCATCTTGCAGAAGCGGTCCAGGCCCGCTTCCCAGACATTTATCGTATCGGAAATCTCGTGGCCGTACAGGGGAAGCTTGGCCTCAAGGCGCAGCGTATTGCGCGCGCCCAATCCGCAAGGGAGAACGCAGTACTCTTTGCCCAATTCCAGCAGAAGGTTCCAGACCGCGACGCCGTCCGCGTCGTTCGCCAGATAGATTTCGAATCCGTCCTCGCCAGTGTATCCGGTGCGGGCCAGCATGACGTCGCCGATGCCGCGCTTGGTTCCAGCGTCGTCCCACTGGAGATGAGTCATGGTGAACCAATACGGCTTGATCTGGGATAGATCGGCCTTCGCAATTTTCTGGACCAGCGCCGCAGCTTTCGGACCTTGCACAGCGATCTGCGTGAAGTCGTCCGACACGTTTTTGACTTCGCAATCGAATTGACGAGTGTTGTCGCGAATCCAGCTGAAATCTTTTTCCCGCGTGCCGGCATTGATGACGATCAGATATCCATAAGGCGCACGGTGGACGATGACGTCGTCGACAAACGTGCCCTGGGGATAGAGCATCGCCGAATACTGGGCTTGCCAGAGCTGGAGGCGGGAAGCATCGTTCATGCAGAGGTGCTGAACGGCCTCCAACGCCTGCGGGCCCTTCACCTGAATATCACCCATGTGGCTGACGTCGAAGAGGCCGACCGCCGTGCGAACGGCCATGTGCTCGTTGATGATGCCGCAACCGATAGCGGCGGGATATTCGACCGGCATGTCCCAGCCATTGAAGTCCACCATCTTGGCGCCCATCTGGCGATGGACGGCATTCAGCGCAGTTTTACGAACGGTGGGCGCTTCAAGGGAAGACAAGTCGGGTCCTTAATCAGAGCAGTGGCTCGCCTGCTGGTAGATGTGAACAAGTACGCCGGACTGATTACCGTAACACGCCTATTTTCGGTGGGTCAAACGGGGGAGATGTTCGTTCCGGGCGAAGCGGGGGAGTCTGATTTGTCCGGCCGGAACGGCACAATGAACGAAAGAGCAGGTTCCTCACCGACGCTTTGCGCCGGTTCGGAATGACAAACTTGGAGATGGCTTGTCATCCGATCGGAGGCAAGCGTATCTTCCCCGAGGTGGCTTATCTTCCGAACTGGACGGTGACGCGCGAACCGGCTGGAACGTGGCTTCCGGCTGCTGGCGTTTGCTGGCGAGCGAGTCCGCTGCCCACGGCGCTGAGTTCCAACCCGAGATCCTGTGCCGATTCCACCGCGCCGCGTACGGTCTTGCCGGTGAAGTCAGGAACCTCGATCCCGCCTTGCTCAACGTCGAGCACGACGGTGCCCTTGATCGGTGGCTGCGGCTGGGGAGGCTTTGGAGCGGCCTTGGCCGTCGATTCCTGGTTTGCTGCTGTGGTGGGTAAGGGCTCATGCAGAGCCGCCGGCACCAGTTTCGTGTCGCCGGCAGCGGTTGCGGACGAGGGCGTCCGCGCCACGTTCGGCTTCGCCGAATCAGCCGGCTCCGAAACGCTGGCAGCTACTTCCGTCGTCTCGAGCGGCTCGCCCGGATGATCTGGAGTGTCGTCGTCAAGATCCTTGTCGTTTACCTTCGACTGCGCCAGCAGCAGCTGATGCTTCGACGTAAGCGGCACATCATGCGGCACGTGCAAATACTCCAGTACCTGCTGCGTGATGCGGCGAAACACCGGTGCGGAAACTTGTCCGCCCTGGTGGGGCCCGACCGGAGAATCAAGAATCACTGCGACCACGACCTGGGGGTTGTTCAGCGGGGCAAAGCCCGCGAAGGTTGCGTTGTACTTTGTTCGCGAATAGGCCCCGGTCGCGGGATCGACTTTTTGCCCGGTCCCCGTCTTTCCACCCGCCGTGTAGCCATCGAGGATTGCCCTGCGCGCGGTGCCTTCGAGAATGACCTTCTGCATCATCGCGCGCATTTCAGCTGCAGTGTACGCGGAGACGACCCGCCGTCCTTCCCTTGGGTGAAACGCCACCGTTTGCACGCCGGCTTGCGGTGGGACAGTTCCGGCGACAATTCGCGGAGCAACATAGACTCCATCATTCGCCAGGGTCGAAATCACCGCCGCGAGTTGCACGGGTGAGACGCCGATTTCCTGTCCAATCGAAATAGCCGCAATCGAAACTTTCGACCAGCGGCTGGGCGGCTTCGTGATGCCCCGCGTCTCGCCCGGCAGTTCGATCCCGGTCTGCTGTCCCAGTCCGAAGGCGCGAATGTACTTGTAATAACGGTCTTCTCCAAGGCGCAGGGCGATTTTGATCGCTCCTACGTTGCTTGACTCCGCCAGCACTCCCCACACCGGCAGCTGCCCATGCGGCTTCGAGTCGCGGATGCGCATGCCGTTGTAGACGATTGATCCCATCTGGCAATCGAAGACTTCGTTGGGATTGGTGACCTTCTCTTCCAATGCCGCGGCGATCGTCACCACCTTGAACGCGGAACCCGGCTCATAGACGTAGCTCACTGCGCGGTTGGTCAGCGCCCCGGGCGTGATCTCTTTGTGCGAATTTGGGTTGAATGTTGGCCGGTTGGCGAGAGCGAGAATCTCTCCGGTATGCGGATTTTCGACAATCACCGTGCCTGCAATCGACTGCGTGTCGTGGATCGCCTGGTCTAATTCCTTCTCGGCAATGTATTGAATGTTCTTGTCGAGAGTCAGAACCAGGTTCTCGCCCGGTTCCGGCTGCGTCTCGACGTCGGAGAACCACTGTTTGCGGGCATCGACGGAGATGAACATCTTCCCCGGCCGGCCGCGAAGGTCGTCATCGAACTCGTGCTCAATTCCGCTCTGGCCCAAGTCCTCCATGCCCACCGAGCCGAGCACCTGGGCCGCGAGGTCGCGCGCGGGATAAAAACGTTTGGGTTCTTTCTGGAAATGAATGCCTTGCAGCTTGAGCGAGTTGATGCGCTCGATCGTCTGATCGTCAGCCTTACGCGCCACCCAGCAGAAAGTCTTATGAGCGCGGCAATCCGCGAGCACTACGTTGTAATCCTCTCCCGTAATGCGCGTAATGAGCGAGATCGCCGTGGGCAGATCTTTAACTTCGGTTGGCACCGCAAACGCCGAGTCGACCAACACCGACATGGCCAATTCGCGGCCGGCGCGGTCATAGATGACGCCGCGCTTCGCGTCGAGCGGGATGGCCCGCTGCTGCTGGTGTCCGGCCATCTTCACGAACTTGCCGTAACTGAAAATCTGCAGGAAAACGAGGCGGCCGAAAATCGCCACGCACCATAGCAAAAGAATGGCACCAAGCAGATAGAGGCGGGAGTTCTTATCGGGATTGGAAGTAGAAACTGCCATCGATCCAGGCCTCTGTCATTTCACGCTTCAAGCCTCTGTCATTCCGACGATGCGCGGAGCACAGAGGAGGAACCTGCTTTCCTTCGTCGACGGCGACTAAGCAGGTTCCTCACCGCCGCTGCGCGCCGGTTCGGAATGACAAAAATGATTTCAGACAACTGTGGCGGCCCACTGACAAACAGGCCGCCGCGGAAATTCTGTTGGCGTTGCTTAACGGACGGCCAAGGGCGGCTGTCCCCGAAAAACTTATTGTCCTTCGACCACCGTGAGCGAAACGTTGCTGGCCATCACCGGGCCTTGCGCATCGGCTGACGCGCCATCCATACGAATGACCTGACCAGGCTGAGGTGGAACGAGCCCCATGCGGCGAGCCAGAACATCGATGCGCTCGGGATCGCGCAGCGAGGCGTCTTCGAGCCGAAGGGCATGGTTCATCTCGACCTTCTCACTCAGTTCGCGCTTGGACGACTCGATCTGGTAGCCATACTCAATGGCCTTAAAATGTTGCCACGCATAAGTAAAGACCAGCAGGAACAGGCAAGCCAGCGCGGTGCCAAACTGCTTCATCTCGCGCCCGCGCCGTGGATCTTCGACCTTGATCAGCCTCGAGTTGTCGATGGCCTTGGAAAAGTAGATTTCGGGCGTGCCCGTCCAGAAGGGGCGACGTCCAGCCACCGGGCGTCCGTCTATCAGATCCGCACCGCGAATTGCCGCTGCTGCTGCCGCCATTTATGCTGCCCCCATCAGTAGTTGGTCGCCTTCCGCGAGTGGAATTTCCATCGCGAAAATCGCGTGCAGTTCCCGTTGCATGGCGATCTGCTCGAGTCTTGCTTTCTGCTCGGCCCGTTGCACCATGGCAGTCAATTCCGTGATCAGTGTGCCCGTGTACATTCCCTTAACCTCAAACCTTGGATTCCTACCACGGAACCCTTGAACCCGGCTTCGGGCTTTGGCCTTTCGGCTTTGACCTTCCGCCTTGACGGATCTTGTGTCCGCCTCTGTCAACTTCCTGACAACCTGAACTTGGGGCCCGGCACCGCCATGACAGCCATGCCGGGAACTCCGGCAGGTTTTCCGGAGCTAAACTTTCTAAACTCTTTCCGCGGCTCTTAACTTCGCGCTGCGTGCCCGCGGATTGCGATCGCTCTCTTCTACTGATGCCGTTACCGGCTTCCTGGTCAGGATGCGGTAGTACATGTCCTTCGTCGCGCCTTCACGGAAGGCATCCTTTACGATGCGGTCTTCCAACGAGTGAAAGCTGATCACCACCACGCGTCCGCCCGGTTTGAGGATCCGCGGCACCGCAGTCAGCAGTGCCTTCAGATCGTCCAATTCACGGTTTACGAAAATTCGGAGAGCTTGAAAAGTTCGCGTCGCGGGATGAATCCTTCGTTCGGCCTGGTTCATTGGCCGGGCCGCGGCTGATATTACCTCCGCAAGATGTGCGGTAGATCGTATCGGCCGCGACCGGCAAATGGCTCTGGCGATTCTCCGCGACCTCCTTTCCTCTCCAAATTCGTAAATCACGTCGGCAAGCTGTCGCTCGTCGAGGTGGTTTACCACTTGTTCGGCGGTGCGCTCCGAGTGCGGGTCCATCCGCATATCGAGAGGCCCTTCCGCCTGAAAACTGAATCCGCGCGCCGCTGTGTCGATCTGCAGGCTGCTGACGCCGAGATCGGCGAGCAAACCGTCGATCGTCGCTGGTCGTTGGTCGTTCGCCAGTTCCGCGAACGATCGATGCAGCAGAGTGATCGTCGGCCAATCGGCGTCGGTCGTTGGTCGTTCGCCAACGGCTAACGACGAATGACTCACGGCGAGCTTCCTGCCTGCAATCCTCAGCGCCTCTGGATCTTTATCGAGCCCAATCAAATGTCCCGGTGCGCCGAGGTGTTTTGCGATTTCGAAACTGTGTCCGCCCAGACCCACCGTGGCGTCGATATAGGTTCCACCGCGCCGCACGGCTAAAAAGTCGATCGCTTCTTGTAAAAGAACAGGGACATGGCCCGCTTCCCATCC
>Ga0335076_10003820_pt1 | contig 15170 bp, 5 predicted proteins | sample Lox_Sample_25_FD_206717 | JGI IMG/M metagenome (GOLD analysis project Ga0335076, IMG submission 206717) | Soil microbial communities from Loxahatchee National Wildlife Refuge, Florida, United States - Lox_Sample_2.5 | ecosystem: Environmental > Terrestrial > Soil > Wetlands | place: USA: Florida...
GGCAGGCGGGATCCTGGACCGGCCTGGCCGATTGGAAGAAAGAAATGCCGCAACACTATGAGGCTGCCGCGCGAATGCTCGGCGTGACCGAAAATACCATTCTCGGCCCCGGTGACCATTTGTTGAAGACGACCGCCGGGCAAGCTGGCGTCGCGAGTACTTTCTATCGCACCAGCGTGGCAATTTTCCAGGCCCCCGAGGGAATGACAGGTGGCGTCACCTTCCCAGATCCATTTTTTGGCGGCGAGGGTCCCCCGCGTACCACCTGCGTCGGTTGCGGCGGTTGCATGATGGGCTGCCGATATGGCGCCAAAAACACTCTCGACCTGAACTACCTGTTTCTGGCAGAAAAGCGAGGCGCGAAGATTTTTCCGGAAACCAAGGTGGTGGACGTCCGCACCCGGGGTGGCACAGCGGATGGCAGCGCTGGATATGAGATCGGAACCCTAAGGTCCACTGCATGGATCCGCCGGCGCTCGCGACAGCTCACCTGCCGCGGAGTAGTTTTCTCCGGTTCCTCGCTCGGTACCATGGAACTCCTCTTTCAGCTGAAGGAAAAAGGCGCGTTACCGGCGATCAGCGGACAGCTTGGAAAACACGTTCGCACTAATTCCGAATCGTTGCTTGCGATCCGGATTCCCGGCAGCCGTCAGGACCTGTCGCAGGGTGTCGCCATCGGATCCGGTGTGTACGTCGATGAGCACACCCACGTTGAAGCCGTACGGTATCCGAAGGGCTCGGACACCATGAGCTTGCTGACGACGCTATTGACGGTTGGCGCTCCCGGCCGAAAGCGGATTGGACTCTGGCTCTGGAACCTGGCGGTGGCGTTGCTCTGCCATCCCCTCCGGACGCTGCGCCTGACGCAGCCCTTTGGCTGGGCCCGGGAGACGCTGATCCTGCTTTGCATGCAGGCGCTCGAAGGCGACCTCGAAATGCACTGGCAGCGCCCCTGGTTCTGGCCGGTGCGAAAGTTTCTGACCAGTCACGGGCGAAAGCTGCCCACCTACATTCCCCGGGCTAACGAATTCGCCCAGGAAGTGGCCCGCCGGACCGGGGGCGCAGCCATGAGCATGATTCCAGAAATTCTCTTTGACATTCCCAGTACCGCCCACTGCCTGGGAGGCTGCGTGATTGCCCGCTCCCCGGGCGAAGGCGTGGTAGATTTCCGCCATCGGGTGTTCGGTTACAAGAATATGTACGTTTGTGATGGATCTGTAGTAGCCGCGAACCTGGGCGTCAATCCAAGTCTGACGATCACCGCCCTGGCCGAACGCGCCATGAGCTTCATTCCGCGTGCGTCAGAGACGACCTGGAGTGACTTCGCCGAAGCCCTTCCCCGTACCTAGGTGTAGACCGGACTCCTTGCCGATACAAGTTTGCGCCAGCTCAGGAGATGATCCCGACCATTGGGGTCAGGCTGCGGCTGCGTGGTCAGACACGGCCACCGGCTGGCTCGCCGGCGACGGCAAGGTCGAAGAAAACTCGCTGGCCGCTGTTTCCGGCTTTGCGACTGGAATTGGCTTCGGCTGCATCGAGACTGGGCTCGCACCCTTGCGCTCTTCAAAGAGAAGCCGGCGCAGGGATCGAAGGTCGTTCAGAATTCTGCAGCTCTTGTTCATGTGGAGCTCAAGCTTCTCCAGGCTGTAGAAGGCAACTCGCAGTGCGTCCAGGCGGCGGGGTAGCTTCAGAGCTGATTCTCTCTTAATGTCGGCGTCAATGTCCTGCTTGGTTTCCGCGACGACCAGGGAAAGAATTTTCACGAAATCATAGGCGCTCTCAATGCTGTCAAATGGGCTTCCAGGCTGATAGTTCATGGGGGGCTCCGTTTGCCGTGGGTAGCTTACTTTCGGCGAAGCGTCGCGATCTAAGGCGCATCCAGCTTCCGCGTTCACAGAGGGCGCGTCAGTGATGTGGCGCACGAACCAGCGTGATAGCTCTCGTCGGGCCCGCCCCGGGTTCCGCAGTTTAACCCAAACGCGGGGGAGACTTGATACTCACCCCGGTGATGTGCCTCACAGTGGCGCTAGGCGTACCTCACAGACCCAGGTTAAGCAAGCAAGCATAATTTCAGCGAACGATTTGCCAAGCCGGTTACCGCTTGGCTCCCAGGGTCGCTACTCCCAGCTGCGGACGGTAGGGCACCACCGAGGTGACGCAGGGCCGGGGTAGTTCCTCCAAGGATCGTGCGCAGCATTGTTCCCCGCGCTCCCGACTTGCTGCGAACGCCGGAACGATTACGCGCACAAATTCGTCAGGCAGCAACAAGATCTCCGTCGTCGCCGCGGGCATCTGCCCCCAGCTTTCAGGTGGATGTCCAGGGGCTTTGCGCACCCGAACAGGTCCATCGCCATGATGGAAGTTATGCAACCGCCGACCCTGGCAAGCTCCTGGCTAATGTACTGGCATCTACTGTTTCTGGTCACACATGTTCTGGGGATCGCTTGCTTTGCCTACATCGTGACCAGGCGACTGGTGCCGCTGGCGCGGGCGGAACGGGATTTTCGTTTCAATCAACCCTTCGTTCGTCTGCGAAGGGTTCTCCGATTCTGGCTTGGGCAGTGGCGGCATCCGCGTTACCGAACCGCCGGAATCATCCATCTTCTTATCTTTGCCAGCTTCATTCTTCTGGTCATTCGCGCCTTTTCGCTGCTTTGTTTCAGGATCGGCGACAACTTCGCCATGGCTGGCTTCTCCGGGAGTGCCGGCCATACCTACGACATCATCACGGACTACGCCGCAACCATCGTGTTTCTGTGCATGGGTGTCGCCATCATCCGCCGCGTAGTGTTCAAGCCTGCCCGCTATGCAGTGCCGGCAAAATACGGCAGGGACCACACTGCCGATGCCATTTTCCTGCTGGCGTTGATCGCTCTGCTAATGACTGCAGACAGCCTGTTTGCCGCCAGCACCGCCGCGGGCCGCTTAGCGCGGAACGAACCATTCGAAGGCCTGGCATTTCTCTCCTTGCCGTGGATCTTGCAGCGCACCCTTCTTTCAACCTCTTTGGCCACCCTCTGGAATCTTCGCCTGGGAGCCTATTTCGTCCACCAGTTGACCTTTTACTTCCTGCTTTGTTACCGGCCGTTCGGAATCCAGTTTCACGTAGAGACTTCGCTGTTCACCGTCTTCTTCGCCAAGTTGAACCGGGGCACCGTGAAGCCGGTGCGCTGGGGAATCGACGACGAGCGCCTCGCCCAGGTGAAATCGCTCGGGGTAAAGAAATTCGAAGATTTTACCTGGAAGCACATGCTCGATTTCTATTCCTGCGCCGACTGCGGCCGGTGCTCGGACAACTGCCCCGCTAATGCGGTGGGAAGGCCATTGTCGCCGCGCTTCATCAGCATCAAAGCGCGCGATTACTGCTTCCAACACTATCCGATGCTGGGGAGGGCAAACAACGGGACCCCGTTGATTGGCGGCATTTATTCCGAGGACGAAATTTGGTCCTGCACGACTTGCGGTGCCTGCGAAGAGGAGTGTCCGCTCCTCGTCGAATACATCGACAAGATCGTCGATCTGCGGCGGGGCATGGTGGATGACGGCAATGTACCGCAGTCCCTGCAAAAGCCGTTGAAGGCTCTGGAAAGTCGGGGCAATCCCTACGGCAAGGTGGAGAAAAAGAAAGCCGACTGGACCAAGGCGCAGGACTTCCAAACAACCTGCAAGGTCAACATTGTCGATGGAAGCAAGGTCGCGGACACCCTGTATTTCGTCGATAGCGTTACCTCGTTCGACGACCGGATGCAGTCGATCGGGCGGGCCACAGCCAGGATTCTCGATCATGTCGGCGAAAACTTCGGAATTCTTGGTGCCGCAGAGAGAGACAGCGGACACGAAGTTCGGCGTTTTGGGGAAGAGACGCTGTTCATGGCTCTCCGCGACCACAATGCAGAAGCGATCAAAGCCTCCGGTGTGCAGCGCATCGTCACCGCCGATCCCCACGCTTACAACGCGCTGAAGCACGACTACAGAGACATCCCACCGGTCGAGCACATCAGCCAGGTGATCGCCCGCGAAGTCAAAACAGGCAAGATCACCTTCAACCCCCTGGAGAACGGCAGCGTCTACACCTATCACGATCCCTGCTACTTGGGGCGGCACAACCAGGTTTACAACGATCCCCGTGCCGTACTCGATGCGATTCCGGGCTTGAAGCGAGTGGAAATGTCCCGGTCCCGCGACCGCTCGTTCTGCTGCGGTGGTGGCGGGCTGATGCTCTTCTACGAGCCCAAAGAAGAGCAGCGCATGGGCGTGAAGAGAGTTCAGATGGCCGCCGAAGCCGGGGCCAACGTGATCGTGACCGCCTGTCCCTTCTGCATGGCGAATATCGAAGACGCGATCAAGGTGGCCGGACTGGAAGGAAAAATGACTGCCATCGACCTGGCGGAACTGGCTGATCAACAGATTGCGCGTGAAATCCCAAAGGAAACAGCAGTTCATGGAGGTTGAACGTGGAAATTCTAGTTTGCGTCAGACGAGTACCCGACACTTCGGAAAACGAGATCGAACTCAATACCGCCGCGAACGATATCGAAAGGGAAGACCTCGTTTATTCCATCAACGAATGGGACAACTATGCGGTCGAAGAAGCCCTGCAGATCGTCGGGCGTGTCGGCGGCAACGTCACGGTCGTTACAGTCGGCGGTGAGGACGACGAAGAGGTCCTGCGTCGACAAATGGCCATGGGCGCTACTCATGGCGTGCTGCTCTCCGATGAGGCGTTCAGTGGATCGGACGGAAGAGGCATCGCGACTATTCTCAAAGGCTTCGTGCAAAAAGGTCATTACGACCTGATTCTCACCGGCGTGCAAGCCGAAGACGGCGGCGCCCAAGTCGGTGGAATGCTGGCGGCAATGCTCGATTATCCGTTCGCCTCTCTGGTGAATTCGATTGAGGTCCTACCCGGAAAGCTGAAGATCAGCCGGGAAATCGAAGGCGGCAACCGGGAGATGAATGAGATTGACCTTCCCTGTGTGCTCTCCATTCAGACCGGCATCAACGAACCGAGATATGTCGGCATGCGCGGTATCCGCCAAGTGGCTTCGATCCCCATTCCAACTCTTGGCGTGGCCGAGCTGGGAATTGACGCCAGTTGCGTGGGTGAGAGCGCCGCCAAAGTGAAACGTGTGGACTATTTCGTGCCTGCTATGGGCAAGGGAGCGGAAATGCTCGAAGGCAGCCGGGAAGAAAACATCGAAAGACTGGTGGATTTGGTTACCGCCAAAGGAGGGTTGAAATAATGGCTCGAATCTTCGCCTACATCGAACACAAGGGTGGCGTCGTCGATGACTCTGCTGCCGAACTCGCAACTGCAGCACGACAGATTGACCCGACCGCGGGGCCTACGGCTATTGTCACCGGTTGGGGCGCGGAGATGGATGCTGCATGCCAGGCCCTCCGTCCTTTTTACCCGGAAGTGTGGAAGGCCGCCAATGAGCAACTAACCTATCCCAACGCCGAGTTGGTTCGCCAAGCTCTGGTCAAGATTCTGCCGGGCGAATCCATTCTGCTCGTCCCGCATGACCACTTCGGAATCGATCTGGCTCCGGGTCTCTCCATCAAGATGGACGCAGCCTTCGTCTCAGATGCATTAGCGATTGAAGGGGTGAACGGAACCAATCTCAAGCTAGTCCGTCAGGAATTCGGGGGACAGGTAAGCGCCCACGTCACTTGCAACATTTCATCCGGCGCCGTGATCACGATTCGTCCCGGCGCTTTTAAACCACAGGGAAATGGCTCGGCGAATGGACTCATTGTGGATAAATCAGCACAAGCCGGCACACCGGTTGCCGGTCGGCGCTATTTGGAAACTGTCGTCACCGAGGCAGGCGATGTAGACATCACCAAATACAACGTACTGGTCTCCATCGGCCGCGGCATTCAGGAAAAAGACAACGTCGCCATCGCCCAGGAACTGGCCGACGCCATGGGTGCGGCGCTCAGCTGTTCGCGTCCCGTGGTCGATGCCAAGTGGCTGGAAAAATCCCGCCAGGTCGGCACCTCCGGCAAGACGGTCAAGCCCAAGGTCTATTTGGCCTGTGGCATCAGCGGAGCATTCCAGCACTTGGCCGGCATTAAAGGCAATCCGTTTATCGTGGCCATCAACAAGAACCCCAAAGCGCCAATTTTCCAGGTCGCACATGTCGGCATCGTCGATGACCTGCTTGAGTTCTTGCCGGAGCTAACCAACAAGATTAGAGAAATGCACGCCCTTTCCACGAAATGAGGACACCGCCCATGATCACTGCAAAAACCCTGAAACTGAGTCTGAAGTCGCTCAAGGACTTCGCGAAAAAACAGCTTCCCGATGAAACTCTCATCGAGCTCGATGAGCGCGACGAGTGTCCCCTCGAGGTCGTCCATCACATGTGCAGCCCGGACAAGCTGGGCATTCAGCTGCTTTTCATTCCGGAAGAATTTGGCGGCATGGGCGGTGGTGCGTTCGATGTGTACTGCATTTGTGAAGAAATGGCGCGCATCGATCTGGGCGTGGCCACTTCGGTTCTCGCCACCTTTCTTGGCAGTGATCCCATCACCGTCGGCGCCACGCCGGAGCAAAAGAAACTCTGGCTCAGTCGCATCGCCGATGAAGGAGTGCTGTTCGCCTACGGCGCCACTGAACCGGAAGCTGGCAGCGATCTGGGCGCCCTGAAAACCACAGCGGACCGGGTGATGCAGGACGACCGAATCATCGGCTACAAAATCAATGGTGCCAAGCAGTGGATTAGCAACGGAGGCGTAGCCGACGTCTACACCGTGCTGGCGAATACTCCTGCCGGGCCAAGTTGGTTTGTCGTCGAAAAGGGTGCAAAGGGATTCACGCACGACGAACCGGAAAATAAGCACGGCATCCGCCTGAGCAATACGGCGGCTCTCGCCTTCAACGATGTCTATGTAGACGCGGACCGGCTCCTCGGGGGCGTGGAAGGCCAGGGTCTGAACCAGGCGCAGGCAGTCTTCGGTTACACCCGGCTGATGGTAGCAGCATTTGGGCTCGGCGCCGGATGGGCCGCGCTCGATCGCGCGATTCCATACTCGACCAAGCGTATCCAGGCCGGAGCGCCCCTGTCGGAGAAGCAGGGATACACCCACAAGCTGATCGTGCCGCACGTAGCGCATCTGGAGGCCGCGCGAGCCTACATCGAGGAGACCGCGGAGCGTATTGACGCCGGCGCGGAAGGCAGCCTGAACACCGAAGGCGCCATTGCCAAGTACATGGCTACGGAGGCGGGCAATGCTGCTGCGGAAGCCAGTATCCAGGCGCTGGGGGGCTATGGCTATACCCACGAATACATGGTGGAGAAGGTCAGCCGCGACGTGCGCATTACCACCATTTACGAAGGCACCTCCGAGATCATGGAGATGACCATCAGCCGCGACCGCTGGCAGGCTCACCTGAAGACGCGCGGCCAGCACTATCACGATGAAGCCAAAAAGATGGAAGCGCTCCACGCACAGCATCCGCAGGTGGGCGCGAACATGGCTGCGCTGAGCCTGCACGCCCTGGCCGATGTGATGGAGAAAGCTCGCATCGCACACTTGACCCGCCATCAACACATCCTGCTGCGGCTGGGCGAACTCATCGCCTACGCCGAGTGCGCTGGATCTCTATCGCGCCGCGCCGCGCTCCTGGCCGAAGGCAAGCTCAACGAGAAGGCCAGTCGTCGCTTTGATGTGACCGCTCTGGCTACCCTGGGGCGGGTTTTCGCACGCGAAGCGGCGCTCAAAGTGGGTGAAGAAGGTTTGCGCTGGATCATCGGAGCGGGCGGAGTGAGCACCGCCGAGATACCAGCTCTGGAATCAAGTGTAGGGCTGCCCGCCATTCACCAGACGCAAGCAGGCCTGATGTCCGACATGGATTACATAGCCGACGTGCTTTACAGCCGCGTGGCGAAACCAGTGAAAACCGCCGCCTGACGGCGACAGCGACTGACTGGCTTTACGGCCACCTCTGAGGTGCCTCTTTCTAGAGGCGGGAGCGTCATCATGGAAGATACCGCGTATCGAGCCATCGCCATCGTGGGAGCGGGAGCCGTGCTGCCCGACGCCCCGAACGTGGAGGCGTTCTGGAACAACATCAAATCCGGCCGCTACAGCATCAGCGAGGTTTCACCTGACCGCTGGGATCCCGCGCTCTACTACGATCCCGATCACAACGCGCCGGACAAGACTTACTCCAAGATCGGCGGCTGGGTGCGCGACTCGCAATGGGACCCCATGGCCTGGCGCCTGCCAATTCCTCCGCGGGTCGCCGAGGCCATGGATGGATCGCAGAAATGGGGCATCGCGTGTACACGGGAAGCGCTCACAGACTACGGATATCCCCAGCGTCCACTGAACCTCGATCGCACCGCCGTGATTCTGGGCAACGCCATGGGCGGCGAAAGGCATTACTTCACCATCTTGCGTATTTACTTTCCGGAGTACGCCCGCGAACTGGCGGAGAGCGCCAGCTTTGCGGCTCTGCCCGATCCCGTGCGGCGCGACATCAACCGCGAACTGCATGAGCGGATGAATGGACGTCTCCCCGAAGTTACGGAAGACACCATGCCGGGTGAGTTGGCCAACTGCATTGCCGGCCGCATCGCCAACATTTTCAATTTTCACGGCCCTAACTATGTAGTGGACGCAGCTTGCGCCTCGGCCATGGCCGCGATCAGCGCCGCGGTCGAAGGGCTGGTGGCACACGATTTCGATGTCGCCGTTAGCGGCGGCATCGACCGCAACATGGGCGCTTCGACCTTCATCAAATTCAGCAAGATCGGTGCTCTCTCGGCGACCGGCACTCGCCCCTATGCGGAAGGGGCGGACGGCTTCGTGATGGGCGAAGGGGCTGCCATCTTCGTACTCAAACGCCTGGCGGATGCGGAGCGAGATGGCGACAAGATCTACGCCGTGCTTCGCGGCATGGGCGGCGCCAGTGATGGAAAGGGCAAGGGCATCACTGCGCCCAATCCGGTTGGTCCAAAACTGGCCATCGAGCGCGGTTGGCAGAATGCCGGCTTGTCGCCCGGTACCGTGGGTCTCATTGAGGGCCACGGCACGTCGACTCGCGTAGGCGATGTCGTGGAGGTGCAGAGCATGACCGATGTGCTTAGCAGCTTCCATCTCCCCCCCAACTCGGTGGCGCTTGGTTCGGTCAAGTCGAACATCGGGCATCTCAAAGGGGCGGCGGGTGCCGCCGGACTGCTGAAAACTGTGCTCGCCTTGCGCGACAAGGTATTGCCGCCCAGCGTTCACTGCCAGCATCCCAACCCTGATATCGACTTTGCCCACTCTCCGCTTTACGTCAATACCGAATTGAAACCCTGGACGGTCCCAGCCGAGGGGGTGCGGCGCGCCGGCGCTAGCGCCTTTGGGTTTGGCGGCACCAACTTCCATGCTGTGCTGGAGGAATACATACCTCACCGTTTGAACGGAAACGGCAAGCGATCCATTGCCATGGGCGAGATTCCACCCACCGGAACTTATGAGGGCACCATGAATGCGAAAGATGTTTCCCGCACGTCCCTTAGCAAGTCTGCCTACAAAGCGCCTCTGCGCGGCGCGCTGGTGATCGGCGCCGCGTCGGGAACTGCGCTTGCCGAACGGCTGCGCCCGATCCACAAGGCTGCCTTGGAAGGCAACTCGCCGGCACCGTCCGCCCCGGTTGAATCGCATCTGCGCGCGCCCGAGCGCCTCGCCATCGACTACACCGATGCCGCCGACTTGGCAGACAAGTCAGGCAAAGCGCTCAAGGCACTCGTCACTGATCAGCCTGCGATCTGGAAAGCTTTGCGCGGGCAAGGCATCTTCCGCGGCCAGGGTCCAGCGCCGAAAGTAGCATTCCTCTACACCGGCCAGGGTTCGCAGTATGTAAACATGCTGCGGCCATTGTTCGCGGCCGAGCCCATTGTGGCCACGACTTTCGCCGAAGCGGATCGAGTGATGACGCCGCTGCTCGGCAAACCACTCACCGACTTCATCTTCGTCAACAAGTCTGATCCCAGCGCGGTTGCGCAGGCGGAAGACGATCTTCGCCAGACCGCGATTACTCAGCCTGCGGTGTTGGCTACCGATGAGGCAATGACCCGTCTGCTGGCTGCTTATGGCATTCAGCCTGACATGACGATGGGGCACAGCCTGGGAGAATACGGAGCTTTGGTTGCCGCCGGTGCTCTTCCCTTCGATGATGCGTTGGAAGCCGTCAGCGCCCGCGGCCGCGGCATGACCAGCGTAGCCATGGATGACAATGGCCGCATGGCAGCCATTCTGGCGCCGCTCGCTGAAATTGAGCGAATTCTGAAGACGGTCAATGGTTACGTGGTGATCGCAAACATCAACAGCAATAATCAGGCGGTCATCGGTGGGGCCAGTAAGCCAGTTGAGCAGGCTATGGAAGCTTTCCAGAAAGCGGGGTACGACCCGGTGGCGTTGCCGGTCAGCCACGCGTTTCACACCTCGATCGTTGCCGGCGCGGGCGTGCCGTTGAGAAAGGAACTGGAGCGCCTGCATCTGCAATCGCCACGGCTACCGATCGTCGCCAACGTGGACGGCGAGTTTTATCCCATGGGTCCGGATGTCGTGCCAAAAATGCTGGATATCCTCACTCGCCAGGTCGCTTCGCCGGTGCAATTCGTGAAGGGCCTGCAGACTCTCTACCAGGCCGGCGCGCGCGTCTTCGTGGAAGTTGGACCGAAGAAAGCGTTGCAGGGATTTGCCGAGGATGTGCTGGGTCAGCACGGCGATGTGGTGTCACTCTTTACCAATCATCCGAAGACCGGAGACATCGCATCGTTCAACCAGGCGCTGTGCGCTCTTTATGCCGCCGGACTGGGGCTCGGAGTGGCTGAGGCCTCGAATGAAGTTACGGCGAAACACGCGCCGGTCTCCGCATCCTTGTCGGGTGTAGCTTCGATACCCATGCCTGTCGCCACCGCTTTGCCATCGCCAGAAAATGCCGTGCAGCCAGAGGCAGCGGGCGACCGCTATGCCGAACTGGGGCGCATGTTCGCCGATGTTCTGGAGCGCGGGTGGAAGGTTTACCAGGGACAGAACGGGAGATCGACCCCTGCTCCGGTAGTCATTACCGGAGCCGCCCTGGGCCTGCCGGGAACCGGAAACATCTTCGACGACGCCAACGTCGGCCGGATTCTGCGCGGCGAGCAGTTCATCGATGCAATTCCCACCCGGTTCCGGCGCGCCATGCTCGACAAGCACATTACCCGGCTGGTCAAAAGCGACAACGCCGGCCCCACATTTGAATCCCTCAGCTCTCTGGATGACGTGATCAAGCTGGCGGGTCGTGGAGGAACTTTCGATCTGGAACGCGAATTCGGGGTTCCCGCCGATCGCTTGGCTGCCTTTGATCGAGTCACACAATTGGCCATCGCGGCGGGCATCGATGCCTTGCGCGACGCCGGAATTCCATTGGTCATGCGCTACAAGACCACCAGCAAAGGCACGCAGTTGCCGGATCGCTGGGGCTTACCCAACGCCATGCGCGACGATACCGGAGTGATTTTCGGCTCGGCATTTCCCGGCTGTGACTCGTTTGCCAGCGAGATATCGCGCTATTACCAGGACCATGCCCGGCGCGAACAGGTGGCAATGCTGGAAAATCTGCGCGCCCGCGTAGTCGAGGGCAATGGACATTCTGTCCTGATGCAGGAGATCGATCGCCGCATTAAGGAGTTGCGCGCCGTCATCGAGAGCGAACCGTATGTCTTTGATCGGCGCTTCCTGCTCCGGACCCTGGCGATGGGCCATTCCCAATTTGCCGAATTCATCGGCGCACGCGGTCCCAACACGCAAATCAACTCCGCCTGCGCCACCACTACCCAGGCACTCGGCTTGGCGGAAGACTGGATCCGCTCGGGACGATGCAAGCGGGTGATCGTAATCTCTGCCGACGATGTGACCTCAGATCATCTGCTCGAATGGATGGGCGCCGGCTTCCTGGCGAGCGGAGCGGCCGCCACCGACGAACTGATTGAAGAAGCCGCCATCCCGTTCGATCGCCGGCGGCACGGCCTGATTGTCGGCATGGGTGCTGCTGGGCTGGTGGTCGAGAGCGCGGAGGCCGCCCGGGAACGTGGAATCCGTCCCATCTGCGAAGTGTTGAGCTCGGTCACCGCCAATAGCGCTTTCCATGCCACTCGGCTGGATGTCCAACACATCGGCCAGGTCATGGAGGATCTGATCAGCCGGGCGGAAGCGAGTTCCGGCATTTCGCGTCATCAGATCGCGCCGCACACCGTTTTCGTCTCCCACGAGACTTACACACCTGCCCGCGGTGGCAGTGCATCCGCCGAAATCCACGCGCTACGGCGCGTCTTCGGGGATGTTGCCGATCGCATTGTGATCGCCAACACCAAGGGCTTCACTGGTCATGCCATGGCTACTGGGATCGAAGATGTGGTTGCGGTGAAAGCGCTGGAAACCGGTTGTGTCCCGCCGGTAGCCAACTTCAAGGAAGTTGATCCCGAGCTCGGAGTTTTGAATCTGTCGAAGGGCGGCGTCTATCCCGTCGAATATGCTTTGCATCTGGGCGCTGGCTTCGGTTCGCAGATCAGCATGACGTTATTGCGTTGGGTAAAGCCGAGCGATGGCGTCCGCCCCAATCCCAATGCTTTGGGCTACGCATATCGCATCAGCGATACCAGTGTCTGGAACAGCTGGATCGAGCGGATGGCAGGCCATCCGGCGGCCAACCTGGAAGTGGTTCACCGTACCCTGCGGGTCAAAGATCAAGCCATAGCGCCACGGGTCGGCGAAATGGCTCAACCCCGCATGGTCGCGGCGGCGCACACGATCGCTGCGCCCCCGGCGGCAGTCGAGCCCGTAGCGGCAGTATCCGCGCCGGTCCAGGCAACTCCGGTTGCTACGGCTATCTTGGAGGCGAAGCCGGCTCCGCCCTCCCCTGTATCGAGCGTTAAAGCTCCTCAGGTCGCACCTACGCCTGCCGAGCAACCAAGCCCCAGTTCGATCGCTGACCCGGTGAAAGAACGGATTCTAACCCTGGTCGCGGAGAAGACCGGTTATCCAGTCGACATGCTTGATCTAGATCTGGATCTCGAAGCCGACCTGGGTGTCGACACGGTCAAGCAGGCGGAAGTGTTTGCCACGGTCCGTGAAGCTTATGGCATCGCGCGCGACGACACCATCCAACTGCGCAACTTCCCAACCCTGGCGCACGTGATCCGCTTCGTGCACGAGCGAAGGCCCGATCTCGGCGCTGCGACGGAGTCCGCGCCGGTGTCAGACTCGAAGCAGGAACCCAAAATGCCGGCAGCCGAGGTGAGTTCAACCAGAGCCGCCGCCGATACTGTGAAAGAACGCGTCCTCGCCCTGGTGGTAAACAAGACCGGTTATCCGGCCGACATGTTGGATCTGGATCTCGACCTCGAAGCCGACCTGGGCGTTGATACCGTCAAGCAGGCAGAGATATTTGCTGCCATCCGCGAAATCTACAACATCCCGCGTGACGAGAACCGCAAGCTCCGTGACTACCCCACTCTGGCCCACGTAATCCGTTTTGTGTATGAGAAGCGGCCGGACCTGGATGAGGCTCCTGCTGCAATCGCGCCCGTCGCGATCTCCTCACCTTCTTCTTCCAGCCCTCTGCAGGTGAGCGCCGAGGTTAAGGTTCACGATGCCGGAAAAGTCAAAATCGCGGCGGTCCCCGCAGCACCGCCTGCCGAAGATCCCGTCAAGCAACGCATTCTCGCGTTGATGGTGGAAAAAACAGGCTATCCGGAGGAAATGCTCGATCTGGATCTCGACCTGGAAGCCGACTTGGGCGTGGATACCGTCAAGCAGGCAGAGATGTTTGCCGCCATCCGCGAAATCTATAACATCCCGCGCGACGAGAACCGCAAACTTCGTGATTACCCCACCCTGGCGCATGTCATCCGCTTTGTGTATGAGAAGCGGCCGGACCTGGCGAGCCCTCCAGCTGCACCAGCGCCGGAAGTGCTCGCTCCCATTCTCGCCGCGGAGCCCGCAGAAGCCATCGCCGCAAATCCGGCACGGGCGGTATCTCCGCTGATTCCAGACGACATTATTAAGGAGAAGGTTCTGGAAATCATGGCCGAGAAGACCGGCTATCCCAAAGATATGTTGGATCTGGATCTCGACCTGGAAGCGGATCTCGGCATTGACACCGTGAAGCAGGCCGAGATGTTCGCATCAGTACGGGCGGCATTCAACATTCCACGCGACGCGGATCTCAAGTTGCGCGATTTTCCGACGCTGGCTCACGTAATCAAGTTCGCGCATGACCGGCAGCCTGGCCGGACGGTCACCGCGTCTACTTCGGCCCCAGCTACGCCTGAGCCGGACTCCCTGCCTCCGACCAAAGCGCCTGAGACGATCTCGCAACCGGAACTCGTCAGCTTCGATGCGGCAAACCGCATTCCCCGCCGCGTGCCGACGCCGGTGCTGCGTCCGCCGCTCGCCATTTGCAAACCTACCGCGGCCACGCTTTCACGTGGGCGCCGGGTTGTGATTATGCCCGACAAGGGCGGTGTAGCAGAGGCTCTCGCCCAACGATTGCAAGATCTGGGTGTAGAAGTTCTCCGTATCGAGAACGCCCCCGATGCTGAGACGCTGGCCAATCGTCTAAAAGGCTGGCTGGCCGCCGGTCCGCTCCACGGCGTGTACTGGCTGCCCGCGCTCGACCACGAAGGAGACTGGAGCCAGATGAACCTGGCAAGCTGGCATGAAGCGGTGTGGCTGCGAATAAAGTCTCTTTATACGACGATGCGAGCCCTGTATGAACCGATTTCGCACCCGGGAACGTTCCTGATCTCTGCCACCACACTCGGCGGACAGCACGGCTACGACGATGCCGGAGCGGTTGCTCCCCTGGGCGGCGCCGTAACTGGCTTCACCAAGACTTATAAACGGGAACGGATGGATGCTCTCGTCAAAGCCCTCGATTTCGAAGCTGAACGACCGAAACCAGAGATCGCAGAAATCCTGATCGAGGAAACCTTGCGCGATCCTGGAGCAGTTGAAATCGGCTACAAGGCCGGCAACCGCTGGACCGTAAGCCTTCAGGAACGTCCCGCGGCGGACGGCCAGCCGGGCCTGAAACTGGGCAAGGACACCGTATTTGTCATTACCGGAGCGGCCGGAAGCATTGTCTCAGCTATCACTTCGGACCTGGCGGCGGCCTCCGGCGG
>Ga0335076_10003822_pt1 | contig 15166 bp, 10 predicted proteins | sample Lox_Sample_25_FD_206717 | JGI IMG/M metagenome (GOLD analysis project Ga0335076, IMG submission 206717) | Soil microbial communities from Loxahatchee National Wildlife Refuge, Florida, United States - Lox_Sample_2.5 | ecosystem: Environmental > Terrestrial > Soil > Wetlands | place: USA...
ATCGCATCCAGCCATAACCGCGCTGCCGCGTACCGCGGATCCGTCTGGTGCTCGTACGTCGCCTTGATCGACTCCAATAACTCTTTCTTGGCGTTCTCGTCGAGCTTCTTGCCTTCCCGCTCCAGTTGCTTAAACTTGATCTCCGCCAGTGTGTTCGCAGCCGCATCCCCGCTCATCACCGCGAATTTTGCCGTCGGCCACGCGAACATAAAGCGCGGGTCGTATGCCTTACCACACATCGCATAATTGCCCGCCCCGAAACTTCCTCCCAGGATCACCGAAATCTTTGGCACTACGCTATTCGCCACGGCGTTCACCATCTTTGCCCCGGCGCGAATAATTCCGCTCCACTCCGCGTCTTTCCCCACCATGAATCCGTTAACGTCGTGCAGAAACACCAGCGGGATGCGATTCTGATTGCAATCCATGATGAACCGTGCGGCCTTTTCTGCGGACTCCGTATACACCACCCCGCCAAACTCCACGCGTTTCTGGTCCGAATGCGGTGCAAACGTCTGCACGTGTTTCTTCTGATTTGCCACAATCCCCACGGCCCACCCGCCGATGCGTGCGTACCCGCAAAGCAACGTCTCGCCATACTCCGCGCGATATTCTTCAAACGCGCTTCCATCCACGATCCGCGCCAGAATTTCCCGCATGTCGTATTGCTTCCCTGGGTCCCCAGAGAAAATTCCGTAAATCTCGTTCGCCGGATACAACGGTTCCGCCAGCCGCCCATGACTGAAAATCGGTGCATTTGGCGCACCCATTTTATCCACCAGCGCGCGTATCCGTTTTAAGCAAGATTCATCATCCGCTTCGCGAAAATCCACTGTCCCGCTGATCTGGGCGTGCATCTTTGCCCCACCCAACTCTTCCGCCGACGTCTTCTGCCCGATCGCCGCTTGCACCAGTGCCGGCCCCGCCAGAAATAGTCCCGACCCTTCCGTCATCAAGATGTGATCGCACATAACCGGCAGGTACGCCCCGCCCGCCACGCACATCCCCATAATGGCGGTGATCTGCGGTATCCCTTTCGCGCTCATCACTGCATTGTTGCGGAACACTCGCCCGAAATCATCCGTGTCCGGAAACACATCTTCCTGCAGCGGCAGAAACACTCCCGCCGAATCCACCAGGTAAATCGTAGGAATGCGGTTTTCGATGGCGATGTTCTGCGCGCGAATCACCTTCTTCGCCGTCATTGGGAAAAACGCGCCAGCCTTCACCGTCGCGTCATTCGCAACGATCATGAACAGCCGTCCCGCCACGCGCCCCAACCCTGTAATCGCTCCTCCCGCAGGCGCTCCACCCCATTCCCCATACATCTCGTACGCCGCGTAAATTCCCAATTCAAAGAAGTGGGTCCCCGGGTCGATCAAGCCTGCAATCCGCTCCCGCGCCGTCCACCGGCCTTTCTTATGCTGCGCTTCGATAGCCTTAGCGCCGCCACCTTCCCGTATCTTCTTTTCTTCTTTCTGGATCTCGGCGAGAAACTCCGCCATCTTCGCGGCATTTTTTTCGAATTGTGGCGTTTTCGCGTTGACGGAACTTTTCAGAACGGATGAGCTCACAAGCGGCCTCGCTCAAGTAAGTCGCAGTTCTCTGAGTATACGGAGGAACCAACCCCACACGCAAAACCCTCCGTCCTCATCAACACCTCGTCGCCATCGGCCGCCCCTCGACCTTCCCGTGGCATAGGCTTTCGCCTGTACCGATTGCCTCACTGCGCCCTACCGTAGCCCTTCTTCCGTCTGTTCTTTCTATACCTCCGTGGCAACTCTTTTCTCGCCACCCGCCACCCGCCATTCGCCACTGCTTCATTGACACCACGCCATTCTCCTCGCTACTATCCCGTAGCGGCTCACACCGCAATTCCGTCTCGGAGGCGCCTGTGCACACCTTTGTTTCCCTCGAAGATGTGACGTGTGCCTGCGGCTCGCACTCCCGCTAACATCACGCTCCCTCCTTCCACTCCAGTCTTGCGTTAAGCTCCTTCCGGCGCCCTGTTCCGCGTCGCAAGGACTGCTCCCGCAACCATGGCAACACGCGCTTCACTCGAATTGGCGAATCTTCGCTAAACGCGAAGCGAAATGAGGATCACGTGAATGGTCTCTTGGAATTGAATCTCGATTTAGCTCGCGAACTGGAATTAGCGGAAGCGCACGCCGCCGTCTCTTGTGCCGAGAAAATCATCGACGGTCCAAACTCGATCGCGGCGTCCGTCGAGCCCGTGGCGGGCGGCTACGCGGTCTACTGCGGGGCAGGGAATCCGGTCACGCAGGCTGTCGGCCTCGGTCTCCACGGGCCAGTTTCCACGGAAGAATTTGATCGCCTCGAAAATTTCTACTTCTGCCGCAACGAACCGGTCCGTGTCGAAACCGCTCCGCTCGCCGACCCCACTCTCTTCGAGCATTACAAAGCGCGCCAGTACTTCGTCAGCGAGTTCTCCAACGTGATGCTCCGCCGCGTAGATCCGGCGTCTTCCGCTCCCCAATCCAACGGCATCGAGTTCCGCCTCGCCCGCCCCGAAGAACTCGACGTGTGGGTGCTCGCCGTCGCGCAGGGCTTCGCCGAAGATTATCCCGTCACGCAGGAGATGCTCAGCGTGATGAAAATGTTTTCGGATCGCGCCGATACCGAATGTTACCTTGCTCGCATCGATGGCCGCATCGTTGGCGGCGCCACGCTCGCCATTCGCGGGCGCATCGCCGGCCTCTTCGGAGCCAGTACTTTGCCCGACTACCGCAAACGTGGGGTCCAGACCGGCCTGCTCCAGCTCCGTCTTCACCGTGCCGCTCAACTCGATTGCGAACTCGCCATGAGCCTGGCCTTGCCCGGCAGCATCTCCCAACGCAACATCACGCGCCTCGGTTTTCAAACGCTATACACACGGGTGAAATTCGAACGCAACTCCCCAACCGTAATTGACCAGACTCCTTAGAAGCAAGGATTTCGGCCTGTGCCTTCTTGCTCACCGCTGTTCTGTGTAGGGGCCGAACTCTAGATCGGCTCCGCTGCGGTCACCGCGTCTTGCCTTCGCTCATCCGCAAACATCAACTCGTCATCCCGAACGGAGTGAGGGCTCTCTCGTTGATCCCCGCGTCTTGCCAATCACCTCGAACCTGGGTAACGGCTGGCGGAAAACTTCGTGCCGCCTTGCCAATTGCGACTCTTCCTCTGTGCCCCCGGTGGCGAAAGCTCTGCTCGCAACCGCCCTAAGCGCTCGCTCTCCCTTGTATAAACTCCACAATCTCCTGTGTCGACGTCCCCGGCAAAAAAATGCCCGCGATCCCCGCCTGCTTCAAGGCCGCCACATCCGCTTCGGGAATGATCCCGCCCACCAGCACCGTCACGTCCTCCATGCCTTTTTCCCGCAGCAACTTCATCAATTGCGGACACAACGTGTTGTGCGCCCCAGACAAGATCGACAAGCCAATCACGTCCACGTCTTCCTGCGCCGCCGCCGAAGCAATCATCTCCGGCGTTTGCCGCAGCCCGGTATAGATCACTTCCATCCCCGCGTCCCGCAGCGCGCGCGCAATCACCTTCGCGCCGCGGTCATGTCCATCCAGTCCCGGCTTGGCAATCAGCACTCGTATCTTCTTTTCCACCATCCTCGTTCCTCTGCTCCGTATCCTCTCGGCGCCCTCTGTGGTGAGCCTGGTTTTCCTTCGCCCTCACGTCACCGCCACTTCCTCATACGCGCCAAACACCGCGCGCATCGCCTCGCAAACCTCACCCAACGTCGCGTACACCTTCACCGCGTCATAAATGTACGGCATCAGATTCTCACCGCCTCCCGCCGCCTTCCGCAGCGCGTTCAGCCGCCGCTCCACCTCCGCCGCCGACCGTTCGCCGCGCAACTTCGCCAGGCGCGTGCGTTGCCGTTCCGCCACCGTCTCGTCAATCTGTAGAATCTCGATGGGTTTTTCCGGCGTCACATACTCGTTCACGCCAACGATAATCTTCTCTTTCTTGTCCACCGCCATCTGATACTTGTAACTCGCCTCCGCAATTTCCCGTTGCGGGTAACTCTTCTCGATCGCCGCTACCATGCCGCCCATCGCGTCGATGCGCCGCACATACTCCCACGCGGCCTGCTCCACCTCGTTCGTCAACGCCTCTACGAAATAGGACCCACCCAGCGGATCCACGGTGTTCGTCACGCCGGTCTCATGAGCGATAATCTGCTGCGTCCGTAGCGCCACCGTTGCCGCAAATTCTGTGGGCAACGCCCACGCTTCATCCAACGAATTCGTGTGTAGCGACTGCGTCCCGCCCAGCACGCCCGCCAGCGCCTGAATTGCCGTGCGGACCACGTTGTTGGTCGGTTGCTGCGCGGTCAGCGAACACCCCGCCGTCTGCGTGTGAAACCGCAGCGCCCACGAGCGCGGATTCGCCGCCTTGTACCGCTCGGCCATTGCTTTGTACCAAATCCGCCGCGCTGCCCGGTACTTCGCAATCTCCTCGAAAAAATCATTGTGCGCGTTGAAGAAAAACGAAAGTTGGGGCGCAAACTCGTCCACCGGCAATCCACGTTTCAGTGCCCACTCCACATACTCCATGCCGTCGCGCAGCGTGAAGGCCAGCTCCTGGATCGCCGTCGATCCGGCTTCCCGAATGTGATACCCGCTGATGGAAATCACGTTGAACTTCGGCGTGTGCTTCATTCCGAATTCGAACGTGTCGATTACCAGCCGCATGGACGGCTCCGGCGGGTAGATGTACTCCTTCTGCGCGATGTACTCCTTCAAAATGTCGTTCTGCAACGTGCCCGAAATCTTCTTCCAGTCCGCGCCCTGCTTTTCCGCCACCGCCAGGTACATCGCCCAAATCACCGCCGCGGGCGAATTGATGGTCATCGACGTGGTCACATCCGCCAGTGGAATCTGATCGAACAGCACCTCCATGTCCGCCAGCGAACTGATCGCCACTCCGCATTTCCCCACTTCGCCTTCTGAAAGCGGATGGTCAGAGTCGTAGCCCATCAACGTCGGCAGATCGAACGCTGTCGACAACCCCGTCTGCCCGTGCGCCAGCAAATACCGGAATCGTTGGTTGGTATCTTCCGCGGTCCCAAATCCCGCGAACTGCCGCATCGTCCACAGTCGCGTTCGGTACATCGTCGGGTGAATTCCGCGCGTATACGGCACTTCGCCCGGAAAACTCAAGTCCCGTGCCGCGTCCCACTCCGTCAGATCCGCGTCGGTGTACAACCTTCGAATCGGATAACTTGACGTGGTGGTGAATTCTTTTTGCCGCTCTGGAGATTTCCCCAGGCTTGGCACCAATGTGTTCCTCTCCCATTCTTGTTCTGCCGCCGTCGGTTTTCGGGGAATCGGACCTGTCTTCTTGCGGATATCGGAAGAATCACTCATCAAGTAGCGCTCCCGGAGCGTGAAGTCGCTGCCGTCTACTGGCAACGCGCGACCAAAGCATCACCTATCGTCACCATCACAAAAACCAATGCTATGCGAAAGCCCCGTACCGGGCAAGCCGTGGAATTCCCGATGTTTCGTTGGTCAGAGCAACAAAAACGGCCACGAAGAACGCGTCTCCGTGGCCGTCACACCCTCCATTTTTGTGTCTTATCGCTGGCCCGACGAAACCCCCGCCTTGTCCAGCGCCTTGAACAGCGAATCGGTCCCCACTACTTGCCCGTTCAGTGTCCCGGGAATCAAGGTATCCTTCTCGATCTTGTCTTTCTGAATTCCCGCGATCGTCACGTTGTTCACTTCCAGCGTCCGGCCGAGCGCCCGTTCATAGTTCGCTTTTGCCTCCGCCAGGTTCGCCAATTGCCGCAACTCTGTACCCTGCGCCGTGATCAGGTCACGTTGCGTCAGGATGACGTTGTAAACCGTAGATGCGCCCAGCTGGTATTTCTTCTGTTCCGCGTCGAATGTCTGCTGCTGCAATTCGCGCGCTTTTGTGGCCGCCGCCACCGCTGCCTTACCCTGCTCCACCTGGATGATGGTATTCCGCACGTCCAACAATGCGCTGTTCTTCGTCTGCTGCACTTCCGCCTCAAATTGCCGTTCCACCAGCTGTGCGTGAATGTTATCCGCTTGATTCGCGCGATTCCGCAACGGCAAGCTGAACGTCAACTGCCCCGAATACACCGGGAACGTATTGTGGAAGATCTGTGATTGTGCGGTCCCGAGCCCGTCCTTATAAAGTCCGGTAACCGGCACGACGGTCTGTGGAGTAAATAATCCCGCGATGGGCACGCCGTTTGCGTCTACCACTGGGCTACCCGCTACTGTCGCTGCTGTTCCGCTGATCGAGGAGTTGCCGGCTAATCCGTTCGACTGATACTGCACTCCCAATGTTGCGGTTGGCAACAGCGCATTGCGCGTCGCCTTCACGTCGACTTCCGCGTTCTTCAGGTTAAAATACTGCTCCTGCAAGTCGGGCCGCTTCTGAAAGGCCTCCTTCACCGCATCCGAAAACTGTGCCGTCTCGATCGTCTGCGGCGATTCCGGCTTGTCCGTCGGTACGATTTCCACGTCCAGCAGGTTCGATGCCGAAGGATCCTTCGAGATGTAGTTCTTCAGCACCAGTTCGTCTTGCAGTTGCGTGGTCTGCGCCACAATCAGGTTCTGCCGGTCGGTCGCCAATTCCGATTCCGCACGCGTCACATCCAGCGGCGCCATCGTCCCGATTTCCAACTGTTTCTTATTGTCGTTGTAGAGCTTTTCTGAAACCGTCACCGCCTGCTTCTGCACGTTGACGTTTTCTCGCGCGTACACCAGTTCCCAGTAGGAGTTGATCGTGTTCGTCACCGTGGTGATCGCCTGCTGCGCAAACTGCAGGTCCGCGATCTTCCGGTTATTTTCCGTGATAATGATGTTCCGCCGGTTGATGAACCGTCCGCGCCCCGCCAGCAACTGCTGCGAAATGCCGATGCTCAGCGACGATTGCACGTACGGATTGAAAAAGTTCGCCGCCGTGGAAGACGCGCGAGTATTGTCCCACCCCACGTTTAACGATGTGCCCGTGGCAAAGCTCTGGTTGTACGTCGTGTTGTAGTACGCCGAGTGCGAGAACAATGGCTGCGCGATGTTGGCGCCCGCCGACGCCCCCGTCCCCGCCGTGCCGGAAAGGAACGGGTTCGCGATCGGCGTCGTCGCATCGCTGAATCCAATCACCTGGGTGACGTAGGGGTCGTAATATAATTGCGGCAGGTTTGCCGTCGAGCCCACCGCAATGCTTCCTGGCGTGCCGTAGCCGTACCCTCCCGCGCGCGCCTTCAGCAGGCTCACGTCCGCGATCCACGGCGTGTACCTCTGCACCACGATGTCCATGCTGTTCTCCAGCGCCAGCGTGATCGCGTCCTGCAAACTCAGCAGCAGCTTCCCATCCTTAATCAGTTGGTCCAGTCGTGGCGAGTTCGTCAGCAATGCCGGGTCCACATATTGCATCCGGTATGGATCCACGATCCGGGGAAACGCCTTCGGCGGCCGCGAGTAATCGAACTTCGATACGCCCAACGAGATCGGCACTCCACCCTGCGCTGCGGCCTTCGCCTGCGATGGCGCCGACGGTTCTTGCGCGAACACCGGTACCGCCGGCATTCCCGCCATCACCCCCGCCAACACTGCCGCAAGCAGGGGTCGAAAGAACGGCTTCTTCATGGATATCCTCACTTTGTCTTGGATCACTTGGAGCGTATACAGCGAATCCTGTAACTTCGTTCTTCTTATTATCTAAACGTTCCTAACGGCGAAATTGTTTCACGAAACGGGAGTCGACAAGGAGCGTGACACGTAGCAACGAGTCTCACCGACCAGAAACGTCAGTTTAGCAAGCGTACCTAACCTTGACAATGCGAGAACTGACGGCTAATCTCCTGACGTTTCGACGTTTAACTCGGGCTGATGGTTAGCTGTCACGCAAAAACAAACGATGTCTACACGCGAACATCTGCTCAGTCTCTTCGAAGCCGCCGGGGCCATCCGCCACGGCCACTTCGAGCTTTCCAGCGGCCGTCACAGCGACACCTACGTTCAGTGCGCTCTCGTTCTCCAGTACCCCCGCTTCGCCGAAAAACTCGGTCACGCTCTCGCCGCTCTTTTTTCTGACGCTCGCATCGACCTCGTGGTCTCCCCCGCCCTCGGCGGCGTGGTCATCGGCCAGGAGGTGGCCCGTGCCTTGCCTTCGCCGCACGACGCTATCGGTGGAGGTGTCCCCGCTCTTTTCGTCGAACGAGACAGCAGCGGCATCATGACCCTTCGTCGCGGCTTTTCCATTAAGCCGGACCAGCACGTCCTCGTCGTTGAGGATGTTTGGACCACAGGCGGGTCCACCGAAGAAGCCATTCACGTTGTCCAGGAAGCGGGTGGCCGCGTCGTTGCTGCTGGAGCGCTCATCGATCGCAGTGGCGGTTCCGTCGAATTTCCGGTCGAGTCCAACGCTCTCATCCAACTCAAAATTGATAGCTACGAGCCCGAAGATTGCCCGCTCTGTCGCCAAGGGAGCGCCGCCGTAAAGCCCGGCAGCCGCTTCGTCCGCTCCGCCCCGTAATCACTAGCACAGCCTTCAAAGTGTGCCACCACGGTCAACGCGTTTAGCCGACTCTCCTAATAGAGGCGCAGGACTCCTGCGCCGCATGTCCGCATGATTCCCGCGTCTTCACTCCGCGCCAATCGGCTCGATCCGCCCTAACAACACTCCGTACCCGAAAATCCCCAAACACAAAATTACCGCCGCGGTCACAAATGCCGAGGCGAACGAATGCGTCGCTGTGACGATGTATCCTGTGATAATCGGGGCGGAAATCGCCGCAAGCTGCCCCGATAAATTCGCAATGCTCGCCAATGTTCCCACGCTCTCGCGCGGTGCAATTAGTGACGGCACCGTCCACGCCACCGGCGCGGCCGCGGCCAGCCCGCCCAGTGCCACACTTACCCACACCAACGCCTCTGCCGCACTATGCGGATGCACCGCGCCAAAAATCGCCAGTCCGAATCCCGTACCCACCAGCAGCACCGCTCGCCGCACGGCGTCGGCATTCCATCCGCGCTGGATCAACACGTCCACCAGCCACCCGCCCACCAGATCCGTCACCGTCGCAAAAAGCCACGGGGCCGCCGTGTAGAACGCGGAGTGCAGTAAGTCCATGTGGTGGGTGATCGACAGATACGTTGGCAACCAGTTCAACAGCAGATAGAAACTGTAGTTGTAGGCCCCCCAACCCAGTGCCAGACCCCACACTTTTTGCTGCGTCAGCAAATGCCCAAGCGACACCCGCTTTCGAGCTTGCCCTGCGCCCGCCGTCGACGCTCGTCCTGCTTCAATGTGCCGCAGTTCCTCGGGCGATAGCCCGGAGTCTTCCTCTGGATTCCGGTACAGCCAGTAAAACAGCCCGAAATACAGCAGGCTCAGCAATCCGGTCGCCGCAAAGGTGTACCGCCATCCGAAATACAGCAACAGCACGCCAAGGAAGGGCACTCCGATCGCCGACGAAAATTTTGCGGCCGCATCGGTAATCGCAATGGCTAAGCTGCGTTCGCGTTCGGGAAACCAATAACCAATCGCTTTCGCGTTCGCCGGAAACGTGGGTGCCTCGGCGACCCCGAGCAGCAACCGCGCTGAGAAGAACGTCCCCAATCCAGGAGACAGCGCCGCCAGGAACGATGCCGCGCTCCACAAACAGGTTGTAACCCGACCGATCCGCCGCACGCCGAACCGGTCCAGCAACATCCCGGACGGCACTTGCATCAGCGCATAACTCCAACTGAACGCGCTCGACAAATACCCAAATGCGATCAGTGAAATCCCGAACGACTCGTGTAAGGCGTGCTCGGAAACGGCCAGGTTGATGCGGTCGAAGAAACCGATAACAACGCCAAAGGCCAGCAGGAACGCCATGCGCCAGCGGCGTCGCAGGATGCGCTGGGTGCTAACGGCTATTTCGGCCAAGCGCACACCAGCAAGGAAGGATTGCGCGAATCGCAACAGAAGTGCGCATAATGGAAGCTAGTGTCGCACGCCCGCGGATCGAGCTTCAATGCGCGGGCCACAGCCAGGCCACGAACTTCCGCTAGGGATCGCCATGCTCATCGGAAAAGGCTCTCCAGACAAAGCTTTCACTCACGACGAGCTCCACCAGTTCGTTGCCGCCTCGGCGCGTGAACTCACCGCTGCTGGTCGGCGAATCCTGGTCATCATTCCCGACGCCACCCGTACGATGCCCATGCCGCCGCTCTTCGAGCTCCTCCACGAGCACATCGGACAAAACGCCGCAGCTTGTGATTATCTGATCGCTCTGGGCACTCACCCGCCGATGACCGATGAGCAACTGACCCGCCACTTGGGCCAACCTGTCCGCGACGGCGTTTGCTGCGACGGCGCCCGCATTTATAACCATCGCTGGGATCGCCCCGAAACCTTCGTCGAACTTGGCACAATTCCGACGTCAGAGGTGGAGTCCATCTCCAGCGGTCTGCTTTCCGAACCAATCTCCGTTCGCATCAATCGCCTGATCCACGATTACGATCACATCTTGATTTGCGGACCAGTCTTTCCTCACGAAGTGGTCGGCTTCTCTGGCGGCAACAAGTATCTGTTCCCCGGCATCAGCGGCAAGGAAGTGATCGACCAGAGCCACTGGCTCGGCGCGCTCCTCGGCAGTTATCACGTGATTGGCACGGAAACCACCCCGGTGCGCGAACTCATCAATCGAGCCGCCTCCAAAATCAAAGTTCCCGTCTCGTGCATCGCGCTCGTCGTTACCAAGGACGCGGTCAACGGTTTCTATTTCGGCGAAGCCCGCGAAGCCTGGAAATCCGCCGCCGCACTTTCCGCGCAAATCCATATCGAATGGGTCGATCAGCCTTTCCGCCGCGCCCTCGCCATCATGCCCGAAATGTATGCGGACATTTGGACCGCCGCCAAGGGTATGTATAAGGCAGAGCCCGCCATGAGGGATGAAGGCGAGATTGTAATTTACGGTCCGCACATCACCGAATTCAGTTACACCCACGGCCGCCACATCGAAGAAATCGGGTATCACTGCCGCGACTACTTCACCAAGCAATGGAGTCAGTTCGCCGATGTGCCCCGCGGCGTTTTGGCGCATTCCACGCACTTGCGCGGCCAGGGAGTCTTCGATCCCGACACCGGTTTCGAACGCGACCGCATTCGCGTCACCCTCGCCACCGGCATCTCCGAGGAGCGTTGCCATAACGTGAATCTGGGCTACCTAGATCCGAAATCGATCAACCTGAAGGAATGGTTTGCCGCAGAAGAGCAGGGAACTAAGGTCATGCCTCGGGCCGGCGAAACCCTTTACCGCCTCAAAAATTCTCGCCGTCTGCCCTAGTCGCTCACTCTGTTCGTAGGGACGCAGCAAGCTGCGTCCCACGTCGCCCGATCCTTGCGTCTTGTGCAGTGCCCATCTGCCGGTCCACTGCTTCGGGTCTTGCCTCAACGTGTTCTGCTTTGGCCCCGCGCCGCATCCTCACCCCTTCGCCGCTGCCTTCGCTGCCGCAGAGTCATAGCTCTCGCCGTAAATCGCCGGCACTTTCCCGCCCATGGCCCGCAAATACGTCGAAAGCTGTCCCCGATGATGGTTGCTGTGCATCAGCGCCGTGTTAAGAAATGCCACGCCAGGTTGCTGAAAAATCCCGCGGAAATCCACCATTCTCGCCAGATGCTCTCCCGAAAGTCGCGGAAATTCCGCGTAATTCTTCTCGAACGACGCACCATACCATGCCCCCACTTCCGTGGGTGTTCTCACATGGTCCGGCCGGTGGATCGGTGTGAAATCCATCGTGCCCGCCACTACTCCGCTATAAAAGCGATGCTCTGCCGCCACGATGTGCCATGCCAGTTCCATTGCCGTTTTCGAATTGGGATCTGGCCGATAATCGAGGTTCTTCTCGGGAATCGCCTCGATCACTGACTTCGTACATTCGTGCTCTCGCTTTACCGTAGGCAGCAGATACTGCAGCAAAAACGATGCCTGCTCGCCATTCATCGCGACCATAGCGAATCACCTCCATCGGGATTTTACGCCGTGTTTTTGGATGCGCCGCACCCCATATCAGGTAGAGGGTAACCTGACGGATGTTTTCGGGTTAGAAGAAGCGCGTCCGCACTCGCTCAGGCAGCTTTGCCAAGTCCACCAACGTCAGAAAGTCGATGGTTTTGAACTCCCGGTCAATCGCTGGCGGTCCACAAATCCGCCCGGAAATCTCCAGGTACGCCCGGAACAGCCGAGGCGGTCGTCCAGCCTCCACCGTCTCTCCCGTCGCCCGGCACTCGTGTCCCGGCTGTGGCTGCGTCCGCAGGCTCGGCGCCACCAGGTACTTCTCCTTCAGCGATTCGTACATCGCGACGCCCGCATTCTCATCTTGGGAAGAAATCGAGCTGCACCCGATTAAGTATCTGGAGTCGTTCCGCGTGGCGTATACCGCAATGCCTTTCCATAACGCGTGCAGAACCATGATGTTACGGTAATCGATATGTACGCAGGCCCGGCCCAACTCCAACACTTCCCTCCGGATGGGCTCGTATGCGGAAAAATCAAAAATCTGGTTCCCGTAATAGCCGAGGTTTCGACGAGCCACCTGGCCTGTCTGTAGCCGGTACGTTCCCACCAGCTTTCCCGTCTCGAGGTCCCGCACCATGAGGTGGTCGCAAAACGTATCAAACGGATCGATATCTAACCCGGAGCGGTCAGACGTGGAAAGCCCTTCGCCCAGCTCGATATTGAATACATCGTAGCGAAGGCGTTGGCATTCCACTAAGTCTTCAGGGGTTTGCGCCAGAACGACGCGGAAGAGGGAAGTCTCGGTTAAGAGCGGATCAACGGTTACCGTTCTCACATTTGACCTCTGGCTGCTCGAGTTTCGCTTGGCCCTGGTTACCACAATGTTTCAACCAGGTCATTTTCCGGTTTTCAGGCGTTAACTCATTAAGAACAGAACCAACTCCAAGTTTACCGGGAACTCCTGCGAAAGGAAAGACAACCTGCGCTGGCCATGCTCCTACTGGATAACCGGGCTGGCTGATGCTGTCGTGCCCCGGACAATCAACTCTGGCTTTACCACAATCTCCGCTGGGCATTCCCCAGGGCGCGCGGAATTGATCCGTGCCAGCAACGTTTCGGCGGCGATGACCCCCATCTGCCGAAGCGGTTGCCGCACCGTCGTCAACCCTGGATTCTGGTAAGCCGCGCTCTGAATGTCGTCGAAGCCGATGACCGACACGTCCGCCGGAACCCTCCGACCGGATTCTCGCAGCGCCTGAATCGCCCCGATCGCCGAAATATCGTTGAATGCCAGCAGCGCCGTAAACGGCTCGCCTCGTTCCAGCAAACGCCGCGTCACCATGTATCCCACTTCTGGCGACGGAGAATCCCCGTCTAGTTGAATTGTCAACGCCTCGGGTACGTGAATTCCCAACTCTTTCGCCACCCCCAGCATGGCGCGCCAACGAATCTCCGTGTCCGAACTGAAATCCTGCCCTTTGATGAGTGCGATCCGGGCATGCCCCGCTTTGCGCAAATGCTCCAGCGCCAGGTGCGCCGCCAGATTGTGGTCCAGAACAACGTTTGTTACGCCAGGGATCTGCGCATGTCCGGAAATGCCCACCATCGGTATGGCATTGCCGCCACTCAGAGCCGTATCTACGGCGATAATTCCTTCCACTGCGCGTTGTTGCAGCAGCGTGGGATACTCTTCGATCAGATCGCCACGGTGCCGGTGGCTGACCACAAAATAGAAATACCCCTCCTGCAGCAGATGGTCCTCGATCCCGGACAGCACCAGGGCCGCGTAACCCTCGCTGACCTCCGGCACCACCACACCCACGGTGAAGCTTCTTTTCTGGCGCAAGGACCGCGCCATCAGGTTAGGGCGATAATTCAGTTCCTGGGCTGCGGCGCGCACCCGCTCCTGGGTCGCTGGGGGGATGGACTTTGCTCCGGGTGAGCGGTTGATCACTAGCGAAACTGTGGCGGAGGACAATCCTAAGTGCGCCGCCAATTCCTTTAAGCTGATCGAAGGGGCTGCCGACGGTGCAGTTTGCGTGGGATCTTTGCCTTTGGGTTTAGGCATTGGATTGTTAGCCGTAGTCTGTCACAAGCGGCGCAACCCGGCAAGGCGCGCCGCTTGGCTGAAACAGAAGTGTAGATGATAATCCAACAATGTGATAGATTGTAGCCAATAAATCGATTTATCGCGATGTGGTAAGGGGCGGAACGCGGGCGGTGGACCTTGGCAGTTGCGCTCACTTTCGGCCGGATGTGGCGGCGAACCTCGACTCTGTCCCACCCCATCTTCTGCCAGACCACCGGATTGCTGGAGTTGCTTTAAGTGTGGCACGGAATTCGAACAAGTACGAGTGAATTACGATCACTTCATCCTGAAGGAGCGTTAACAGTGTTGTCTCAATCTCTCCGCCGGATGCTTCTTCCCGGCTTGTTATTCTTCTTTGTTTTTCCCTCCGCCAGACCCCAGGAATCTCCCCGCTTTCAGGAGTTCCGTGGACTGCCGGTGCGCTCCACTCTCGCGGAATCAACGATCGAAAGTCACGTCGAAACTCTTCTGAAAAAAATGACGCTGGAAGAAAAAGTCGGCCAACTCGTGCAGTATTCCGTCGGGGCTCCGACCGGCCCTGGTACCGGTCGCGGCGATTATCAGGACATGATTGCCAATGGTCAGGTCGGTTCGCTCTTCAATCTCGAAAATGCTGCCGAAGCCAACAAGTTCCAGCACATTGCGGTGGAGCGCTCTCGTCTGCACATCCCTCTTCTCTACGGCCTCGATGTAATCCACGGGTATCGCACTGAGTTTCCAGTTCCTCTTGGTCTGGCCTCCTCGTGGGACCTCACGCTGATCGAAAATGCCGCGCATCTCGCCGCTCAGGAAGCCTCTGCTTCGGGTGTACGCTGGACTTTCTCTCCCATGGTCGACATTGCCCGCGACCCCCGCTGGGGGCGCATGATTGAAGGTGCCGGCGAGGATCCATTTCTCGGCAGCCAGATCGCTCGCGCGTACGTCCGCGGATATCAAGGCAAAAGCCTGAATACACCGGACAGCATAGCGGCCTGCGTCAAACACTATGTCGGCTATGGCGCCGCCGAAGGCGGGCGTGACTACAACACCACCGAAATCTCGGAGCACACTTTGCGTGAAGTCTACTTGCCGCCATTCTA
>Ga0335076_10003823_pt1 | contig 15166 bp, 15 predicted proteins | sample Lox_Sample_25_FD_206717 | JGI IMG/M metagenome (GOLD analysis project Ga0335076, IMG submission 206717) | Soil microbial communities from Loxahatchee National Wildlife Refuge, Florida, United States - Lox_Sample_2.5 | ecosystem: Environmental > Terrestrial > Soil > Wetlands | place: USA...
AACCTTAACCGAGTCTTAACCCCGCCGACTCTGCTATAAGGTTCGCCTTGCCGGGGCGCATTTTGATGGAGAGGAGAGGCTCGCGATGACGACAGGATTCAGGCACGTGACGCCGGCGTGGCTCGCTCTTGCGGCTTGGCTCTTTGGACATGGCGAGGCGAGCGCCATCGAGACGGCCGCCAAGCAGGCCCTGGTCATCGACTACCAGACCGGCTCGGTCCTCTTCGAGAAGGGTGCCGACGACCAGATCCAGCCGGCGTCCATGACCAAGCTGATGACCCTCTACGTCCTCTTCGACCAGCTGAAGCAGGGCAAGGTGTCACTTACCGACGAATTCACCGTGTCGGAGAATGCCTGGTCGCGCGGGGTCGACGCCGAATCCAACATGTTCGTGGACCTGAATTCCAAGGTGAAGGTCGAGGACCTGATCCGCGGCATCGCCATCCAGTCCGGCAACGACGCCTGCAAGGTGATCGCCGAGGGCATCGCCGGGAGCGAAGAGGCCTACGTCAAGCTGATGAACAAGAAGGCGCAGGAGATCGGCCTGCTGCACACCCATTTCGAGAACGTCGACGGGCTCGAGGAGCAGGGCCACCTGATGACCCCCCGCGACATCGTCCTGATGGCCGAGCACGTCTATGCGGATTTCCCCGAGTACTACCACTACTTCGCCGAGAAGGAGTTCACCTACAACAAGATCAAGCAGGGCAACCGCAACCCGCTGCTCTACAAGGACCTCGGCGTCGACGGCCTGAAGACCGGCCACCTCGATGTCTCCGGCTTCGGCCTCGTCGCCTCCGCCGAACAGGACGGCCGCCGCATCTTCGTGCTGGTCGACGGCCTGAACAGCATGCAGGCCCGCTCCGATGCCGGCACCCAGCTGATCGAGTGGGCCTTCCAGAGCTTCCAGAACATCAAGCTGGCAAAGGCCGGCGACACCCTGGAGACGGCACCGGTCTGGTACGGCGCCGAGGATGCCGTGCCGCTCACGGTCGCCAAGGACCTGATCGCCACGCTGCCCAAAGGCAGCCACGATGACCTCACGGCCAAGGCCGTCTTCCAGGGGCCGATCGCGGCGCCGATCGCCGCCGGCCAGCCGCTCGGCAAGCTCGTGATCTCCGCCAGCGGCGGCACGACAGAGGTGCCGCTCGTCGCCGGCGCCGCCGTCGACAAGGTCGGCATCTTCGGTCACATCTTCGCGACCCTGCGCTACTGGGTGGCGCCGCCGAAATTCACGGCTCCGCCCGCCGCCGCGAGCAACGGCTAGGTGACGGCAGCATCAGTGGCTGGCGCGCCGGGCCGCTTCATAACGTTCGAAGGCGGGGAGGGGGCGGGCAAGTCGACGCACATTCGCCTGCTCGTGCCCTGGCTGCGCGAGCAGGGCATCGATGTCGTCGCGACGCGCGAACCCGGCGGTGCCCCCGGCGCTGAACGGATCCGCGAGTTGCTGGTGACCGGCGACACCGCCCGCTGGACGCCGTTGACCGAAGTCCTGCTCCACTACGCCGCGCGCGCCGATCATCTCGAGCGGACCATCCGTCCCGCCCTTGCCGCGCAACGCTGGGTGGTCTGCGATCGCTTCGCCGACTCGACCACCGCCTATCAGGGCTACGGCCATGGCGTCGAGCTTGCCGTCATCGATTCGCTCTATCGCCGCATCGTCGGGCCGACGGGGCCTGATCTCACGCTCATCCTCGATGTCCCGGCGGAAGAGGGGCTCCGCCGTGCCGGCGGGCGGCAGGGCCGGGAGACGCGCTACGAACAGATGGCCATCGATTTTCACCGGCGTCTGCGCGACGGCTTCCTGGCGATCGCCGCCAACGACCCGCAGCGCTGCATCGTCATCGACGCCCGCCAGGAGCGCGAGGCCGTCCAGTCTGCCGTCCGCGCCGCGGTGAGCCGGCGGCTTGGCGTCACGCTGGCGTCATGACGGACGAAACGCGCATCCCGCCGCCGCGCGAGAATCCCGCCCTCGTCGGCCATGCCGCCGCCGAGACCGCCCTCTTGCGGGCCTGGGAGTCGCGGCGCCTGCATCATGCCTGGCTGATCACGGGGCCGCGCGGTATCGGCAAGGCGACCCTTGCCTTCCGCTTCGCCCGCTTCGTCCTGGCCGGCGGACAGAGCGATCTCTTCGGTGGCAGCCCGACTGGCCTCGACGTTGGCGTCGACACGCCCGTCTTCCGCCAGGTCGCCGGCGGCGGCCATCCCGACCTCCTCACCATCGAGCGTGGCTACGACGAAAAGCGTGACCGCCAGCGCAGCGAGATCGTCGTCGACGATGTCCGCGAGGTCGGCCGCTTCCTGCATCTGAAGGCGGCTGCCGGCGGTTGGCGCGTCGTCGTCGTCGACAGCGCCGACGAGATGAACCGCAACGGCGCCAACGCCCTCCTCAAGATCCTGGAGGAGCCGCCCGCCCAGGCCCTGCTGCTCATCGTCAGCCATGCCCCCGGAGGCCTGCTGCCGACCATCCGCTCGCGCTGCCGCCGCCTTGCCCTCGGCCCGCTCCCGGACGACGCGGTCGCCCAGCTGCTGACGCGCTACAGCCCGGAGGTGGGGGACGCGGACCGCGCCTTGCTCGTGCGCCTGGCCGAAGGCTCCATCGGCCGCGCGCTCGCGATCGTCGAGGCCGGCGGCCTCGATCTCTACCGCGAGATCGCCGGCCAGCTCCTCCTCAAGCGCCCTGACGCCGCGCGCCTGCATGCGCTGGGCGACCGGCTCGCCCGTCGCGACGAAGCCGATCTCTTCCGCCTCGCCGGCGAGCTGCTGGTCGGCTGGCTCGGCCGCCTGATCCGTATGGCGGCGACGGGCGAGCCGGCGGCAGAGCTGATCGTCGGCGAGGGTGCCGGCATGGCGGCGCTCGCCCGGCGCCGCAGCCTTGATCAGTGGCTCGAGCTATGGGAAAAGATCGGCAACCTGGTCGCCAGGACCGAAGCCGTCAATCTCGACCGCAAGCAGGTCTGGGTTGGCGCCATGCTCGACATCGCAGGATCGGCGGGCCGCTAGCGGCAGTGCATCCGCGCCGCGCGGAGGAACGAAACCGCGCCTCTCCTGTGTGCAAGGAGAGTTGATGTCCACGCCCGACAGCTACTACGTCACGACGCCGATCTACTACGTGAACGACTCGCCGCATATCGGCCACGCCTATACGACGCTGGCCTGCGACGTGCTGGCGCGCTTCATGCGGCTCGACGGGCGGCGGGTGAAGTTCCTCACCGGCACCGACGAGCACGGCCAGAAGGTGGAGCAGAAGGCGCGCGAGGCGGGTATCGATCCGCAGGCCTTCACCGACCAGGTGTCGCAGAACTTCCGCGATCTCGCCAAGGCCATGAACTTCAGCAACGACGACTTCATCCGCACGACCGAGCCGCGCCATGTCCGCGCCTGCCAGGCCCTGTGGCGCCAGCTGAAGGCGAACGGCCATATCTATCTCGGCAGCTATGCCGGCTGGTATGCCGTCGCCGACGAGGCCTTCTACGACGAGGACGACCTGACGGCAGGACCCGGCGGCAAGAAGGTCGCGCCCTCGGGCGCCGTCGTCGAATGGGTGGAGGAGCCGAGCTATTTCTTCCGCCTGTCGCACTGGCAGGACAAGCTGCTCGACTACTACGCCCGCACGCCCTGCCCGGTGGCGCCGGAGACGCGCCGCAACGAGGTGGTGAGCTTCGTCAAGGGCGGCCTCAAGGACCTTTCGATCTCCCGCACCACCTTCAAGTGGGGCATCCCGGTGCCCGACGACCCGGCGCACATCATGTATGTGTGGCTCGACGCCCTCACGAACTACATCACCGCCGCCGGCTATCCCGACGTCGACGGCGGCGAGTACCGCACCTACTGGCCGGCCAACCTGCACATGGTCGGCAAGGACATCCTGCGCTTCCACACCGTCTACTGGCCGGCCTTCCTGATGGCGGCCGGGCTCGAGCCGCCGCAGCGCGTGTTCGCGCACGGCTGGTGGACCAACGAGGGGCAGAAGATCTCCAAGCGCCTCGGCAACGTCATCGACCCGCTGGAGCTCATCACGAAGTACGGCCTCGACCAGGTGCGCTATTTCCTGCTGCGAGAAGTGCCCTTCGGCAACGACGGCGACTTCTCGCACCGGGCGATGGTGAACCGCATCAACGCCGACCTCGCCAACGGCCTCGGCAACCTGGCGCAGCGCGTGCTGAAGATGATCAACGCCAGCTGCGATGGTACCGTCCCGCAACCGGGACTGCTGACGGCCGCGGACGAGGGACTGCTGGCGGCCGCCCACGGCTTGCTGGCTCGCGTCAGGGACGAGCTGGAGCAGCAGGCGTTCTACCGGGCGTTGGAGCTCCTGTGGCAGGTGATCGGCGAAGGCGACCGCTACATGAATGATCAGAAGCCCTGGAGCCTCAAGAAGACGGATCCGGCCCGGATGGGGACCGTGCTCTACGTGCTGGCCGAGACGATCCGGCACCTCGCCGTCCTGATCCAACCCTTCATGCCGCAGGCCTGCGCCCGTCTCCTCGACTCTCTGGCGGTGCCCGATGATGGCCGCAGTTTTGCGGCGCTCGAGGCGCACAGGCTGGCGCCGGGAACGCGGCTGCCGGCCCCGGAAATCCTGTTCCCGCGCTATGTCGAGGAGGGCCAGGGAGCCGCCGCGCCGGCGTGACAGTTGTCAACCGGCGACGGCTCAGTCGCGGCGGAAGGGATTGGCGCAGGCGGCCGAGATGCCGACGAAATCGACCGGCTCGTTCCTGGGGTCCTTCAGCTGAAAGAAGTTCGAGCCGATCAGAAAGGCCGTCAGCACGTCCCGCTCCAGCTGTTCGCTGCTCTTCAGCTCGCCGGGTATCAGCATGCGATCGGCGGCGTGGAGCACGCGCATCAGGGCCGCGCGCGAGCCGTATCGGCTCCGCATCAGCGGCCAGTAGACCTCGGTGAATTGCTCCACCTCCTCGTCCGTCACGATGGCGTCTGTGAGGAGGCGGCGCAGGATGGCCGCAAAGAAGCCCGCGCGGTCGTAGGCCGCACCGCCCACCGCCGCACCGATCAGCGTGCTGAAGGCGAGGGCGCCGCCGCCGATGAGGACCGTTCTGCGTTCCATTCCGACCTCCTTAGCTGCTGCCGAGCAGCCGCTCCGCTGCCCGCAACGACAAGGCCGCCACGGTCAGACTGGGGTTTGCGGTGGGACAGGTGGGGAAGACCGACGAGCCGACCACGACGAGGTTGCGCAGGCGATGATGCACCTGGCCGGCATCGACGACGGAGGTCTCCGGCGCGTGTCCCATCCGCAGCGTGCTCAGCAGATGGCTCTCCGTGGGCCGCCAGCCTCGATCGACGATCGCCTCGACCGGAAGCGGCGCCAGGATCTTGTCCAGGGCGGACTTGGCCGCGGCGGCACCGCGCATCGCGTAGTCGCTCTTCTCGTACCGCACGAGCGGGCGTCCATCGGAAGCGAGGGTGACGCCGCTCGTGGCGGCCGGCGGGTTCTCGACCACGAAGGTCAGCGGCAGGCACTGGCGCCAGCGGCCGTACTCGCGGCGCAACCCGAACTTCCAGCGATTCTCGAAATAGATCAGCGCCCCCGCGTGATCCCGGCGGAACGGCCCGTCCAGCAGCGACAGATTCACCCCCGTCGTGATGGTGCCGCCGTCGAACGCGTCGACGCCGTCGAGGAAGACTTCGGCCTCGAAGCCCACCTGCTCGTTGAGGCCGACCCCGGTGAGCGCCGTGCCCAGGCCGGAAGCGAGCAGGATGGCCGGGCCGTGGATGCTGTTGGCGCCGAGGACGAACAGCGCCCCGCCGACGCTGCGCTCGCGGCCGCCGGTCTCGAAGTAGGCGCGCTTGACTGCCGCGCCCTCGGCGTCGAAGCGGGTGACCCGGGCGCCGGTGAGGATGGAGACGGCCGGGTGCGCCGTGAGTTCCCGAAGACCGTTCTCGGCCGTGAACTTCGCATCGACCGGGCACAGAAAGCAGCGCGCCGAGCCGCAGCATGCGCTGCGCGTCCTGGTGGCGATGTGTGCACGGGCGGTCGGCAGCGCGAAATGCAGGCCGGGCTGCGCCTGCTTCATCATCTCGTCGGGCGTCGACAGGTGATGCGCGGGTTGCGGATACGGGCGACCGCGCGGATAGACGGCGGCGATGTCTTCGGGGCCCGCGATCTGCATGATCGCCTCGGCCTCGCAGTAGAATCTCTCTAACTCCTCGTAGGCGAGCGGCCAATCCTGCCCGACACCGTAGAGGCTCTGGGTGCGAAAGTCGTTCGGGTGGAGCCGCGGCGTGTGCCCGAACCAGCAGTTCGTCCCGCCGCCATACCCGATGGTGAAGTTCCATTCCTTGTCGTTCTCGTTCCGGAATGTCGATGCCGGCGGGATGTCCGAGTTCCGCGCGTCCCGCAGCTGCTCGTCGTGGTTCTTGAAGGCGCCCCACTCGAGGATGAGAATCCGCGACTGCGGCCGCTGCTGCAGAACCTTGGCGACGAAGAACAGGGAGCCGAACCCCGAACCCGCGACCACGATGTCGTAGACCGGGTCGACGGCGCTGACAGGAACAAAGGGCATTCGCTCGCTCGCGGGCCGACACGCCGATGGGTGACGCGGAAGCGCAACATAGGAATCCAGACTCCGAGCTATAGCGGCCCGCGGCCTGGCATGTTGTGACAACAATGCGACCGTCGAACCGGGCCCATGAGATCGACCCGGTCCCGGACCGCCGGGCGATCACCAGGGGCCTTGCATCGCCCCCCCGATATCCGTAAGCCAACGCCCGGGTTCGCCTGCGTTCCAGCGCCCAAGGATTTCATGGTTTCACTTGTCGACAGCCACTGCCACCTCGACTACTACAAGGAGGAGGGCGAGGTCGCCGCCGTCATCGCGCGGGCGCGCGAAGCTGGCGTGGGGACGCTCGTCACCATCGGCACGCGCATCTCCGAGTTCGCCGGCGTCCGCCGCATCGCCGAGCAGTTCGACAATGTCTACTGCACGGTCGGCATCCATCCGCACGAGGCCGCCAGCGAACCCGCCATCGACCGTGCCGCCATCGTCGAGCTGGCGCGCCACCCGAAGGTGATCGGCATCGGCGAGACCGGCCTGGATTTCTATTACGACCACGGCCCGCGCGACCGCCAGGCGCAGGTCTTCCGCACCCATGTCGAGGCGGCTCTCGACGCCGGCCTGCCGCTCGTGGTCCACAGCCGCGACGCCGATCCCGAGACCGTGGCCATCCTGGCGGACTACCCCGGCGTCGCCGGCCTGATCCACTGCTTCAGCACGACGCGCGTGCTCGCCGACGGCGCGCTCGCCCAGGGCCTGTCGATCTCGCTGTCGGGCATCGTGACCTTCAAGAACGCGACGCTGCTGCGCGAGATCGCGGCCGACATCCCGGCCGACCGCCTGCTTGTCGAGACCGACGCGCCCTACCTGGCGCCGGTGCCGCACCGCGGCAAGCGCAACGAACCGGCCTTCGTCGTCCACACCGCCCGCCAGGTCGCCGAGCTGCGGGGCGAGTCGCTGACGGACTTGGCGGCCGCCACGACGGCGAATTTCTTCCGCCTGTTCACCAAGGCGCGATCGCCCGTCCCCGCATGAAGGTGACGGTCCTCGGCTGCGGCGGCTCCGGCGGCGTGCCGCTGATCAACGGAAGCTGGGGCGACTGCAATCCGGCCAATCCGCGCAACCGGCGGCGGCGCGTGTCGGTGCTGGTGGAGCAGGGCGGCACCGTCATCCTCATCGATACCTCGCCGGACCTGCGGCTGCAGTTCCTCGACGCCGGCGTCACGCGCCTCGACGCCATCCTCTATACCCACGACCACGCCGACCACTGCCACGGCATCGACGAACTGCGTGCCTTCGGCCACGACCGCGATGGCAAGCCGATCCCGGCCTATGGGACGCAGGAGACTCTGCGGGTTCTGCGCCGGCGCTTCGGTTACGTCTTCCGGCAGGCGAAGCGGGGATCCAGCGTCCTCTATCGGCCGCTGCTCGAGGCGCGCGTTCTTGACGGACCGTTTACCATAGCCGGCATTCCGATCGTGCCGTTCGAGCAGGACCATGGACTCGGCACCTATACGACCGGCTTCCGTCTCGGGCGCATGGCCTATTCGACGGACGTCGTCGGCCTCAACGACGCCGCGTTCGAAGTGCTCGCCGACCTCGACCTCTGGATCGTCGATTGCCTGCGCTACGAGCCGCATGTGACGCATGCGCATTTCGATCGCACGATGGCGTGGATCGACCACGTGCGGCCCAAGCGCGCCATCCTTACGCACCTGAACCACACGCTCGACTACGACGACTTGGCGTCGCGCTGCCCGGCCGGCGTCGAGCCGGGCTACGACGGACTGACGGTGGAAGTTGCCGACGGGTAGGGCCTGGGGCCTGGCCTAGTAGCCGTACTTGCTCTCCATGCGGGCGCGCACCAGAACGGCATGAATGAGCGCGAAACCGCCGAAGAAGAACCCGTAGATGAACCAGCCGAGGAAGCCGTGGCCCTTGGCCTTGGCAATGAGCCCCGCGCCGATGCCCATCGTCAGCCAGAGCGCCAGAAAGATTTCCATGTGCGTTGTCCCGCCCCGTGAATCCGCGATTTCGCAACGATACCGCCATGCCGATAAAGATGGGTTAAGGTCGCGGCGGCGGCCGGCGTCGCGATGAATTTTCCATAATATACATTATGCGATATTCCGATCCACACGGCCGGCCATTGCGATCGCTTCCCTCTGCCTCCCGGCACGGCTAAGGTCGCGCGCATTTCCCCGCCCCCAGCGAGCACAGGTACTGCCATGAGCGACGATCCGTCCGCGCTGCCCGAGGATCCGATGGCGCGCCTGCTTGCCGTCATGGCCCGGCTGCGCAATCCCGATGGCGGCTGCCCCTGGGACCTCGAGCAGGATTTCGGCACCATCGCGCCCTACACCATCGAGGAAGCCTACGAGGTGGCCGATGCCATCGAGCACCAGGATATGGCCGCCCTGCAGGACGAGCTCGGTGACCTCCTCCTCCAGGTCGTGTTCCACGCGCAGATGGCGCGCGAGGCCGGCAGCTTCGCCTTCGACGACGTCGCGCGCGCGATCGCCGACAAGATGATCCGCCGCCATCCGCACGTCTTCGGTACCGTCGACATCAAGACCGCGGACGCGCAGACCCGGGCCTGGGAGGAGCACAAGCAGAACGAGCGCACCGCCAAGGCCATCGCCGAAGGCCGCCGCCCCAGCGTGCTCGACGGCGTCGCCGTCGGCCTGCCGGCCCTGATGCGATCCCTCAAGCTGCAGCGGCGGGCCGCCCGCGTCGGCTTCGACTGGCCGAACGCCGCCGATGTTCTTGTTAAGATCGACGAGGAACTAGCTGAAATAAAATCAGAAATTGCGAATCATGGTGACGCGGGTCGCAAGCAGGACGAGATCGGCGACCTGCTCTTCGCCTGCGTCAATCTCGCCCGGCACCTGGATGTAGACCCGGAGGCCGCCTTGCGCCATGCCAACGCCAAGTTCGAGCGCCGCTTCCGCGGCGTCGAGGAACGCCTCGCCGCGACCGGCCGGCAACCGACGGAGGCGAGCCTCGACGAACTGGAGGCGGAATGGCAGGCGGTGAAGTCCGCCGAGCGGGTCTAGAGTTTGTCCCGGTTTGCTGGAACGTCCACCTTAGCGGCGTCACGCGGCGAAAGCTTACGACACGGTGATGCCGAAATTCCTGTTATTTGATTCCACGGCACGTCGCTTGCCCTGGGCCCCCGCTTTCGCGGGGGAATCAAAAAGGAGTTTGTTCACACGGAAGAAGCGAGACAGCCGGCGACCACTCTAGACGCCTGAGCGCTTCAGGCTGGCTTCGATCAGCTGGTCGGCCACCTCGACGATCGAGCCGGCCGGGCCGCCCTCGCCGAAGAGCTGACCGGACGCGTAGACGCCCTCCAGCAGCAGCAGCAAGCCGTCGCCGAGCTGGTCCGGATCGGCCGCGCCCATGGCCTCGGACATCTGGCGCAACCGTCGGCGCAGCTCGCGCTTGCTCCCCTCCGCCACCAGCCGCGCCGGGTGCGCCGCATCGGGATACTCGACCGCTGCGTTCGTCATCCCGCAGCCGCGATAACCCCGCCTGGTCGACCGCCCGGCGAGGCCGCGCAGATAGTCCAGCAGTTGCGCGCGCGGATCGCCGGGATGGGCCGCGACCGAGGCGTCGAACCGCTTCCAGAATTCGGCGTCGTAGTCGCGCAGGTAGGCGGCGGCAAGTTCGTCCTTGGACGAAAAGCTGCGATAGAGGCTCGGCTTGGTGACGCCGGCCTGGGTCACGATCTCGTCGACGCCGACAGCCCGGATGCCCCGCCGGTAGAAAAGCTCGCGCGCGGTCTGGCGAATCCGGTCGGTCGCGCGCGGCCGCGCCGTCGGGATCTCGCTGGACGTTGTCTGCTTCGGCATCGGTTTATCCGCTTGACTATGTGACTGACCGGTACGTATATATCGGTCGAAGAAACGTACCGGTCAGTAACATGGATATAGCACGTCGCCGGCCCTTTGGCCAGAACTACGCCTTCGTCGTCATTGCCGTCGTCTTCCTCGCCCTGTTGACGGCCGCCGGCCTGCGCTCGGCCCCCGGCGTGCTCATCCTGCCGCTGGAACAGGCGTTCGGCTGGAGCCGCGACCTGACCGGCCTTGCCGCCGGCATCGGCATCTTCCTCTACGGCTTGGTTGGTCCGTTTGCCGCCGCCCTCATGCAGAGCATCGGCATCAAGCGCACGCTGGTAGCGGCGCTGCTGCTGATGGCGGCATCGACGGCCGCGAGCGCCTTCATGACGCAGCCCTGGCATCTGGTGCTGACCTGGGGCGTGCTGTCCGGCCTCGGCTCCGGCTGCGTCGCCATCGTGCTCGGCGCCACCGTCGTGAACCGCTGGTTCGCGACCAACCGCGGGCTCATGATGGGCCTGCTGACGGCAAGCACGGCCACGGGCACGCTGATCATGGTTCCCGGTCTGGCTGCCATCGCCGAAGCTGGCGGCTGGCGTCCGGTGGTGCTGACCGTGGCCGGCGTCATTGCCGCCGTCGTTCCGTTCGTGCTCGTCTTCCTGCCGGAGCGGCCGGCCGACATCGGCCTCCTGCCCTATGGCGCCAAGACCGCTGCCGCCGCGTCCGCGCCGCCGCGCGACCCGCTGGCGGCCGCGCTCGGCGGCCTCGCCCGCGCCGTCCGCCATCGCGATTTCTGGTTCCTGTTTGCGACCTTTTTCATCTGCGGCTTCACCACCAACGGCCTCGTCGGGACGCACCTGATCGCGCTCTGCGGCGATCACGGGATCACCGAGGTGCATGCCGCCGGGCTGCTGGCGATGATGGGCATCTGCGATCTCGTGGGCACCACCGCTTCCGGCTGGCTCACCGATCGCTTCGACCCGCGCAAGCTGCTCTTCATGTATTACGGGCTGCGCGGCCTGTCGCTGATCTACCTGCCCTACTCCGACTTCTCGGTCTACGGGCTCTCGATCTTCGCGGTATTCTATGGCCTCGACTGGATCGCCACGGTGCCGCCGACAGTGCGGCTCGCCACCGAGGCCTTCGGCGAGCGCGACGCCGCCGTGACCTTCGGCTGGATCGTTGCCGGTCACCAGGCCGGTGCCGCCACCGCTGCCTTCTTCGCAGGCTCGATGCGGGCGCTGCAGGGCAACTATCTGCAGGCGTTCGTCATCGCCGGCGCCACCGGCATCGTCGCCGCCGGCCTGTCGCTGCTCATCCGCGGCGCCCAGCGCAGCCCGGTGCCGGCGCAGGCATAGTGCCGCCCCGTCAGCAGAGCCTCCAGCGCTTCTCGATCCCGATTGCTAAATTAGCGTGACCGCGGCCGGACGGTTGCCGCTAGCTAAGACGTCCGCGTCGTTCCGCCCTGCAGGCACTGCTGCACCAGCGTGAGCAGGTCGCGATAGGCAAAGGGCTTCCCGATCGACAGCGTGGCACCCGATCCCACCGCCGACTGCAGGTAGTCGGTGTCGGCGCCGCTCTGGTTCGCGGGCACGCCGCCGGTCATCGCGATGATCGGCAGGTCGGGAGCAGCCTCGCGCATCTCCTTGATCGTGTCGAAGCCCTGCTTGTTCGGCATGAACAGGTCGCAGATGACGAGATCGAAGGCCTGTTGCCGGAATTGATTGAGACCGTCGATGCCGTCGACGGCATCGACCGTTCTGTGACCAACCGATTCAAGCATCGCCCTGACGGTCTTCCGCAACAAGTCGTCGTCATCGACTACGAGTATGAGCGCCACGGAGTTGCCACCAAATATTTGCAGAGAAACCGAGTCATCCTCACGGTAACAGGATATTCCTCTCCAATGCGAGCGTCAAAGATGCATCCAGCGTGTGTACGGCAGGGGCGGTTAATCATTTGCCAATAAATGAATGAGGCTCGACGTGTCCCAGCGGTTGCCACCGCGCGCCTGCACCTGCGCGTAGAACTGGTCGATGAGCGCGGTCGCCGGCAGGCGCGCCTTGTTGCGCTTCGCTTCGGCGAGGCAGATGCCGAGATCCTTGCGCATCCAGTCGACGGCGAAGCCGAAGCTGAACTTGCCCTCGACCATCGTGTGGGCGCGGTTGTCCATCTGCCAGGACTGGGCGGCCCCCTTCGAGATCACCTCGACCAGCTTGATCGGGTCGAGCCCGGCCTTGACCGCGAAGTTCAGTCCCTCGGCAAGGCCCTGCAGCAGGCCGGCGATGCAGATCTGGTTGACCATCTTGGCGAGCTGCCCCGATCCCGCCGGCCCCATCAGCACGCAGGCGCGCGCGTAGGCGTCGATCACCGGCTTGGCGCGGTCGAAGATTCCCGGCTCGCCCCCGACCATGACCGTGAGCTTGCCGTTCTCGGCCCCGGCCTGACCGCCGGACACCGGCGCGTCCAGGAAGCCGACCTTGCGTTTCCTGGCGGCGGACTCGATCTCGCGCGCCACCTCGGCCGAGGCGGTCGTGTGGTCGACATAGACGCTGCCCTCGGCCATGCCGGCGAGCGCGCCCCGGTCGCCATGGACGATCGACCGGACGTCGTCGTCGTTGCCGACGCAGCTGAAGACGATGGCGGCGTCCTTGGCGGCCGCTGCCGGCGTGTCGCCCCGGCGACCCTTGTATTTCTGCAGCCACGCCTCGGCGCGGCTGGCCGTCCGGTTGTAGACGGTGACGTCATGGCCGGCATTGGCCAGATGGCCCGCCATCGGAAAGCCCATGACGCCCAGCCCCAGGAACGCAACCTTCTGCTTGTCCGCCATCACGATCCCTCCCGGAAAGAAGCGGCCGCATCCTAGTTGCCGTCACCCGCAGCGGCAACGTGTTGCGGCCGGGTCCTCTTCGTGCGTTCGGGTTTCGGTTGACATGACGGGTCAGATGTTCTTTATTTGTTCTGGATACCGGTTACCCTGATGGGCGCCGGCCTCACCGCTGTTGAACATCGTGAATAGGTCCTGGCCAACCCCCTCGCGGGGCGTCCTTGGCTGAGCATGGGGTCCATCGCTCAAAATGTAGGGGCGAGTGCCGCTGGCCCCCACGCAACAATCAGCGTCCCCGCTGGACATGGGCTCCATCCTTCATTTTCGCGAACGGGGGCGGTTCCAGCGGAACTCGCCTTACCTCCCGCTCCGCTTGGCATGGGGTCCTTCGACCAGATTTCGCGTCATCTTTAGGGGCGGGTCTTAAGACCCGCCCTTTCTTCCCAGACCGCGCCGGTTGCGCGTCCAGCGGGGCAGAACACCATTCTCCGCTGGGCATGGGGTCCTTCGCTCGATTTTGCGCTCCCGGTCACGCCTCCCCGAGCAAGGCCTCATGAAGTGCTTTCCAACTACCCGCGCCCGGCGCCAGAAGCAGGCCGCTCCGCTTGATCGCCGTCGGCTCATAGGCACCGCCTTCGAGGTACCGGCCGTGGCCGCCGGCCTCGCGATGGATGATCACGCCCGGCGCGTGATCCCAGGGCATCAACTTGGTGAACAGCGAAAAGTGGATCTCGCCGCTCGCAAGACGCAGGTACTCGAGGCCGGCACAGCGCAGGCTGCGAACCGCCTGCACGCGACCGCGGTTGGCGTCGACCCGGCGGACCACTTCCCGGCTGCCGAAGGTGCCGCCGTGCAGGCTGCCCATCATCTCGCGGGCCGCGCGCGGCGCCGATGCGACCTTGAGGCGGCGCTCGCCGATCCAGGCCCCCTCGCCCGCCGCCGCGACGGCCGTCCGCCCGCCGATCGGATCATGGATCCAGCCGGCCACCACGGCGTCGCTGCGGATCAGCGCCACCATCACCGCGAACCCCGGCCGGCCGGCGGCGAAGTTGCCGGTGCCGTCGATGGGGTCGACGACCCACACCGGCTGCTCGCCGAACAGGCGGTCGAGCAGCTGCGGATCGGCCGCCGCCGCCTCCTCGCCCAGCACCAGTGAACCCGGCAGCAGCGCCGTCAGCCGCGGGCTGAGATGGGCCTCGGCGGCTTCGTCGGCGACGGTGACGTAGTCGCCCGGACTCTTCTCGCGGATTTCGCCGGCGGCGAGCTTCTGGAAGCGCGGCAGGATCTCGAGCGCGGCCGTTTCCTCGATGAGCGCGGTGACGCGGGCGGGGTCGAGCGGGCGGCCCGTCATTCAGTGCCGGTCGGGGCGCTCGGCGTCGGACCGCAGGCGCTGGAACCGACTCACATCCGCGGGATCCAGACTGACGCGCAAGTAGGAATAGTCCGTGTCGTCGCGCCGCCCCAGCACCTCGCCATGCTCGTAGAGCCACGCGATGATGCTGGCGTCGCGATGCCTGAGGCGAACGTCGAGAACCTCGCGCGTGGCGGCCAGCCGGCGGTCGATGGCTTGCAGCAGCTCGTCGCAACCCTCGCCGGTCGCCGCCGATATCGGCACGACTCGCGCGTCGCGGCCGGCCTGGCGCCGCAACTGCTCGTGCGTCGCCGGGTCGAGCAGGTCGATCTTGTTGAGCACTTCGAGCATCGTGTGTTCGATGGCATCGCCCAGCCCGAGGTCGCGCAGAACGGCATGCACGTCCTCGCGCTGCACCGCCGTTTCGGGGTGTGCGACGTCGCGCACATGCAGGATCAGGTCGGCCGCCAGCACCTCCTCCAGGGTGGCACGGAAGGCGGCGACGAGGTCGGTCGGCAGATCGGAAATGAATCCTACGGTGTCCGACAAGATCATCTCGCGCCCCGAGGGCAGCCGCACCAGCCGCATGGTCGGATCGAGGGTCGCGAACAGCACGTCCTGCGCCAGCACCTGGGCC
>Ga0335076_10003825_pt1 | contig 15160 bp, 12 predicted proteins | sample Lox_Sample_25_FD_206717 | JGI IMG/M metagenome (GOLD analysis project Ga0335076, IMG submission 206717) | Soil microbial communities from Loxahatchee National Wildlife Refuge, Florida, United States - Lox_Sample_2.5 | ecosystem: Environmental > Terrestrial > Soil > Wetlands | place: USA...
GCGGACGGTGCGAACGGCCAGCTGGCCGGGGGCGCGCTGGGTGGCTGCCAGCCGGCGGCCGGCTGCCACAGGTCGCCACCAGCGGGCTGGCCCGGCCCGGTGAACGTCTCCTGTTCCGGCGGCTCGGCCGGCAGCGACATCCCGGACGGGATCGAGAAGTCGCCGGGCGGCCAGGTCAGCCGGCCCGAGTCGCGCTTGCCGGCCGATTCCAGTTCCTCGTTGACCCGGTCCCACAGGTCGTCGGTGGGCGTGGCGTGGCTGGGCTCGGCTGGGGTGGGCACTGGCTCGGGCTCGGCCGGGCGCCGGGCTGGCCAGCCCTTGCGCCCGGACCGCCGGTCACCGCGATCGCCGCGGGCAGCGATGTCCGCCCCGTCCTGGCTGGCCACCTGGCCACTGGTCACACTGGCCGCCCGGGCGGCCGGATCGGCGGGGACCCGGCCGGCGCGGCCATCCGGTTCGGCGGCGGCCCGGTACCGGCTAGCCGCGACGGTTGGCTCCGGCCCCCAGGCCGCTGGTCCAGCCCCGGCCTCGGCCCGGAAGCCGGCCAGACCCGGCGCGCCCACCGGCCCGGCCCGGCCCGCCGCAGCCGCGTGACCCGGCGCGGCCCGGCCGGCCGAGGCCCGGCTGGGCGAGGCCTGGCTGGGCACGGGGCCACTGACCGCGAACGGGCTGGCCGCTCGCTTGGTGCGCGGGCCGAAAATTTCCGACCAGTGCCGCAGCACACCCGCCGCCAGCAGGAGCGCGGCCACCGCGCACACGGCGATGGACACATAGACCAGCGGCAGGCTGCTGGCTGCGACGCCAGCCGCCAGCAAGCCGATGGCCAGGGCTACCAGGAGAGCGCTGAACCTGATCATTCGCGCTCTCCGCAGGCCGTACGGGTCATGCTGCCAACCGAGGAGATGCCGCTGTGCTGTCTAGCTATGGGACGTAACGTGCCGGCTCTGGCGCGCGCTGCTGACGACCGCTGATCAGCGGTGGTCGTGCGGCGAGCCATCCGACGGGTGGAAGCCACCATGGGACACCGGCTCCGGCGCGCCCGCGTAGGCGCCGATGGACGGCTGGCCGTTCCGGCTGTCCAGGCGGGACATCCCCGAGGAGACGGACGAGTCAGGCCCGCTGCCCATGGCCGGGAAGGCACCACTGTCGGTCGCGCCCGCTTCCAGGTCGCGCATCTGGCCTTCCAGGTACGCCTTGAGCCTGCTGCGGTACTCGCGCTCGAAGGCACGCAGGTCGTCCACCCGGCGCTCCAGCTCTTCGCGCTGCTGCACCAGGGAGCCCATCGCCTGGCGGTGCCGCTCCTGCGCGTCGCGCTCCAGGCTCTCGGCCCGGGCCCGGGCGTCGCTGGTGATCTGCTCGGCCTGGCGGCGCGCCTTGCCCAGGATGTCGTCGGCCTCGCGGCGGGCCCGGCCGAGCGTCTCGTCGGCCTCGCGCCGCGCGTCGGCGATCGCCTGGTCCGCGGTCTGCTGGGCCAGCGCCAGCACGCGCGCGGCGGTGTCCATGTTGTCCTCGGCCGGCCGCATCATCTGCGGCGGCGGCTCCGGCATCCGCTCCGGCTCCGGCGCGCGGACCGGTTCGGGCGCCATCATCTCGGGAGCCTGCTCACCGAGCGGCGAGCTGAGCGCGGACATCGGAACTTTGCCGCCACGCAGGCTCTCGGCCAGCTTCGCCCGGAGCTCTTCGTTCTCCTGGATCAGCCGGTCCAGCTCAACCTCGACCTCGTCGAGGAAGGCGTCGACCTCTTCCTCGTCGTAGCCAGGCCTGAGCCGGGTGGTACTGAACTGCTTGTTCCGCACATCCGCGGGCGTCAGCGGCATCTCGTCTCCTCGGCACGCTTGAACGGTGTTCCTGTCGGACGCTACCCGTATCAGAGCAGCTGCACGGCCTGCATCGCGAAAATGACCACGAAGAAGAGCACCATGAAGCTGAGGTCCAAGGCCACAGTACCGAGACGGAGCGTGGGTATGTACCGCCTTAGCAATCTCAGTGGCGGGTCTGTCACGGTGAAGATGAACTCGGCCAGGATCAGCACGATGCCCGTGGGGGTCCAGGACCGTGAGAAAGCCTGTATCCAGCTGAGGATGAGCCTCCCGAGCAGAATCACTAGATAGATCGAGAGCACGTAGAACAGAACGATCTTTACAATCCCCACATCCCTGCCCTGCCTGCCTTGACGGACGCCGGGATGACCACCGCGGGTGCCGTTGCTGGGTGCTCGTCACCGAGCGTGTTCACTACCTGCGCTTCTAACTCTGGTTGAAGAACCCTCGTTCAGCTATCCGGGCCTTGTCCTCCGCCGTCACTTCGACGTTGGCCGGACACAGCAGGAACACCCTGTTGGTGACCCGGTCGATGCTTCCGTGCAGTCCGAAGATCAGCCCTGCCGCGAAGTCGACGAGACGCTTGGCGTCGCTGTCGACCATCTCGGTCAGGTTCATGATCACCGGAGTGCCTTCACGGAAGTGCTCTCCGATGGTACGGGCTTCATTGTACGTGCGCGGGTGCAAGGTAGTGATACGCGCGAGATCGGTGGCATGCGTGGTCGCGGTGGCGGTGCCGCCGCCCCGGGAGACCGCAGGCAGGGACGGCTCGACGGCGAACTCGGCCCGGCTGCCACGCGGAGCCGGGCGGTCCGCTTCCGGCTCGGGTGCCTCAGACGCGTCGCTGAACTCGTCGTACTCGTCATAGGCGTCATAGCCGTCGTCGTAGTGCGGATCGTCCTCGACGAGGCCGAGGTAGACCGCCATTTTGTGCATCGCGCCGGCCATCGGTCAGCCCTCCGTCATCAACTGTCACGCAGCCTCGCTGCGTCGGACATTACCTGACGAAGCCCGGCCGGCCGCCGAGCAACGCCGTACCGACCCGCACGTGTGTCGCACCGGCCGCAATGGCGTCTTCCAGGTCCCCGCTCATCCCGGCGGAGATCATCACCGCACCGGGATGCTGGGCGCGGACCTGCGCGGCGATCCCGGCCAGCCGCTGGAAGGCGGCCAGCGGCCCGCCCGGCACCGACTCGGCGGCCAGCGGCGCCACCGCCATCACCCCGCCCAGGTCCAGGCCGTCCTGGCTGGCCACCGCGTCCGCGATGGCCAGCACCTGGCCAGCCGGCGCGCCGCCGCGGCCTGGCTCGTCGTCCAGGCTCACCTGAACCAGGCAGCGTAGCGGGCGGCCGGCCTTCCGGGCGGCCGCGCCGAGCGCCGTCACCAGCCGGATCCGGTCCACCGAGTGGACCACCGACGCGTAGCGGGCCACGCTGGCCGCCTTGTTGGTCTGCAACTGGCCGACGAAGTGCCAGGTGAGCTCGTCACGCAGGTCGGCGAGCTCGGCGGCTTTGGGCGCCGCCTCCTGATCGCGGTTCTCCCCCACGTCGCGCACGCCGAGGCTGCTCAGGATGCGGATATCAGTGGCGGGAAAGGTCTTGGTGACGGCGATCAGGGTGACCGCGCCGGCTGGCCGCCCGGCCGCCTGGCACGCGGCCCCGATGCGGGCCTGCAGCGTGGCCAGCGACGCGGCGATCTCAGCGGCGCGCCCGGCGCCCGGTTCGCTGGCCAGGCTGGTCACTACTTGAGGAAGTCAGGGACGTCGAGCTCGTCATCCTCTTCGAACACGACCGACCGGCGGCGTGTGGTGGCCGCGTCGAACACGCCCCGGGCATCCGGCCGCGGCCGGGACTCGACACCCGGCTCCCCGCTCGCCGCCTCGGTGTCGGCCACGCGCGGCGCGGGCACACTGCCGCCAGCACTGCCGTCGGCCCCGGCCAGCTCGGCCGCGTCGCCAGCCAGGCCGGCCGCGTCCTCGGCCAGGCCAGCCGCGTCCTCGGCCAGCCGGGCGGCCGAGTCGGCCGGCCCGCTGACGGTGGACCCGCTGGCCGCGGGCGGTTCCGCCCGGGCCGGGGCGGCCGGCTCGTCGGTGGCCGCGCTGGCCCAGCCATCCGCGGCGGACGACGATGCGGCGAGCACCGACGGCGCCGGGCTGGCCGGGGAGCGGTAGCTGTCCCCCGGCGAGACCTGGGCCGACCCATTGTCCGCGGCGAAGCTGCTGGCGGCCCGCGGCGGCCGGGCCCGGCGGCCGCCCTCATCGAAGCCGGCCGCGATCACGGTGACCCGGACCTCGTCGCCGAGCGCGTCGTCGATGACCGCGCCGAAGATGATGTTGGCTTCCGGTGCGGCCGAGTTGGAGACCAGCTGAGCCGCCTCGTTGATTTCGAACAGGCCGAGGTCAGACCCGCCCTGGATGGACAGCAGCACGCCGTGCGCGCCGTCGATGCTGGCTTCCAGCAGCGGGCTGGAGATGGCCATCTCGGCGGCGGCGACGCTGCGGTCATCACCGCGCGACGAGCCGATCCCCATCAGCGCCGAGCCAGCCCCGGACATCACCGATTTCACGTCGGCGAAGTCCAGGTTGATCAGCCCGGGCGTGGTGATCAAGTCGGTAATTCCCTGCACACCGGAGAGCAGCACCTGGTCAGCGGCCTTGAATGCGTCCAGCACGCTGACATGCCGGTCCGAGATAGACAGCAGCCGGTCGTTCGGGATAACGATGAGCGTGTCTACTTCGTTGCGCAGCCGCTCGATGCCCAGCTCGGCCTGTGACGCACGGCGCTTGCCCTCGAAACCAAACGGCCGGGTGACCACGCCAATGGTGAGCGCGCCCAGCGAACGGGCCACATTGGCCACGATCGGCGCGCCGCCGGTGCCCGTGCCACCGCCCTCACCGGCGGTGACGAAGACCATGTCGGCCCCCTTGAGGACCTCCTCGATCTCTTCCCGGTGGTCTTCCGCCGCCTTCGCCCCGACCTCGGGGTTGGCCCCCGCGCCGAGACCGCGGGTGAGTTCACGGCCGACGTCCAGTTTGACGTCGGCGTCGCTCATCAGGAGCGCCTGGGCGTCCGTGTTGATCGCGATGAACTCAACGCCCTTGAGCCCCTCTTCGATCATCCGGTTCACGGCGTTGACGCCGCCCCCACCGATACCGACGACCTTGATGACCGCCAAATAGTTCTGCGGTGCTGCCACGAGGAGGGCCCTTTCCGCTCGTTTACCTTCACTGAGTTCCGGCTCATCGATATCGCAGCCGGAGAGAGCGCCCGCGGAGGGCGGCTTTCCTGGAAACCACCACCAAAACCAGCGTTTCAGCCACCTGCCGAAATGCGCCCCCAATTGCCCCGGCCGGCTGCCTCGCGCGATTTCCAGAGAACCAACCCTCACTCTCAACTTGAGATTTACAGTTATGTCATCCTGGCGATTGATACGGACAGTAGGGTGGGCCGGGACCAGGGTCAACTAGACACGCGCGAGACGGGCCGACGTGTCGCTGCCTGCCTCAATATCGCCCGTCCTGGCCCGTACCGTTGCTCACCCGCTGGTCACCGCGGTGCCGGGCGCGCTCACGTCGTAGGACCGGGCGTGCGTGCGCATCAGCACGGCCAGTTCTTTTGCCTTCTCGGCCGCCCGGTCGGTGCCGCCCCAGACGATGCTGACCCCGCCGCTCAGCCGCAGCGTCACCTCGGTGGAGCTGGGGGCCTGGACCGACACCAGCTTCCGGGCCAGGTACCGGGGCAGCTCCCGGACCACCATCGCCGCCGCGTAGACCGCCGGGTTGCCGCGCAGCGCGGCGGGCTGGACCGACCCGGGGGACAGCTCCAGGATGGGCGTGTCCAGCGGCTGCTCGGATACCGACTCCACGACCACGCCGTCCTTGTCGATGAGGTCATACCCCTGGCTGACCGGCACGGCCAGGGCGGGCACCCGCTCGGTGACCGAGATCACCACCTTGTCCGGCCAGTCCCGGGTGACCCGCGCGGACTCGACCTGGCGGAGCTGCTCGACCCGGTGCGCCACCGTGGCATCGTTCACCCGGATCAGCGGCAGCCCGGCCGGGATGTCCGCCGCGCTGCGCACCTGCGCCGGGGTCACCAGGTGCGTCCCGGTCACCTGCACGCCGCGGACCACGAAGAACCGCGATTCGAGCAGCGCCCAGCCCACCCCGGCCACGATCGCGATGGCCATCAGCGCGAAGAAGGCCGCCCGCCACCGCTGATTCGCGGGGCTGCCCGGACCGGTGGCCGGCTGCTCAGTGCCGGTCCCCGCCACGCCGGTGGCCTGCCGGGTCATCCGGCCGGCCCGCCCCGGGCGCGCAGCGCGGCCAGCACCGGCTCGCCGAGCGCGGTCACGTCGCCGGCGCCCATGGTCAGCACCAGGTCACCGGGCTTGGCCGTGGCCGCCACCGCGGCGGCCGCCATGGTCTTGTCCGGCAGGAACCGGGCCCGGCCGCCGGGCACCGCCGCCGCGACCAGGTCCCCGGTCACCCCGGGGACCGGGTCCTCCCGGGCCGGGTACACGTCCAGCACCAGAACCTCGTCGGCCAGGCCCAGGGCGGCGCCGAACTCGGTGGCGAAAATCTTGGTCCGGCTGAACAGATGCGGCTGGAAGATGACGATGACCCGGCCGCCCTCGGCGATGTCCCGGCCCGCGGTGAGGTCGGCGGCCAGCTCGGTGGGGTGGTGCGCGTAGCTGTCCAGCACCCGGACGCCGTCCGCCTCCCCTTTGGGTTCCAGGCGGCGCCGCGCGCCGCGGTAGGCGGCCAGCCCGAGCGTCACCTCGTCGACCGGGAAGCCCAGCTCGGCGCAGGTGGCCAGGACGGCGGTGGCGTTCAGTGCGTTGTGCCGCCCGGGCACGGCCAGCAGCACCTGGGCGGCGGGCGAGCCGGCCACATCGGGGCCGCCAGGCCCCTCCGGTCCCCCGCTGACCTGGAAGCCGACCGTCATGCCGCGCGGCGCGATGCCGCTGATCCGGTAGTCGGCGCCGGCGGCTTCGCCGTAGCTGCGGACCCGGATCGGCAGGTCACGGGCGGCGTCGGCCAGCGCCCGGGCCCCGGGGTCATCCGCGCAGGCCACCAGCAGCCCGCCGGGGCCGATCCGCGCCGCGAACTCGGCGAACGCGGCCTCGATCTCGGCCAGGCCCGCGTAGTTGTCCAGATGGTCCGCTTCCACGCAGGTGACGATGGCCACCTCCGGGGCGAACATGAGGAACGAGCCGTCGCTCTCGTCGGCCTCGGCGACGAACAGCTCGCCGCTGCCATCGTCGGCGCCGCGGCCGGTCTCGGCCAGGATGCCGCCAATCACGTAGGACGGGTCCGCACCCAGCTCGCGCAGCACCGTGGTCAGCATGGAGGTAGTGGTGGTCTTGCCGTGCGTGCCGGCCACCGCCACGGTCCGCTTGCCGAGCATGACCGAGGCCAGCGCGCCCGCCCGGTGCAGCACCCGAAGCCCCTGCTGCCGGGCCGCGGCCAGTTCCGGGTTGTCCGGCCGGATCGCGGTCGACACGACCAGGGTGTCCGCGCCCGCCAGGTGGGCCGCGTCGTGCCCGACGTGCACCACCGCGCCCGCCGCGGCCAGCTCGTCGAGCAGGGCCGTCGGGGCCGCGTCGGTGCCGGACACCGGGACACCGCGGGCCAGCATGATCCGGGCGATGCCGGACATGCCCGCGCCGCCGATGCCGGTGAAGTGCACCCGGCCCAGCTGGTCGAGCGGAACCGGTTCGGTCGGGGTTACCAGGCCCATGCCGCCATCCTCATCTGCCCGGCTGCCACGGATCCGGATACGGCCCCGCCTGGTCATACCCCGGGCCGGCCGATCGCGGATCCTCGTACCACCCCGGCTCGTCATGTCCCGGGCCGGCCGGCCGCGGATCTCCGTACCACCCCGGCTCGTCATATCCCGGACCTGGCCGTCGTGGATCGTCGTACTGCCCCGGCTGCTCGTACCCCCTGCTGCCAGGCCGCCCCGGGTCGTCGTACCGCCTGCTGGGCGCCTGCCCACCGCCATGGCGCCCGCGCCCCTCGTCATGCTGCCTGCGTCTGCCACCACGCTGGCCATGGCCTTCGCCAGGCCGGCGCCCGGGCTCGGCCTGGCCCGCCGCGCCACCCGGGCCGCCACGGATCAGGCCGAGCACCTCAGCGGCCAGCCGCACGTCCGTGTCCCGGTGCCCGATCCCGGCGGCGGCCTGCGACATCGCCGCCACCAGCTGGGCGTCGGTCAGGATCGGCAGCAGGTCCGAGCGGATCCAGTCCGGGGTCAGCTCGGCGTCGGCCAGGATCAGGCCGCCGCCGGCCGTTGCCACCGGCAGCGCGTTGAGCCGCTGCTCGCCGTTGCCGTGCGGCAGCGGCACATACACCGCGGGCAGGCCCACCGCGGTCAGCTCGGCGCAGGTCATCGCGCCGCTACGGCAGATCGCGAAGTCGGCCGCGGCGTAGGCCAGGTCCATCCGGTCCAGGTAGGGCAGCGTGACGTAGGGCGCGCCGCCCGGCGGCATCTGCACCTGGATATCGCTGCGCGGCCCGAGGATGTGCAGTACCTGGACGCCGGCCGCGCGGATCGCCTCGGCCGCGTCCAGCACCGCATAGTTCAGCGACCGGGCGCCCTGCGAGCCGCCGGTGACCAGCAGCACCGGCAGGTCGGGGCGGAGCCCGAAGTGGGCCCGGGCCTTGTCGGCCAGCGCCAGCCGGTCCAGGCCGGCGATCTCCCGGCGCAGCGGGATGCCCACGTAACTCGCGTGCGGCAGCTTGGTGTCCGGCTGGCCGGTGAAGACATGCCGGGTGAACCGCGCGCCAATGCGGTTGGCCAGCCCGGGACGGGCGTTCGCCTCGTGCACCACGATCGGCACGTGACGGCGGCGCGCGGCCAGGTAGGCCGGGGTGGCCACGTACCCGCCGAAGCCGACCAGCACCTGGGCCCGGGCCTGGTCCAGCACCCGCCCGGCCGCCGCCACCGAAGCGTTCAGCCGTCCCGGCACGCCCATCAGTTCCGGGGTGAGCTTGCGCGGCATGGGCACCGGCGGGATCAGCGCGAGCTCATATCCGCGCATCGGGACCAGCCGGGTCTCCAGCCCGCGCTCGGTGCCCAGGCACACGATGCCGAGCTCCGGGTCGGCCCGGCGCAGCGCATCGGCCAGGGCCAGTGCGGGCTCGATATGACCGGCTGTGCCACCACCCGCGAGTACGACGCTCATGGCCCGGCACTCCCTCCCTCACCGACGGCGCCCGGGCCCGGCTGGCGTTTTACGCCGGCCGGCCAGGCCAAGCCAGCTTAGGACGCGCAGCCCGGCTCCGGGGCCCGCCTCGGTAAGGGCCTGGCTGGCGCCCGGCTCCCGCTTGGCGAAGGACATCAGCATGCCGAGCGCCACCATGGTCACCAGCAGGGAGGACAGCCCCTCGGAGACCAGCGGCAGCGGGACGCCGGTAATCGGCAGCAGCCCGATCACCGCGCAAATGTTCACCAGCGCCTGGCCGACGATCCAGGCGGTGGCCCCGCCCGCGGCCAGCCGCATGAACGTATCCTGCACCCGGCGCGCGATACGCAGCCCGGCGTAGGCCAGCCCGGCGTACAGGAACGTCACGCACAGCGTGCCGATCAGGCCGAGTTCCTCGCCCAGGATGGCGAAGATGAAGTCGGTGGTCGACTCGGGGACCCAGCCCCACTTCTCCCGGCTGTCGCCGAGCCCGACGCCGAACCAGCCGCCCGAGCCCACCGCCCACTTGCCCTGGATGGGCTGCTGGTTCGTGCCGACCGGGTTGCCGCTGGCGTGGAAGAAACCGAGCAGCCGCTCCATCCGGTACGGGGCGACCACCACCATGGCCAGCAGGGCCAGGCCGATCAGCAGCAGCATCCCGGCGAACACCCGGCCCGGCGTGCCGATGATCCACAGCAGCGTGAGGAAGATGATCAGCAGCACGAACGTGGTGCCCAGGTCGTCGCCCAGCATGACCAGCATGGCCAGGAAGCCGACCCCGGGCAGCAGCGGGATGAGCAGCTGCCGCCAGTCGGTCAGCTGATTCAGCTTCTCCTTGCGGGCCAGCAGGTCGGCGCCCCAGAGCAGGAACGCGAACTTGGCCAGCTCGGACGGCTGGACCTGGAAGCCGCCGATCTGCAGCCAGCGGGCCACCCCGGCGCTGCCCGGCTGGGTGGGCACGAACAGCACCACGACCAGCCCGAGCAGCGCGATGAACATCAGCGGGTAGGCGGCGGCCCGGTACTTGCCGGGCGCGGATTTCGCGGCCAGCCACATACAGGGCAGCCCGATCAGCACGCCGAGCAACTGGTGCTGCAGGCCGGACCACGGCGAGCCGCCCGCCATCAGCCCGGCCGCGGACGAGGTGGACAGCACCATCACCAGGCCGAGCGCGAGCAGCAGCGTGGTGATGCCGAGGACCAGGTAGAAGTCGGTGAGCGGGCGGTCCAGGAAGCCGAACCGGGCGGCCACCCGGTCGCGCGCCTGCCCGGTCCAGGACGCCGGAGCGCGGGGCGGCGCGGCAACAGGCGCTACTTGGTCCATGATCCCAGTTTCGGGCTACGCCACCGGGAACCCGCGGAAATCCGCGGCGTGTCGCAGTATTGGCTCCCGGGGACGACCCCCGAGCCCCCCGTAAAAGCCTATTTAGGCATCCATTCCACGTAGAAGATCCCCAGACCCAGCGCGACGAACATGGCCGAGATCAGCCAGAACCGGATCACGATGGTTGTTTCCGCCCAGCCGGTCAGCTCGAAATGATGCTGCAGCGGCGCCATCCGGAACACCCGTTTACCGGTCATCTTGAACGAGCCCACCTGGATGATCACCGACAGCGTGATGACCACGAACAGGCCGCCCAGGATGGCCAGCAGCAGCTGGGTCTTGGTGCACACGGCCAGGCCGGCCAGCACCCCGCCCAGGGCCAGCGACCCGGTGTCGCCCATGAAGATCCGGGCCGGCGGCGCGTTCCACCACAGGAACCCGAAGCACGCGCCGAGCACGGACGCGGCGATCACCGCCATGTCCAGCGGGTCGCGCACGTCGTAGCACTGCGGCGCCAGGTTGAGCGTGCAGTCGTTGCGCTCCTGCCAGATGCCGATCAGCACGTAGGCGGCCAGCACCAGGCAGGCGCACCCGGTGGCCAGCCCGTCCAGCCCGTCGGTCAGGTTGACCGCGTTGGAGAAGCCGGCGATGAGCAGCACGATCCACAGCATGAACGCGGTGACCCCGAGCGACGGCCCGAAGTCGCGCAGGAACGACAGGTGCGCGTCGGCCGGGGTCAGGTCGTACCCGTCGGCGAAGTGTTGCTGCACGACCAGCGCCGCGAACAGCGCGCCCACCACGGCCTGGCCGGCCAGCTTGGCCCCGCTGCGCAGGCCCAGGCTGCGCTGCTTGTAGATCTTGATGAAGTCGTCCAGGAAGCCGACCACGCCCAGGCCGACCATGAGCAGCACGACCAGCACGCCGGACACCGAGGGGTGACCGCCGGTGAACAGGTTCCCGATCAGGTAGCCGATCACGGCCGCGATCACGATGACCGTGCCGCCCATGGTCGGGGTGCCGCGCTTGGTGGCGTGCCCGGCCGGGCCTTCCTCCCGGATCAGCTGGCCGTAGCCGTGCCGCCGGAAGATCTTGATGGCCAGCGGCGTGCCGAACAGCGAAAGCAGCAGCGACACCCCGGCGGACAGCAGGATGGTTCTCACTGCGATGCCTCCCCAGTCAGGGCGAGGGCAACCCGTTCCAGCCCAGCGCTGCGAGATGCCTTCACCAGGACGACGTCTCCCGGCGCCAGCAGGTTCCGCAGCGCGTCGAGCGTGGCGTCCGCGTCGGCCGCGTGGATCAGCTCCCCGGCCCAGCCGGGCTCCGCCTTGGCCCCGGTCAGCATGGCTGCCGCTTCGTCCCCGACCACGATAAGGCCGGCCACCCCGGACCGTGCCGCGTACCCCCCGGCCTCCTCGTGCCGGGCCGCGGCGCTGGCGCCGAGCTCGTTCATCACGCCGAGCACCGCGAACGCGCGCCGGCCGCGGGCCATTACGGCCAGCGTGTCCAGCGCGGCCCGGACCGACTCGGGGTTGGCGTTGTACGCGTCGTTCAGCACGGTGACCCCGTCCGCGCGGTCGGTCACCTCCATCCGCCACCGGCTGCGCGGCTCGGCCGCGGACAGCCGCTCGGCGATCTCCGCCACCGGCATGCCCAGCTGGCCGGCCAGCCCCGCGGCCGCGAGCGCATTGTGCACGTTGTGCCGCCCGTACAGGCGCATCTGCACGAACGCCAGTGCCCCGTCCATGACGAGCTGGAATCCCGGCCGTCCGCGCTCATCAAGCCGGACTTCGCCGGCCCGGACGTCGGCGCCGGCCGATTCGCCGAACGTGACCACCCGGGCCTGGGTCCGCGCGGCCATGTTCATGACCCGCCAGTCATCGGCGTTCAAAAGGGCGATGCCGTTAGCGGGGAGTGCGGCCGGCAGTTCGCCCTTGGCCTCAGCCACCCCCTCGATGCTGCCGAACTCCCCCTCGTGCGCATGGCCCACGCAGAGCACCACGCCGAGCCGTGGCGGCGCGATCTGGCACAGGTGGGCGATGTGCCCGGGGCCGCGCGCGGACAGCTCCAGCACCAGGTAGCGGGTGTCCGCGGTGGCGCGCAGCACGGTCAGCGGGTGGCCGATCTCGTTGTTCCAGGAGGCCCGCGGGGCCACCGTCGGGCCGAGCGCCTCGATCAGCCCGGCGGCCAGGTCCTTGGTCGTGGTCTTGCCCGCGGACCCGGTGATGCCGGCGATCTCCAGGCTGGGCAGCCGGTCCACCACGGCCCGGGCCAGCAGGCCGAGCGCCACCGTGACGTCCGGCACGATCAGCGCCGGGGCGCCGCACGGGCGGCTGGCCAGCGCCGCGGTGGCGCCCGCGGCCACCGCCTGGGCGGCGAAGTCGTGCCCATCGGCCCGGCTGCCGGGCAGTGCGGCGAACAGCGCCCCGCGCGCCGCGGCCCGGGAGTCCATGGTCACCGGGCCGGTCACCACGGCGGCCGGGTCGGCCACCAGGTCCAGCCGGGCGCCGGTGATGCCGGCGACGTCGCTCAGCGAGAGCGGGATCACGCGTCCTCCTGCCTGCCCGGCCGGTGCGGCCTGATCAGGCCCTGTTCGATCAGGCTCTGCTCGATGGGCTCGGCCGGCGAGGCGCGGTCCGGCCCCGGGCTGGCCAGATCGGCGCTGGCCAGCCCGGCCAGCGCGTCGGCGGCCACCTCCCGGTCGTCGAACGGGATCACCGCCCCGGCCACGTACTGGCCGCGCTCATGCCCCTTGCCCGCCACCACCACGATGTCGCCCTTGCCCGCGCCCGCGATGGCCAGGCCGATGGCCGCGGCCCGGTCCGGCTCGATGATCAGCCGGCCGCGCTGCCCGGCCGGGACGGTGAGCACACCCTGCAGCATCTCGGCCAGGATGGCCAGCGGGTCCTCCGAGCGCGGATTGTCACTGGTCAGAATGGCCAGGTCGGCCAGGGCCACGGCGGCCGCGCCCATCAGCGGTCGCTTGGCCCGGTCCCGGTCGCCGCCGCAGCCCAGCACGATGCACAGCTGGCCCTCGGTCACCGGCCGGAGCGCGCGCAGCACCGCCTCCACCGCGCCGGGCTTGTGCGAGTAGTCCACCAGCACGGTGAAGTCCTGGCCGCGGTCGATTCGCTCCAGGCGGCCGGGCACCCCGGGGCAGGCGGCCACCCCGGCCACCGCGGCGGCCAGGCTGACCCCGGCCTCGACCAGCGCGACGATGGCGCCGAGCGCGTTGGCCACGTTGAACGGCCCGGGCAGCGCGACCGACGCGTCGGCGGACACGCCGCCGGGGCCGACCACCCGGAAGCTGCTCCCGTCGGCGCCGCTGCGCACGTCAGTGGCCCGCCAGTCGGCCGCGGCCCGGCCCGCCGCGGAGAACGTGGTCAGCGGGATCTGCGGCGCGGCGGTCAGCTTGCGGCCCCACGGGTCGTCGATGTTGACCACCCCGATCCGCGCGTAGCCCGGGGTGAACAGGCTGGCCTTGGCCGCGAAGTAGTCCTCCATGCCGTCGTGGAAGTCCAGGTGGTCCTGGGACAGGTTGGTGAACACGGCCACCTCGTAGCTGGTGCCGGCCACCCGGCCCAGGGCCAGCGCGTGGCTGGACACCTCCATGGCAGCCGCGGTCACCCCGCGCTGCACCATTTCAGCCAGCAGCGCCTGCAGATCGGTGGCCTCGGGGGTGGTGAGCAGGCTCGGCCGGACCTGGCCGGCCACCCGGGTCTCCACCCCGCCGGCCAGCCCGGTCAGGTGGCCGGCCATCCGCAGCCCGGATTCGAGCAGGAACGTGGTGGTCGACTTGCCGCTGGTGCCGGTGACCCCGATGAGCATCAGCCGGCTGGACGGGTCGCCGTACACCCAGGAGGCCACCTCGCCGAGCCGGGCCCGCGGGTCGGCCACCACGAACACGGGCAGCCCGCAGTGCGCGGCCAGGCTCTTGCCGTCCGGGTCGGTCAGCACGGCCACCGCGCCCGCGTCCGCGGCGTCGTCGCAGAACGCCGCGCCGTGGTGCTGGCGGCCGGGCAGCGCGGCGTACAGGTCGCCCGGCTGCACCCGGCGCGAGTCGTGCGTCACCCCGGACACTGTCACCGGGCCGCCCGGCCCGGTGAACGGGTCGGGCCCGGCCCGCCCGGTGCTCAGCCCGAGCAGCATGGCCAGCCCGGACAGCGGACGCGGCGGGACGTCGCGTGGAAGGAGAGCCGCAGGCACGGGCCGAGGTTACCGCTCATTACGGTGCCGCATTCAATCTCGCGTTATTCAACGCAGCGTCCGCCGCCGCCGGCACCCTGGCCCGCACCGGCCGCTCGCGCAGGCCCTCCGGGCCTGCACTCGCTAGCCGGAGTTGATTAACGCTCATGGCGCCGTGAGCCGCACGTTGGGACGCTTCCCCCCGTCCGGCGGGATCTTCAGGGTGCGCAGCGCGAACTCCATCACCTTGTTGAACACCGGCCCCGCGACGTCGATACCGAAGTAGCTGCCCTTGCGCGGGTTCTGCACGTTGACCGCGACCACCAGCTTCGGGTGGCTGGCCGGCGCGATGCCGATCACGCTCGACCCGTACAGGCACAGGCAGCCGCCCTTGGCCGGGTCGGCGATCTGCGCAGTACCGGTCTTGGCCGCCACCGAGTAGCCCGGGATCTCCGCCCACGGCTCGCCGACCTGGGCGTCCACCCAGGGCACCTGCTGCAGGATGCCCATCATCTCGTGCGCGGTCTTGGCCTGGATGACCCGGCGGCTGGACGGCTTCCTGGCCGGTACGTACTGGCCGCTGGTGTTCGTGGTGCCGGCCACGATGGTCGGGCTGACCCGGATGCCGCCGTTCGCGATCGTCGCGT
>Ga0335076_10003827_pt1 | contig 15156 bp, 12 predicted proteins | sample Lox_Sample_25_FD_206717 | JGI IMG/M metagenome (GOLD analysis project Ga0335076, IMG submission 206717) | Soil microbial communities from Loxahatchee National Wildlife Refuge, Florida, United States - Lox_Sample_2.5 | ecosystem: Environmental > Terrestrial > Soil > Wetlands | place: USA...
GACACCGTGACGCTTCGAACTCGCACGTTGGTCTTCCGCGATGCGCCCGGCTTGTCTCCCGTCGGCGGGGACTCGACCGCCCAAGGCAGCTCCATCGCGATCTTGTGGATCTCGGAGACGACGCTTCGGGGAACGTCGCGGTAGTCGGCGGCCGTGCGGTAGACCCAGTCCGCCGCCTTCGAATACCCCTCGACCTCGAGGGACTCCACGAGCGAAGCGGACGCCCGCCGGTTCGTGACGAGCTGCTCCACCTGCGCCCGCGTCATCGTGTTGCCCTCGATGGCGGTCGAGTTGTGGACGTCGTCGATCCAGATGTCTCGGAGGATCTCGTCCGCCTCTACGGCTCGCGGGAGACCGCCGAGGCCTTCTCGCAGGAGTCGCACCTCGTCGTCGACTCGAGCCAGCAGCTCGTCCAGGGAAGGGCGCCCCGGCGCTCGGCGTTCATGGCTTTTGGTGCGATCTGTGGCCAATCAATCGACAAAGTAGCAAAAGCTGCTGGCTCATCCATGTTTGCGACTTTGACAATTGCCTACTCCAAGAACGCCTCAAAAGACGGCTGCGCAGATCCGGGGGAAATCGGCAGACTCCGCCCGCAGGAAGTGGCGACCAACCCTGGCTCTTCTCCGCAGCGCTATTCAGGATTCTCGGCGGCATCCGAGCGCTCTCATGTATTCTTCAGATTCGACGTTGCGAGGCGACTGCCGATGTCCCGCGACTCCTCGATCGATACCAAGGATCTCGACTCCGCAGGACTCCTGATTCGTCTGGAGTCTCTGGAGATGAGCTATGGCGAAGGCGAGGCGCGCGTCCACGCCATTCGCAAGCTCTCTCTCGAGATCCCACGGGGACAGTTCGTCGTAGTGCGGGGTCGGAGCGGCTCGGGGAAGACGACGCTGTTCCATCTCATCGCCGGAATGAAGCAACCCACCCTGGGCCGGGTGTTCGTCGGCGAGACGGAGATGAGCCGGCTCAACGAAGCGGAGTCCGCGCGGTTCCGCAGGCGGCACATCGGACTCGTGTATCAGTTCTTCAACCTCGTTCCGATTCTGGACGTGGTCGAGAACATCGCACTGCCGCTGCTTCTCGACGGAAAGAGGCTCACTGACTCTTTGCCGCGGGTCGAGGCGCTGATGCGTCGCCTGGGGATTGCCGAGCGAGCGGGTCACCTGGCGTCGAAGCTATCGGGCGGCGAGATGCAGCGCGTTGCCATCGCGCGCGCGCTCGTCGGTGATCCGGGCCTCGTGCTTGCGGACGAACCGACGGGGAATCTCGACGACCGCAACGCAGACGAGGTGCTGAACCTCCTCACGGAGCTCTGTCGAGAGCGCGGCATCACGATCGTGATAATGACGCACGACGCGAGCGCAACGGAGCGCGCCGATCGTGTGTTGACCCTACGCGACGGTGAGGTTCAGCAGGACCTTTGCGTCCGCGAGCCGCGTCCGGTGTAAGCGATGGCCAAGAGGAGGCGCAACGTCCCTCTGGTCCTCCTGCTCTTCTGGCGTCGCCTCAAGAGCCCCGACGGACGTCTCGCACCGCTCGCGATTCTGTCGATCGCGATCAGCGTGTCACTCGCAACCGGACTCGAGATGAGTTCCCGGAGCGCCCAGCTGCAGTTGCGGGAGACGGCAGAGGCAATCAATGGCGCTGCGTCCATCGAGATCACTGCAGGCACGGTCGGAGTTCCGGAAGCCGTTCTCGACGACGCCAGACAAACCCAAGGAGTAGCTGCAGCATCGCCGCTCTTGTCAGCAAAGGTCCGCCTCGTTGGCAATCCACTTCCCCTGAACATCGTGGGTCTGGATTTCCTGGGTAGCGAGCAGGTTCACTCAGCGTCGATCACGCGGCGCGGAGTCCAGATAAGAGATCCGCTCGTTCTGCTAGCCAAAGCGAACTCCATCGTCGTCACGAAGGAGCTTCTCGATCGCCTCGGGCTCTGGGATCGGTGGCTCGCGGGGAGCGATGTTCCTCTCGATATAACCGTCGACGGACAACCGAAGCAGCTCATCGTGCAGGGTTTGCTGGAACCCGGAGGGATCGCCTCTGCGTTCGGCGGGCAGCTCGCGGTGATGGACATCTACGCGCTGCAGAACCTGGTGGGCCGTGAAGGCTGGTTCGACAGCGTCGACGTCGCTACGGCTCCCGATCAGCCCGTAGAGCAGGTCGTGGCACTACTGAACTCAAGGCTTGATGGGAGGGCCAGTGTTCGAGCAGCAGGCGGTTCAGCTGGGGCCTTCTATGAAGCCGTAGAGATGATCCAGACCACCGCGCTCTTAGTAGCATTCGCAGGCGCAATAGCTGCCGCATTGACCGCGTACGCTACTGCGACTCAATGGGTTGCCCGGCAGCAGCGCCAGTTGGAGATCTTGCGCTCGGTTGGAATGAGTGCAAGACGGATGCAGCTCGGGACACTAATCGAGATCGCGCTCCTCAGCCTCGGGGGGTTCGGCTTGGGGCTCTGTGGGGGCGTCGTCCTCTCACCTCCGATGCTCGCCACACTCTCGACAATCGCTGCGTCTGCGAAGGTGGAGCAGCTAACACGCCTCTCGATCTCTCCGATGACCGTCGTCGTTGGGATGCTCGTCGGAATCGTTGCGCCTTTCGCGGGCAGCATGATCCCGATCGCTAGATCGAGCCGACGGTTTGCGCTTGACTCCGGCGGCACCGAAGGTTCACACGCACTCTCGTTCCGATGGCTCAGCGCAGCGGGTACGCTCACCGGAGTGTTTGCGTTGTCTCAGTTAGCTGGTGGTTACTTTCCAGGCGGCGCGTTTGCGCGTGTCTCTACGCTGTTTCTCTCGGGAATTGGTTTGATGTTTTCGCTTTCCCCGCTAGTCCTCGCAGTGTGGAAGCACCTCCTAGTCCTGCTTAGACGATCTGTGCCACAGCTCAGTCATTTGGTTGCACGCTCGTTCATCTCGCGCCCGCTTAGTTTCGCGGTATCACTCTGCGCAATCGGCTCGATCGTAGCAGTGCTTACGTGTCTCGCTCTGGTCGCGAAGACCTTTGAAGCAAGCATCGACCGGTGGACCTCAGCCCGTTATCCAAATGGCGCGCGACTTGTCATCGCGGGTTCGCTCTTCGATGTGAACCGAGTCGAACTACTAACTCCTGCGACCATGCGAGCGATTCGAACGTCCAAGGGGGTACTCGGCGTCGACGAGCAATATCGAAATCTAGCGTCAGTTCTCTACCGAGGTCGTGAAGTGCAGCTAGATATGCACGACATGGCAGCTATCGCGAAGTACGGACACATCATGAGCATCGGGGAGGACTCTTCGTCTCTCGCAAAAAAGATTGCCAACGGTGGTGTCGCCGTGTCCAGTACGTTCGTGCGCAATTTTGGACTTAGCGTTGGCGATCAGTTAGAGCTAAATACGCCCTCAGGTCTAGAGAGTTTTCCGATCGTTGGTGTCATTGAGGACTTTGCGGGGCCCGTCGGAACCATCATGCTCGATCGGTCCACATTCGATGAACATTGGCAGCGCCGCGGTGCCTGGTCCGCCACGATTTGGACAGAAGGAAGTGAAACCAACGTAGTTGAAGAGATCCGAAGGAGAGTGGGAGGGGTACAGGACCTTTACATAGCCGACGCTGAAGGAATGGCGAAATCGAATCGAGCGTCTGCAAGCGTCTTCAATGGTGTGCTCTCTACGATCGGAGCGTTCATGGAGACACTCGGTGGCGTTGCTGTGGCCGCTCTTCTGCTCGGGACGATCGCCGAGCGGCGACGAGACCTCGCGCTCCTTCGGGCTGCTGGTGCCGAGCCTGGGCTTCTTTTCTTGCTAGTGCTCGCGGATGCAACGGTGGTGTGCGTTAGCAGTTGCATAGCGGGACTCGTACTGGGTCTATCGTGTGCGTCACCGGCAGTCGACGTACTTCGCGAGTCCTACGGGTGGGGGCTTGATCAAGTTTGGTACACGAAGCAGCTGGCATATTTGGCGGCCGGCACACTGGCGCTCGGACTCCTCGGCGCTTTGGCTCCCGCTCGAATCGCATATCGGAGCATTCCCACCGAAGCGTTCGCGCCCGACTAGGTGCTCCGCCAATTCTAGGTCGTCATCCAGTTGCAACCTTGGAGTACGACAGCTAACGCGATGGCGAGCACGCAGCGCCCCAACGGGACGCCGCACCAAGACCAAGGCGGCGCTCGTCGCATTGAGCGATCGTAGCTGAATCGAGGGATTTCCTGTTGGCTGCCGGCCTGGTGGACAACCCGGCAATAGAGTTCGCCAGTTCTGGCTAGTAGCAGCTACCGCAGGCGCCTCAACGATTTGCCCAGGAGCATGCTTCGAGCGCGAGTATCGAAATGAGCCCCAAGAAACCGCGTAGATGAAACTGATTCATGCCCGCGAGCAAAAGCGGCGACGTTTTCCCGTGCGTCATTCCATTAATCCTTCTGAATGAGGTGCCCAAGCCGGTACTTCGTGATCCTGTGCCGGAGCGTTCCCCGGGCCATATGGAGGCGGCGGGAGACGCGTGACACGTTGCCTCCGGTTTCCGTGAGAGCGGCGGCGATTTGCGCTGCGTCGTCGAGTTCGTCCTGGTCGAGATCGAGCGGCGTCGCTGCCGTGCGGAACTCCGCGGGGACGGACGGGCCGCTGGATGAATCGTTGTGTTCTACAAGGTCGTCCAGATCTTCCGCGACTAGGTCGGGGCGCGGGCCGCGGGCGAGTACGCGCTCGATCAGGTTGAGAAGCTCTCGCACGTTGCCGGGCCAATCGTGCTCAGCCAGCCGGGCGTAGAACGAGTCGTCGATCTCGGGCGCCGCCATCCCGAAGCTCTCGGCGAAGCGGCGGACACCCGCGGTGACCAGCGCGGGCAGGTCGTCGAGGCGCGCGCGCAGGGGTGGGACCTCGATGGTGATCACGTTCAAGCGGAAGTAGAGGTCCGGGCGGAAGCGGCCCTCGCGCACGCGGTCGGCGAGGTCATGGCATGTCGCCGCGATCACTCGGGCAGTCATCGGGATCGATTGGCTGCCGCCGACTCGCTCGAAGATCCGGTCCTCGAGCACGCGCAGGAGCTTCGATTGCAGAGGGCCGTCTAGGTCGCCGATCTCGTCGAGGAAGATCGTGCCGCTGCCCGCGATCTCGAAGCGGCCGCGCCGCATCGCGGCGGCGCCCGTGAACGCGTTCTTCTCGTGGCCGAAGAGCTCGCTCTCGATGAGCGTCGGCGACAGCGCCGCGCAGTCTACGTGAACGAATGGATCGTCGCGGCGCCGCGAGTGTTCGTGGATGAGCCGAGCGACGAGGCCCTTCCCGGTGCCGGTCTCGCCTTGCAACAGCACCTTCGAATCGACGCGGCCGGAGGCTCGGATCGCGTCGCGGAGCGCCCGCGTGGGCTCGCTCTGACCCACGAGTTCGGAAAGCCCAGGCGCCGAGCCCGGGTCGACGACATGCGACGAGACCCGCGCGATGAGTGCCATCGAAGTCACCGGCAACTCGATGATCTCCGCGATGCCCAGGCGCGCTAGACGAAAGCCGATCTCTGCGGTGAGCGACGTGCCCAGTACCACGATCGGCACGCCGCGCAGGCCCTTCGCCAGAGCGCGCAGCCAGTCGAGCGACGCCTCTCTTGCGCGCGAAACCTCGACGACGACGAGCGCGAGCGCGCGTCGATCTAGCGCAGAGACTGAGTCGAGGCGCGCCTCGACGACTCTCAAGCCACTTCGCGCGCACCAGCCCGACAGAGGTGCGGCGAGATCGGTCCTCACTTCGACGAGGAGAGCCTCTCGACTCGGAAAATTCGACACGACATCCACTCCCAACACGCTCGCCCGCTATCACACCGGAGGCCACCGAGCAGTGTCAAGAATATTCGTGAGTCGAATCTAACTCCATGAGTTGGCCACTTCTGGCCAGCCGAGCAAGAGAGGCCACGAAATGCCGGAAACTCCTGCTTGGACGCACCCAAGCGCTAGCTCCGCTCGAGACGAGCGCGAGCTACTCCGACTCGCTCTTCTCCGCCGCGATCTCCACCGCGAGCTGCAGCGCGTCGGAGACCGACGCGCAGTCGTAGGTCGAGATCCCGCCGTCGGTGAGCATCTTGCTCCAGCGCTTCGCGCCCATGCTGGCGACGGCGGACTTCCCGTGCACGTTGATGACGGCCAGGATTCCCGCGTCGCGCGCCACGTCCATGCCCTCGCCCGAGATCCACGCGAGATCCGCCTGCGTGGGCACGCCCGGGTCGGGGCCGGTCAGGTCGACGATCCACGACTTGCCGCCCAGGCGCCCGCACTCGGTGAGCCCGCGCGCGACCGCTTCGCGGAAGCACGGCGCGCTGAGCGCCTCCCAGCGCGCCACGCACGCCTTCGCGTCGGGGTAGTGGTGCACCGTGACGGCCTTCGGGTACGTGAACAGCATGCTGCCCTTCATGCGCACATCTCCTATGCGGCGCGGCCCGCGGCCACGTCGGCCGCCAGCGCCAGCGCGTCGTCCAGGGTCTTGCAGTCGTACGTGACCAGGCCCCCGTCGCTCGCGCCCTTGGTCCAGCGCTTCGAGCCCAGGCTCGCGAGCGCGCTCTCGCCGTGCACGTTGATGACGGCGCGGAGCCCGTTCTTCTTGGCCAGCTCGACGCCCTTCGTGCCCATCCACTCGAGATCCGGCTGCGACGGCACGCCGGGGTTCTTCGTCAGGTCGACGATCCACGTCTTCGCGCCCAGGCGCCGGCACTCGTCGGAGCCGCGCTCGATCGCGGGCACGGCGTCGGGCGTGCAGAGTGACTCCCAGTGAGACACGAGCGCGCGCGCCTCGGGGTAGTGCACGACCTCGACGCACTTCGGCACGCGGTACACGACGTGACTGCGCATGGCTACGCCGCCCGTCCCGCTGCGATGTCGGCTGCCAGCGTGAGCGCGTCGCCCAGCGACTTGCAGTCGTAGCTCGCCATGCCGCCCGCCATGGCGTTCTTGCTCCAGCGCTTCGCGCCCATCTTCGTCACGTGGCTGTCGCCGTGCACGTTGATGACCGCCTTCACGCCGTGCTCGCGGCACAGGTCGAGGCCCGGCCCCGCCATCCAGTCGTAGGCGGCCTGCGACGGCACGCCGGGGTTCTGGGTCAGGTCGACGATCCAGCTCTTCGCGCCCAGCCGCCCGCACTCGAGGATGCCGCGCTCGATCAGCGTGCAGCAGTCGGGCGTGCACAGCGACTCCCAGTGCGACACCAGCGCGCGCGCTTCGGGGTGGTGCGTGACCTTGCCGGTCTTCGGAATGTGGAACAGGAACGTGCCCGCCATCTCGCCACCCCTCGGGGTTGGAGCTCGAACTCGAAAGCTCTGGGCTGGATCGGCCGGAGGGAATTCGAGTTGTAGGACGGCGCGGCTGGCGGGCGTGTCGCTTCGCGAACTCGTCACACGAGCGCGGTAGACTCGCGGCATGGAGCTGCCGTTCGAGCCGGGCCGGCGCCGGCGCATCTACCTGATGCGCCACGGCGACGCGGCGTACATCGACGCGGAAGGGCGCATGGCGGCCGATCCGCGCCAGGTGCCGCTCTCGGCGCGCGGCCGGCGCGAGGCCGCGGCCATGGGCGAGCTGTTGGCGGCGGCGAAGTTCGACCGCGCGGTGTGCTCGGGGCTGCCGCGCACCGTCGAGACGGCGGAGCTGGTGCTGCGCGACAAGCGCCTGCCGCTCGAGCGCGTGCCCGAATTGGAAGAGGTGCGCGGCGGCGCGCGCGGCTCGGGCCGGCCGATCGTGCCGCGCGACGTGGCGTATTCCATCGGCGAAGCGAAGAGCCCCGGCGGGCGCTTCCTGGGCGGCGAGAGCTTCCTCGAGCTCGAGCTGCGCGTGATGGGCGCGGTGGAGCGGCTGGTCGCGCAGCTCGACTGGACGCAGCTCCTGCTCGTGGCGCACGGCGGCGTGAACCGCGTGGTCCTCGGCTGGGCGCTCGGCGCGGGGCTGCACAGCGCGCCGCACATGGAGCAGGACTCGGGCTGCGTGAACGTGATCGATCTCGATCACGACCCCGAGGGCAAGCTCATCCGCACCCTGGTGCGCGCGCTGAACGTGACTGCCGCCGACCCCGCGAAGCACGAGCACTGGCTCACCACGCTGGAGCGCCAAGGCAAGGAGCTCGAGAGCTTGCTCGCGCGCGCGCAGGGCCGCGCGAGCTAGTGCGCGTCGTATGCGTCGCGCCAGCGGCCGCGCGCGATGAATGAGCCGCGTTCGGCGGCGAGGCGCAGGGCGCGATCCACGTCGATCACGAACGGGCCGTCGCGAAGCACGGTGAGTCGCGCGGTCTGCCCGTGCACGAGCTTGCGCTCGCGGTCGCCGTCGAAGGCGAGCACGCCCGGGCCGCGGACTTCGACGGCTTCGCCCAGCGCGATGCGCGCGTGACTCGCCACGTTCACGGGCCGGTACAGGCCCGCGGACACGGGCGCGAGCAGCTCGCGGCCCGGCGCACCGGGCGCGGCGCAGCGCACCACGAGGCCGGCGTCTTCCGCCGCGCCCACGGGCTGGAGCAGCCCGCCGATCGGCGACATGCCCAGCGCCGCGGGCTCGGCGCGCGAGAGCACGAGCGCGCGCAGCTTCGACGTCTCGAACGGCATGAGGTTCCCCACGTGGTCGTCGACCAGGAACGCGGCGTCGACGAGCGCGAAGTCGTCGGGCTCCTCGGCGATCTCGACCTTCACGCGCTTCGCGCGCGCGGCCACTTCGTGGAGCTGCACGGCGCCCGACGCGACGAGCCCCGCCGCGGCGCCGGCGCACGTGGGCTCGACCAGCCGCGGGAACACGTTGTTGGTGCCGGTCGAGAGCGGCACGAGCGGCGCGTCGGGCCAGATGCGCGCCACGGCGCGGTTCGTGCCGTCGCCGCCCAGCACCACCAGCGCCGCGCAGCCGGCCTTGCGCATGGCCTCGGCCGCGCGCGCGGTGTCGCCCGCGTCGAGCTGCGCGCCCACGTCGAGCGCCTCGAGCTCGGCGTCGAGATCCAGGTTCTCGATCGCCGATACCGACACGCGGAACGGCTCCCGCATGACGAGCACGCGCTTCGCGCCCGCCGCGACCGCCCCGATGGCGATGCGCGCCACCTGGTTGCGCTTGCTCTGCGGCGTGGACGTGTCGGCGCGCGCGGCCACGCGGCGCACGTCGCGCCCCGAGAGCGGGTTCGCGAGGATGCCGATCGTGGGCCGCTCGGACGAGTGACTCACGGGCAGGCAAGCCCCGCAGTCACTCCCGTCGGATACTCGGTGAAGAAGCGGTTCTCGCCGAAGCAGTCGTCGGAGTAGTCGGGATCGCGCGCAACCACTTCGCCCGTGCCGAAGTCGACCACGCTCGGCACGAACACCACGTCCGCGCCCGGCGGGCCGGGCCGCTCGGGGTCGGGGTTCTGGCCGTTCAACAGGATCACGTTCTTCGCCACGCGCTGGTCGTCGACGAAGGGCTCGATGCGCCGGTCGGCGGGCCCGAACGGGCTCGCCACGCCGGCGACGCCGAACGAGTCGTTGCCCAGGATGATGTTGCGCTCGATGGTCACGTGGTCGCCGCCCGCGTTCAGCACGCCTGCGCCGCTGGGGATGGCGCCGAGCGCGTCGGCGCCGTCGGGCGCCACGGGGTTCTCGAGGTCGTTCTGGATGATCGCGTTCTCGGCGATGCGCACGTGGTCGGTGAGCGGCAGCGGATGGCTCGGCCGCACCAGCACGACCGCGCCCGCGGAGTTGCCGAACAGCTGGTTGTGCCGCACCACGCCGAAGCTCGAATTCTCGACCAGCGTGCCGATCGCGCTGCCGGTGACGGCGCTCTCTTCGACGACCACGTGGTCGGAGTCACTGACTCGCAACGCCGCACCGCGTTGACCCGACGCGAACACGCCGCTCACCAGCCCGTGCGCCGAGCACAGCGAGTGCACGCCTTCGCCGCCGTTCTCGAGCAGCGCCGTGCCGCGCACCGCGAAGCCGTCCACGCCCGCCAGCTCGACGGCGGCGTGCGACGCGTTCATGACGGTGAAGCCCGTCATCGAGAAGTCGCGCGCCGAGATCGGCAGACACGCGTCCGCCGTGGGCTGGCCCGCTTCGCCGACGAGCACGCCGAACTTGTAGCCGTGCGCGTCGAGCAGCGCGGAGCGCGTGGCCTCCAGGTGCACGCCGTTCCCGCGCACGTGCACGAGCGCGTCGCCGCCGGGGCCGGAATACGTGCCGGGTGCGACCGCGACGGTGTCGCCGGGCTCCGCGTGGTCGAGCGCGGCTTGGATGGAGTCGCCTGGGTTCACCTGGAGGATCTTGGCCTGCGCTCCGCCGCACACGAGCAAGGCGAAGGCGGCCATCGAGAGAGACCGCTTCATCGACAGAGACCACCGCCTGTAATTCGCGCGAATTCTATCAAACGGGCGCGTCTGCCCGGGTGACGCCCGCCTCTTCGTAGCGGAGCGCGTCGCGAAAGCCGAGCCCCAGGTAGCAGCGCCGCGCGGGCGCGTTGTCGACCGCGCAGTTCAGCCCGACGAGCGGCACGTGGCGCAGGAGCTCGCGCGCAAGTCTCGCGCAGATTGCGCGCGCAAGGCCGCGCCCGCGCCGTTCCGGCGCGGTGGCCACGTTCGCGAGCGCCGCCACGCCATAGCGGCGCGAGAACACGTGCAGGCCGGCCACGGCGACGAGCTGGCCGCGCTCGCGCACGCCCAGCCACGGGAACGGCTCGAGCATGCTGCGCGCGAAGAAGCGCCCCTCGCGCTCGCTCGGCGCGTAGGCGCGCGTGGCGTAGAACTCGGCCAGCTCGTCGGCGTGCTCGGGGCCGAGCGAGACGAGGCCGGCCGGCTCGGCGCAGTCGAGCGCGGCGGGCTCGGCGAGCCACATCTTCGCGTGCACGCCGCGCGGCGCGAGCGCGCGTGCGGGGCGAAGCGCGTCGCCGCCGCCGACGGGCAGGTTGGCGTAGAAGCGCTCGGGCAGACTCGGCTCGAGCTCGCGCAGCAGCGCGAGCGTGGCGGGATCGCCGGGCGGCGCGACCGCGTACACGATCGGCAGCTCTAGCTCGTCGAGCACCAGGCACAGCGCTTCGAGCTCGCCGTCACTCTTCCGTGTCGCGTAGAAGCGCACGTCCGGGAAGAGCGCGTCGTCGAGATCCGCGAGAGCGTAGGGGTGCACGGGGGCGGAGCGGCGCAGGAAGCGCTCGAGCTCCGTGCGATCCACGTCCGCTGGTCGCATGGGCACCCTACCCATGATCCGGCCGCGCCACTAGCTCGAGGCGAGCAACCGCGCCAGCTCCGCTTCGAGCTTCTCGCGCGTGAACGGCTTGCCGAGCAGGCCCGCGCCGTCGGGCAGCGCGGCCTGGCCGTCGGCGGGCAGCTCGGCGTGGCCCGTCATGAGCACCACGTGCACGCCCGGGCGCGTGCGGCGCAGCGACGCGCACAGCTCGACGCCGGAGATTCCGGGCAGCACGTAGTCGGACAGCACGAGGTCGAGCGCCAGGCCGGGATTGCGCGCGAGCTCGAGCGCCTCGGCGCCGTTCGCGGCGGAGAACACGCGATAGCCCGAGTTCTCGAGCACGAGCGTGAGGAGCCGGCGCACCGCGGGGTCGTCCTCGACGAGCAGGATCGCCGCGTCGCGCCTCTGCACGCGCGTGGAGAGGCTGCTCCGCGCGGGCGCACCTCGCGCTCCGACCTGGGCCGCGGGCAGGTCGATCACCACGCGCGTGCCGCAGCCGGGCGCGCTCTCGAGCTCGATCGAGCCGCCGATCTGCCGCACGATGCCGTACGTGGTCGACAGCCCGAGCCCCGAGCCCTCGCCCGGCGGCTTCGTGGTGAAGAACGGCTCGAATGCGCGCAGCCGCGTGGCCTCGCTCATTCCGATGCCGGTGTCCGACACTACCAAGTGTATGGTTCGCCGGCCCGTGTCGCCGCGCGTCTCGATGCGCAGTCGTCCGCGGCTCGGCATGGCATCGCGCGCGTTCAGCGCCAGGTTGAGCAGCACCTGGTCGAGCTGCGACGGATCGGCCTGGATCGACGGCAGGTCGGCGTCGAGCGACAGCTCGATCTCGATGCTCTGGGGCAAGGTGCGCCGCAGCATGGGCTCGAGCCCGCGAATCACCGCGTTCACGTCGACGGCGGACGGCAGCGCGAGCTGGCGCCGCGACAGCGAGAGGAGCTGTCGGGTGAGCCCGGCGGCGCGCTCGGCCGCGGCCTCGATCTCGCGGGCGGCCTCGCGCGCGGCGGGACCGCCCGCCGCCGAGCTCTCGAGCACGCCGGCGTAGCCGCCGATCACCGTGAGCAGGTTGTTGAAGTCGTGCGCGACGCCGCCGGCGAGCCGGCCGATCGCCTCCATCTTCTGCGCCTGGCGCAGCTGCTCCTGCAGCGCGAGCTCCTGCGTGATGTCGCGGCTCTGCCCCACCATGTGCATCTTGCCCTTCGAGGTGCGGTACGGCGCACCCGACGACGACACCCAGCTGTACGTGCCGTCCTTGTTGCGAAGGCGGTGCACGACCCGGCCCACCTGACCCGTCGTCATCGAATCGATGAACGCCTGCCTGCACTTCTCGACGTCGTCGGGGTGGTTCCACGCACCGAAGTCGCTCGCATCCTGCGGGTTCTCCGGCAGACCTCGCTCGCGCGCCGCGGGATTCGCGTAGACGATGCGGCCCGTCTCGTCGTGCTCGACGATCTGGTCGGGCGCGTTCTCCGCCAGCATGCGGTAGCGCTCCTCGCTGTCGCGCAGCGCGTCTTCGATCTGCCGCTGCACGGTCACGTCGCGACTCACGGTGACCACGCGCCGCTCTCCGCTCGGATACACGATGCCGCCCGCGGTCACGTCGACGATCGCCGTCTCGCCCTCGGGCGTGACGACGCGCGCCGTCATCGCGCCCGTGCCACCCGAGTCGCGCACGCGGCGCAGACCCGCGACCACGCGCTCGCGGTCGTCCGGGTGGATGGTGTCGCCGATGCGCATGCCCGCGAGCTCGTCGAAGCTCTTCATGTGCCGGCGCGCGAGGAAGGCGGGGTTCACGTACGAGAAGCGGTCGAGCGAGTCGAACTCGATCACGATGTCGCCGATGTTGTCGGCGATCGCGCGGAAGCGCGTCTCGCTGCGGCGCGCGCGGCGCAGCGCCGCTGCCGCGTGCGCGGCGGTGATCGACACGAGCGCGGCCGCGCTCAAGAAGATCGCCGCCTGCATGAGCCACAGGCCGATCGCGTAGTACGGCGCGCCGGGGTGCAGGTCGCGCGCGTCGAGCGCGCCGAGCGCCGGCCCCACGAGCGCGGACAGGAGCGCGACTGCAAAGCCGGCGGCCGGCCCGAGCAACAGACCCGCCGAGCACACCGACAGCACGAGCGCGGACTGCGCGACCACCGAGCTCGCCGGCGCGCGGGCGATGGTGGCCACGATGCCGAGCCAGCAGCTCGACACCAGCACGAACGCGCCGGCGCGCACCCAGCCCGCGCGCACGAGCCCGAGCGCCGCGGCGGTGCACGCGAGACACGCGGCCGACACGGTCATCCGCCACAGCGGATCGGGGAACGCGAAGAAGATGGCGACGATGGCGGCGAGCGCCGTCGCGCCGTACACGACCGACACCAGCTCCACCGTCTCGGCCACCGGCCCGCCGCGCGCGGCGCGCGCGCGCGCACGCAGCAACCACGCTCGCAGTCTGCCCCGGGCGTCCATGGCGCAAGGATACCCGAGTGTTCCGCAGAGACCGAGCGCGTTTCTCCGCACGCAGCACTCCAGCGCAACTGCGCGTGTCCCGAAGGAATGAGCATGGGTTCGCTGGATGACCTGAAGTCCTTCGACATGTCGCGCGAGCGCGGCTTCCTGCCCGCGCACGACCCGTGTCGCGAGCTGCCCGCGGCTTTCGGGCGCTGGGACCAGCTGGCCGCCGACCTGCCGAAGCTGCTGGCGGCGGGCCGCGCACGCGCTGCGCTGCGCGCGCTGCCGCTGCTGGACCCCGCGACACTTTCCGGTGACGGCACGCTGCGCCGTGCGATGGTCGTGCTGTCCTACTTCGGACACGCGTTCGTGTGGGGCGGCGCAGAGCCCGAGGCGCGCATTCCGGCGGCCGTGGCGGAGCCATGGTGCGCGGTCGCGAAGCGGCTCGGCCGCCCGCCCGTGCTCTCGTACGGCTCCTACGCGCTCGACAACTGGCGGCGGCTCGATGCCTCGGGGCCGCTCGACCTGGGGAATCTCGCCATCCTGCAGAACTTCCTGGGCGGCGCGGACGAGGACTGGTTCATCCTGGTGCACCTGGAGATCGAGGCGCGCGCCGCGCGCGTGCTCGCCGGGCTCGGCCCCGCGTGCGCGGCCGCGGCGGCGCGCGATGCGGGCGCGCTCGCCGAGCACCTCGGCGCGATCGCGGACGGCATCGAGTCACTCTGCGAGAGCCTGGGCCGCATGCCCGAGCTGTGCGATCCGTACGTGTACTACCAGCGCGTCCGGCCGTACATCCACGGCTGGAAGGACCATCCGCTCCTGCCCGAGGGCGTCGTGTACGAGGGCGTGGCGGAGCTCGGCGGGCGGCCGCAGCGGCTGCGCGGCGAGACCGGCGCGCAGAGCGGCATCGTGCCCGCGCTCGACGCGGCGCTCGGCGTGGAGCACGCGGGCGATCCGCTGCGCGCGTACCTGGCCGAGATGCGCGAGTACATGCCGCCGGGCCACCGCGACTTCCTCGGCGCGGTCGAGGCCGCGCCGTCGATCCGCGCTGCGGTGCTGGCGTCGGGCGACCGCCACGCGCGCGCCGCGTACGACGAGTGCCTGCGCTGGCTCGAGGCGTTCCGCTCCACGCACCTGGACTACGCGGCGCGGTACATCCACCACCAGCGCCCGAGCGGCGGCGCGAACCCGACGAGCGTCGGCACCGGCGGCACGCCGTTCATGGCGTACCTGCGCAAGCACCGCGACGAGACCGCGCGTCACCGATTGGTGTAGAAGAACCGCTCGAGCATCGCGTTGACCTGGTCCGGCACCTCCAGCTGGTGGAAGTGTCCGGCGCCGGCAGTCTGCGCGCACACGAGCTGCGGGCACAGCTCCTTGAAGCGCGCGCGGTCGGGCAGGCCGACGTCGGCGTCGATGAGCAGCACGGGCGCCTTGCAATTCCGGGCGGCGGACTCGCTGTCGAAGCCCACCAGGCTCTCGAACGCGGAATGCATGACGTGCTGCGGCGTCGCGCACATGTCCGCGACGATGCGCGCCTTGCGCGTGGGATCGTCGGCGGGGATGAACAGGCGCTGCTCGACGAACTGCGCCGCGACC
>Ga0335076_10003828_pt1 | contig 15155 bp, 12 predicted proteins | sample Lox_Sample_25_FD_206717 | JGI IMG/M metagenome (GOLD analysis project Ga0335076, IMG submission 206717) | Soil microbial communities from Loxahatchee National Wildlife Refuge, Florida, United States - Lox_Sample_2.5 | ecosystem: Environmental > Terrestrial > Soil > Wetlands | place: USA...
CAACTAGAACACCGGCGTGTCATCCTGAGGAGCGCCGTGTGCGACGATGGATCTCAACCATTGCGTCTTGACTCGAAATTCAGCCCCGGCTACCGCGCCAGATCACTTTGCCTCATTCTTCGGCCTCCGCGAAAGCGTTGTCAGCGCCTTGCATGGCCGCCCTGCATTCTTATCTCGGAGCCGAAGGATTCGCCGTGCTCGCCACATCCAAATCCAGAAACCATTTTCGCGCCGTATCTACCGCTGCATAACAGGCGTTGTCTTTCGCGTAGCCCGTGCAATGTCGCGCCACGCCTTCCTTCGGTGTCCGCGAAATCTGCCACAGCGCCGCATACGCCACCCCGCTCTGCGACGGCGCGGGCACCTCTTTCGGATTCACGCATCCCGGCGATGGCGGGCACGCATCGTTAAAAACCCAGTACGCCGCGTCCAGCGTTCCCAGGTGCCCCCGAATGTCGTCCGCGCTGATAATTTTCGAGCCGCCGCCTTCGTTCACCACGATCCCCGAACTATAAAATCCCGGTCGATAGTGTTCTCGCCCCAGAGTCTCCGCCCAGGCCCGGAAGTACGCGTGCTCCGCATCGTTGAATCGCCCGCCCTCTTCAATATCCAGAAAAATCGTCGACCCCACGGCAAATCCTTCTTTCCTCGCGAGCTCCACAGCCTCCTTCGCATCCGTTTCCCCGGCCGCTGTGCCCGCTTGCGCAGTCTTCAGCGAACTCCCCGGCCTCCCCGCATACAGCAGCACAAATCCATATCCCTGCGCCGCCAATTTTTCGCCCTTCCCCGTCCAGCTGTTCGCTTTTTCTCCCGGCGGCGGGCTCAGCCAATACCCCACAAACGCAAACTGCTTGCGCAGCACGGCCATCGCCTCGTCGCCCGGATACTCATTCCGGTCAAATCCCAGGTACGAAACGTCGGCACCTTTTTGTTGCTCGCATGATTTCCCGGCGAAGCTGAGGGCCAGCCACGCTCCCCATGCGATCCTTGCGATTTTGCTCAGCCGGCGCATGCGTAAACTCTATAACAGCTCAATTCTCCTGCCGCCGATAAATCACGCATCCATATCTTGCGCCGCGCCATTTCCAATCGACCAATTCTCCCAGGCCACTTCCTCCAGCTGTGCACCATTCTTGCTTTGCAGTTCTACCCTTCCCGCACCTTATGCCCCGACAAGTTCCCCAGCCCGTCATACGCCGCATATTTATACGTCTCGCTCAACGTCGGGTAATTGAATACCGCCTCGATAAATTCATCAATCCCCAGTCCTTTGTCCAGCACCATCATCCCGATGTGAATCAGCTCCGTCGCCGATTCTCCAATGATGCTCATGCCGAGCAGCTTCCGGTCGGCCCGCGCAAAGATCAGCTTCAGCATTCCCGCCGTGTCGCCGGTAATATGTCCGCGCGCGTTGTTCTCATATCGTGCGCGCCCCACACAATAATCGATCCCCTTCTCTTTGCACGACTCTTCCGTCTCGCCCGCCGCTGAAATTTCCGGAATCGTATAAATCCCCATCGGCAGCAGCGACGCCACGCGCTGCTTGTACTTCAATCCAAACACATGGCACACCGCCACGCGCCCCTGCTCCATCGACGTTGACGCCAGCGCCGGAAATCCGATCACATCGCCCGCCGCATAAATGTGCGCCACCGCCGTCCGGTAATTCTCGTCCACACCGATATACCCGCGCTCGTTGATCGCCAGTCCCGCCTTCTCCAATCCCAATCCATCCACTGCCGCGCGCCGTCCTGCCGCAAATAACGCTGCGTCCACCTCCAGCGTCTTTCCGCTTTTCATGTGCAGCCGCGCGCCGCCGCCGTGATTCTCCACCTTCACCGGTCGCTCGTTGAACCATAAATGCATTCCCAGTCCGACAAACCGGTCCCGCAGCCGCTCGGAAATCTCCGCATCCAAAAACGGCAACAGCCGGTCGCGCCCGTCCACCAGCGTTACCTCCACGCCCAGGGCCATGAAGATCGACGCGTACTCGCACCCGATCACCCCGCCGCCAATCACCGCCAGGCTCTTCGGGATCCGCCCGATCCGCAAAAATGAGTCCGAATCGAACGTGTGCACGTCATCGAACGCGATCTCACCCGGACGATGCGGCTTCGATCCCGTCGAAATCAGAACCACTTCGCCCTGCAGCAGCCGCGTCCCCTGCGGCCCGGTCACCGCCACGGTATGCGCATCCTCAAACGACGCCTGCCCGCGCACCAGTTCGATCCTGTGCAGCTCCAGATTCTTCAGAATCCGCTGCCGCTCCATTTCCACCACTTCCCGCTCGTGGTGCATGAAGTCCTGCACCGTCAGATTCTCTTTCAGCGAATAATCGATTCCGTACAATCCGCGCTGCTTCAGCCCCGAAAAGTACAGCGCCGATTCCCTCAGCGTCTTGCTCGGCACCGTACCCGTGTTGATACAGCTCCCCCCCACCGCCGCTGCGCGCTCGATTACCGCCACTTTCTTCCCGAAATACGCTGCCTGCGCCCCGCCTTTTTCTCCCGCCGGGCCGCAGCCAATCACCACCAGATCGAATTTCTCAGCAGCCGCCACAAACACCTCCGCACGCACACGTTCTGTTCCACTGCTTCGGAATCGCAAACTTCTCCGATTCTACGAGAGGATTCCCGCCACCTCGTAAGTTCCTGCTTCCCTTGTGACGAATCGTATCTTGCGTGTCCCGCCGATAGGCATCACGGCATGCCGACTTGCTTCCCGAACGGCTCTTTGATGTGATACAGGCATGAAGCTCCCGCAATTCGTGCGCTCGGCCACCGGAATCCGCTGGCAATGGAAGGTCTTCATCCCCATCATCGCCGTGCTGATCCTGGGGATTGCCACGATCCTGCTGGTCTTGAACACCCTGCGCATCCACGCATCGCAATGGATTCTGGTCACCGCCGTCGCCGTCGCCATGCTTCTCTGCTTCGTCCTCCTGGCGGTGCTTCTGGTCCTCATCGAGCGCCCGCTCGAGGAGCTCATGCACACCATCAAGCGCGTCCGCAACGGCGACCTCAAGGCGCGCGTCGATTTCGCCAGGCGCGACGACGACGTCGGCCAGCTCGGCAGGCAGTTCAACGAAATGGTCGAGCAGCTCGATCTGAATCGCGAAGAAATCGAAGACCTGCACAAGCGCGAAATGGCTCGCGCCGAGCACCTCGCCACTCTCGGCGAGCTCGCCGCCGGCCTGGCTCACGAAATCCGCAATCCCCTCGCCGGTATCGCCGGTGTCGTCGACATCATGGGCAAGGAACTACCTCCCAACAGTGCCAGCCGCGCCGTCATCGGCGACGTTCACCGCGAAGTTCTCCACATTCAGGCCATCCTCAATGATCTGCTCTCCTACTCCCGCCCCCGCCCCCCCACCTTCCACCCCGCCGACATCAACACCACCGTCGAGCAGGCCGTCGTGCTCGCACGCCAGCAGGTCCTCACTAAGCCCGTTCAGGTTCTCTTCGAACCGAATCCGTCGCTGCCTCCTGTGGAGCACGACCCCGCCCTCATCCAGCAGGTCGTCCTCAACCTCACCCTCAACGGCATTCAAGCTATTTCCGGCTCAGGCCAGGTCACTCTCGCCTTGCTCCAGAATCACGACAACGTCGCCATCACCGTCTCCGACACCGGCCGCGGCATCTCCGCCGATGCCCTGCCCCGCATCTTCAAACCCTTTTTCACCACGCGCTCCGAAGGCACAGGACTCGGCCTCTCCTTGGCCAACGGCATCGTCCATTCCCATGGCGGCCGCATCGAGGTCAGCAGCACCATAGGCAAAGGCACCACCTTTAAGGTATCGTTGCCCATCGCCCGTGCGACCAAGCCCGGCGGAAATCCTCAAATTCCCAAAAAATGATAAGGTAACTTGATGGCCCTAAAGAGAATCCTGATCGTCGACGACGAGAAACTTGTCCGCTGGGCGCTCACCCAAAAGTGCGCCGAATTCGGCTATCAGACCATGGAAGCCGAAAATGGCGAAGAAGCCATCCGCGCTTTGCAGAGCGATTCCGCCGACGCGGTTCTCCTGGACGTCCATCTCCCCGATCTTAGCGGCATTGAAGTCCTGGAAAAACTCAAGCTGGCGGGCGAAACACGCAGCGTCATCATGATGACCGCCGATCCGCAACTCGACGACGTCAAAGCCGCTCTTCGCCTCGGTGCCTACGACTTCGTCAGCAAACCCATCAATTTCGAAGAACTCAGCGTCACTCTCCAGAACGCCCTCGAGGCCGGCGCCCTGCGCACCGAAGTCGAATCTCTCCGCGGTGAAGTCCGCCGCCGTGCTGGCTATCACGACGTCATCGGCGTCTCCCGCAAGATCACCGAGCTGATGAAGTTCGTCTACAAGGTGGCCGCCAGCGAAGCCACCACCATCCTCATCCAGGGCGAAAGCGGCACCGGCAAAGACCTCGTCGCCAAGGCCATCCACTACCACAGTTCCCGCGCCGAACGCCCCTTCGTGGCCATCAACTGCTCCGCCATTCCTGAACAACTGATGGAAGCCGAACTGTTCGGCCACGAGAAGGGCGCCTTCACCGACGCCAAAGCCATGAAGAAGGGCCTATTCGAGGTCGCCGACGGCGGTACGCTCTTCCTCGACGAAATCGGAGAGCTCTCCCCCCTTCTTCAGGCCAAGCTCCTCCGCGTCCTTGAGGATCAGGTCATTCGCCGCGTCGGTGGTGTTCGCGACATCCAGGTCGATGTCCGGGTCATCGCCGCTTCCAATCGTGACCTCGAGCGTGAAGTCCGCGAAGGCCGCTTCCGCCAGGACCTTTTCTACCGCCTCGCCATCATCGCCATCTACCTCCCCACCCTTCGCGAGCGCAAAGACGACATCGCCCCCCTCATCGAGTTTTTCGTCGCTCACTACAATCGCAAGTTCCGCAAGCAGGTCCAGGGCATCAGCGACGAAACCCGCCGCCTGCTTACCAACTACGATTGGCCCGGCAATGTCCGCGAACTCAAGAATGCCCTCGAACGCGCCATGATTCTCGAGGAAGGAAATCTTCTCAAGCCCGACGATCTTCCCTTCTCCGTCGCCAGCGGACGCAGCGGCGCCATCTCTCCCGACAACATTATGGCCACCGCCTCTGACAACCAACCCGCGCCCGGCAAACGCCGCTTGCCTCCCCTCTCCATCCCCGAGGGGGGCACTTCCCTCGAAGATGTCGAGCACGCCCTCGTCGAACTCGCGCTTCACCAATCCCACGGCAACCAGATCAAGGCCGCCAAGCTTCTCAACATTAGCCGCGACGCACTGCGCTACAAGATGAAGAAGTTCGGCTTGTCTCACACCGAAGAAGAAGAGCCCTCCGCCCCTGCCGGCTCGTGAGCTGAGATTTTCCACACACCGAGTCCAAGAATTGCGTGAGAACTCGCGCTGAAAGCGTGAAAACTCGCATTCCTCCATTCGCTCCCGATACTTTGCCTCTTTCCTCCCTTTCTAACACCCCTATTTCCAATCACTTGCAAACCCTGTGGATTTCGCGAGAAAGGCACCTCATTTGCACTTCTCTCCTGCGTTCAGCAATTAGGCAATGGAGCGATTGTCGAAAGGCTGATCAGTGGGCGTTCCTTTTTCGACGTTCGGGCTTGCGGTGAAGGCTCGAAAGGATACGTCGGAAAAAGGGACGCCCACAGTTTTTTGCCCGCCCCCTTTCCCCTGAATTCCGAATCCCCCATCGTTGTTCCACACACCCTTTCGTCATTCGGCGCACGATTCTGCGGCTCTTTGCTCAGTTCTTCCTGTAACTCGTTACAAGTGCTTTATTTTGGAGTGAATAACAAACCTCCAGTCTGGTATGGAACGTGCACTCTTGTGCACTGAGTTATAAGCGCCGCTCCCTTGCGTGGAGTTTGTGATTCTTTCAGGAGGAAGTTATGCCGCAGGTTGCAGAACCTAAGGCGAAGATTGAACTTGGTAAGCGCGTTTCTCTCACCAAAATCCTGGTCACGACCGATTTTTCCGAAGTCTCCGATCGTGCTCTCGACTACGCCATTGCCGTCGCGCGCCGGTATGATGCGCGCATCTACCTGGCCCATGTCATCACTCCCGATCCGTTCCAGTTCGCCGAGCCTCAACTCGCTCAGGCCACCTATGAGAAAGTCCGCCAGGCCGCCGAAGAAGGCATCACCGACATTCTCATTTCCGGAAAACTCCGTGGCGTTGCCCACGAAGTGCTCATGGAAGAAGGAAACGTCTGGCCAACCATCGAGAGGCTCATCGTCGAGCACGAAATCGATCTCGTCGTCTGCGGCACCCATGGTCGCGGCAAGGTTCAGAAGATTCTCATCGGCTCCGTCGCCGAGGAAATCTTCCGCCAGGCTGACACCGCCGTTCTCACCGTCGGCCCCGCCGTGAAGGGCGACTCGCAGAAAGAAATCGAGCTCTCCCACATCCTCTTCGCTACAGATTTTGGTCCTGGGGCCGAAAAAGCCGCCGCCCACGCCTTCTCCCTCGCTCAGGAACACAATGCGCGCCTTACCCTGCTTCACGTCATCGAAAGCGCTGTCGCCTACACCGAGCAAAGCGTGGCGCGCCAGAAGGAAATCAATATTGTCCGCATGAAGAAGCTCATGCCGGAAGGCTCGGAAAACTGGTGCAAGCCGGAATTCCGCGTCACTTTCGGCAACGCCGTGGAAGAAATTCTGATTGCCGTTCGGGAATCGAAGGCCGACTTGATCGTCATGGGTGCCAAGGCCCGCCGCAGTCTCGCGGGTCACGTGCCTCTCACCATTGCATACAACGTGGTGACCAAGGCGCCTTGTCCGGTCCTGACGGTTCGCGGTTAAGACTTTTCTCCAAAGGAACGGAATCCATTCCCCTCGGATCCGTATCCTGAACAATAAGGCGGTGCTGCATCCTCCCCCCAGCCGAGCAGCACCGCCTTTTCTTTTCTGACGGCACTCTTCGCGCACGCGTTCTTCACCATCGCCGTGGATTGGCTGCTGGATAGTTTCGTCGATTCGCAGGGACTTCAATCAGGTGGGCAAGAAAGGAGAGAGGCGCTCGGTAGTCCCACAAGCGCCTCCTCTACTGCGTCAACGTAAACCGTACCTCACTGGATCACCTCCTTCTCGGCAAGAACGCCGATGGCGACCGGAATGTCGCGTGGCCCGAGTATAACCCCACATCCGGGAAATCTGAGAACAGCGATTTCCTGACATCTTGGTTCGGGTACGTGAAAGACAATCCTAGTACCCACTCCCGCGCTATTCGCCGTGACATCAGGCGCCGCTGCATCGGCGTTGCTTGATGAAATGCCGGCGATAGCAATGTTCCCTGTTGGCGAGAGCCGCCTCGTTCTGCTAAAAATAAATACGCTCGAATTCCGCGATCTTTCCGCTGTTCCATGAATTCCGGAGGTGACCATGAGCCGAAAATGCACTGCTATCCTGCTCCTCAGCCTTTTCCTGTCCGGTTTCACTTCGGCCGACACCCTGAAACTCACAAACGGCCAGGTGATTTACGGCGTCTTCATGGGCCGCAATAACGACGCCATCCAGTTTCTCGGCCCGGATGGCGCCACCAAGTCTTATCCGACCGCGCAAGTTGCCACCCTTACCTTTGGCCCGATTCCCTCTCCCGCTCAACAAGCGGCTGCCGCTGCCCCGCCCCCGCCGATGGAAATTTCCGTGCCCACGGGCTCGTTCCTGCTGGTCCGCATGTCGGAGACTCTCGATACCAGCACCACGCAAAAAGGCCAACTCTTTACCGCCACCCTCGCTACCAACCTCGCGGCCCAGGGCTACGTCGTCGCCCGCCAAGGCACCACCGTTTATGGCCAGGTAGTTGACGTTTCCTCCGCCCGCCGCCTGTTCGGTAAATCCAAGATCACCCTGCAACTCACGCAAATCGTCATTAACGGCACGGCTATCGGAATCACCACCGACACCTGGGATTCCGAAGGCAAGAGCTCCGGCAAGCGCACCGCTTTCAGGACTCTGGGCGGCGCGGGACTCGGCGCCGGCATCGGCGCGCTGGCTGGAAACGCGGGCGAAGGCGCGGCCATTGGTGCTCTCTCCGGCGTCTTCCTTTCCGGAATTCAGCGCGGCAATCAGGTGCAGATTCCGGCGGAAACTCAGTTGGACTTCACTCTGGAGCAACCTGTCACCCTGCCCGTTCCTGCTCAGCAGGGCCCGGCGCCGCGGGCGCAGTAAGCGGCAATCATCTGAATTCTTGGGAGGCGTTCATGAGAATCCGATTCGCATTCGTTGCTGCGGCCGTCTTGTTCCTCACTGGCACTATCTCCGCTCAGGAAAAACAGATCCAGGATCCCGCGGAAAGCAAGGAATTGAACACGCAGGCTTACATCCAGCTGCTCCGCGCAGACTTGAAAGCCTCCAAGCGCACGCTCATCAAGGAAGCGATGCAGCTCGACGACAGCCAGGCCGCCGCCTTCTGGCCCGTCTATAATCAGTACGACGTCGAGCAGACCAAGCTCGGCGACGAAAAGCTCGCCATCGTTCAGGATTACGCCCACGACTTTCTCACCATGACCCCCGAGAAGGCCGATCAACTCGCCCGTCGCGTCTTGGAGCTCGACGAGCAGCGCCTGGCTCTGCGCAAGAAATACTACGAGTTGATGAAAAAAGCGCTACCCACCGTTCTGGTTGTCCGCTTCTTCCAGATCGAAAATCAGATTCAGTTGCTCGTCGATCTCCAGATCGCGGCAAATCTGCCCATCATCGAAGAAACCCCTCCCAAATAACCGTCCACCGCCGCGCTCGACACTCCGCCCCGTTACTTCGCGCCGCCAGTTTGATTTATCCGCGAATTTGGCAGAGAATCGCCGACCGGCTGGGCCTGGGCGAAACATTAGAACTTAATTCACAAATCGCTCTTTAGCAGGTCGGGGCATGGCTTCCTGATCGCTCCGGCAGCTTCGTCCGCTCCCCGCAACGGAACTACCACATCATCGCACTCCGATCACGCCTTGGCCGTCTCTCGCATATCTGTCCAGTAGTAGCTCCAAGAACTCGCTGGAGTTCACGCCATCAGTTCGCGCACGCTTTCCCAATCTGGGCCACCGCCTCCCGCGCCGCCTTCGACTGCAGCCCCTGCGACATTTCCTCCGCCGTCAGCGACAGTTGCGGCACCCCTTTTCCCAACGTGTTCACCTTCAAGAGTGCGTCCGCGCACTTTCTCTGCTGCGCCAGCGACTCAGCCTCTTTCAACTTGATCTCCAGGTACACGCTCAGCCGGCTCGCCCCACCTTCTTCCATCGACACGAAATGATCCGCCAGTTCCTTCACCGCGGCGTCATACTGCCCCGCGTCCGCCAAGTCGCGCGCCAGTTGAAATACCAGCACCGCCGGTGGATGCTGCCCCGGAAACTTCCGCAGCGCCGCCGCCTGTTCCTGCGCCGGACGCTCCGCTTCCTTCAGCGCCTTCTCCAATCCCAGGTAATTCTCCGCATTCTGCGCATCGTACTTCACGCCGTCCGTGAAATATTCAATCGCGCGGCCCGGTGCCTGCTTCATATCCATCGCCGTGTACCCCATGTTCCGCAGCAACGCGGGCAGCCCAGGATTGATCGCGCGCGCTGCGCTCCACTCCTTCATCGCTTCTTCTTCCATCCCGCCCGACATGTACAGATCGCCCAGCAGCGCGTGGGCGTTCGCATCCTTTGCATTCACCGCAATCGCCCGCTTCAGCACATCGAACGACTCCGGCCGGTTCGGAAAAATGTACGTCGTGGGCATTTTGGCGGCCGCCGCAAAATCCGCGCTGCCATCCTGCTTCGCCATCTCGCGGCAATATCCGCGATAATACGCAATCATCGGATCGCCCGCAGGCCGCGGCATTCCCGGCTCGCTCACCACTCCCGGGCTGTCGCTCGGATATTTCACCGCCAGCAGTTCCGCCGCCTCCGCGTACAAACCAAAATGCATATACAGCGCCGCAATTTCCAGGATTCGCGACGGATCGGCGGCCAGGTGTTCCCACAACGCCGCATCCGTTTCTCCCAGCCGCGTCGCCTCGTACCGCAAAAACGAATTCGTGGGATCCGCTTCCCGCAGACTGGTCCGGTGCGTCTTCGCCCCCACCATCTCGCCCTGCAATCGCAGCAGCGCCACATCCACATCGGCCAGGCGCGTCGCGTCCGGAAATTCCGTATAGGCCATCAGCAATTTCTCATGCGCCTTCGCTAACTCGCCTTTCCTCGCATCCAGCGCCGCCAGCTCGTACAACGAAGCCGCCCGAAACGTCCCAAACTGCTCGCTCACCTCGAACGCTCGCCGCGCCTTCTCCAACGCCCCGCTCTCCACATATGCCAATCCCAGGTAGTACGACGCCTCCTGATCGTTGCTCACCCGCACCATCACCATCGAAAGGTCCGCGATCGCTGGCTCGTACTGCTTCAGCGCCACGGCCAACCGCCCCGCCGCCTTGTGCAGCTCCACACTCCCCTCGTATCGCTTCAGCCCCTGGCGATACGTCTTCAGCGCTTCGAGCACCATTCCATTCCGCTCTTGCTCGTCCCCCAACTGCACAAAATCGCTTTCTCCTCGCTTCTCCACCGGCGGGTACACGTAAGCCGGCGGCAACTCCTTCGGCACTTCCGATTTCGGAGTGTAGTCGTACTTCCCGTCGGTGTGCGTCAGGACCACTTTGCCGCTCTCATCCGTCAGCATGACCGTGTACGCCTTATGCACCTGCAGATTCCCAAGTTCTTTACGATACGTTTTGTTTGGCGTGAGCGAGACTGCCTCCGAAGCAATCACCGTCGATCCATCCAGAAACTCAATCTTGGCATCCGGAAATTCCCGGAACACATTCAGCACCATCTCCAGCGACATCGTCTCCTGGCGCGAATCCATATGCCCTGCCAGGCATACCGCCGCGTCCGGGTTCGCGCGCGCCACGCAGCCAATTTCCCGCAACGGCATCCAATATTCCCTGAACCGGATCTTCTGCTGCGGGTCCAGGAACCCGTACGTCTCCTGATCCCGGAACAATCCCGCCTGCACTTCCACATACGCGCTGTGATTGTCTGAAAGCGCTTCTCTCCACTTCAGTCCATCCGGATCGCTGCTCCACGACCAGAATTTCTTCGACGGCAGATTCGTCCGCGTCGAATAATGCACCAGCCCCGCGTCCGTCTTCGCGTGATACACCGCCATCCACGGCTCGTTGCTCGCGTAACTGAACCGCGACACCGGACCATACTTGTGATTCCCCACCACGCTCAAGTCCACGCCATCGCGATTCACCGGCCAGCTATCCAGGTCTGTGAATCCGTGGAAAACCGTGAACTCCGTGGGATAGAAAATCTTCGTGTCGTCCCACACCTGCACGCCCGCGTTCGTCCACCAATAAAACCGGTGGCGCGCCCGCCCTGGGTTGTAGAGCGTTGTTTTCTGCTCCAGCACCGCGCGCCCCGGCCGCAGCGTCAGTTCCACGCACCATTCCATACCGTACGGCCGGTCGATATTTCGAACCCACACCGTTGCGCTGCCGTCCGCCGCTGTCGATGTCGCGAAATCCAACGGCGAAGCGGTCATCCAGTTGTGCGACACCGGAAAATTAAACTCGATCCCGTACGCCGCCCACGCTCCGCGATACGCAATCCGCGCAAACTTCAGCGAGGGATTCGCATAGAACAGGTCCGCGCCATTCCGCTTGTCCTGGCAGCGGTACAGGTGCCCGCCCAGGTCCGGCAGCACCACGCACTTCAAATACTCGTTCTCCAGATTCAGCGCACGCCATTTCCGTGGCGCCGATTGCCCCGTCAAATTGTCCAGCAACGTGTACGGATAGTTGTACCGGTCGTTGGCCACGAACTGGTCGAACGGCGGATTCTCGTTCGGCACTCCCTGTTCATACGTGGGCAATTCAATTGTGTCCTGCCACACCTTCACCGGCGATTGCGCGCCCGCCGGGATCTCCAACACCGCACAAAGCAGGCAAATCAGGGTGAATAAAGACGCATTACCAAGAATACGATTCACGGAACTTCTCCTCACACACCACTCGAATTTATATCACGGTGAGATTGGGTATCGATTGTGATCACGAATGAGGCCGGCTGTGACCGTCGGTCGAGCTTTCACGCCGTAGGTGCCTGAGAGTCCAGCAAAAGCATAAGTCCCGTCCTTCCGCGCGCAGCGACGAATCTCTCTCTTGCCAATCCAATTCCGGGGATCGCCGCTACGACCGGATCATCGTCAGCAACATCTTAAATCGCGTCGTCGCCGCCACGGCATGCGGCTGATTCGCCGGCAGCAAAATCGCATCCCCGCCGCGCAACGGGAATGCCTTTCTCGCGATGGTAATCTCCGCTTCTCCCTCCATCATCTGCACCAGCGCGTCATACGCCGCCGTGTGTTCGCTCAACCCCTGCCCCGCATCAAACGCAAACGCCGTGATCGTTCCTGTCGCTCGCTTCACCAGCGTCCGGCTGACCACCGCGCCGTCCTGGTAATTCACCATTTCTCCCAGCCGCACGATTTCCGCTCCCGGCATCTGCTTCGCTCCCGCTTGCGCTGCTGTGCTCATCGCCATCTACCTCCCCGGCATCGGATGTGCCGCCTGCTCCGCGTTCGGCACCAGCCGCTCGTACACGCTTGCCGGGATCGGCGTATTCCAATGTCCTGTCGCCTTCGCAAATCCCGCCACTCCCAGGAACATTACCGCGATCCCCAACGCCATCGCCCACGCCGGAATCGCCGCCTTCCGCGGTTTCTCCGCGATCATCTTCGGCAGGCTCATCATCAACGCATCCTGCGCCGGGCACACCGCCACGCATTCCAGGCATCCCGTGCATTCCACCGAACGAATCTGCGCCAACTTGTCCACCGGCAGCGCCGACGGGCACGCCTTCGCGCACTTCGCGCAATCGATGCACGTCTCTTCATTCCTTCGAATCCGCGCCGGGCTGAACCACGACGTCAGCCCCAGCAGCGCCCCATACGGGCACAGAAACCGGCACCAGAAGTTCTGCACGAACACCGACGCCACCACCAGCACACCCAGCACGATCAACCCGGTCTCGCCAATGTGCCGGAAGAAGTTCAGCATCTTCACGTCAGCAATCAATCCGTACGGGCTCTGCATGAAATCCCGGATCCCCATCACTGACATCGTCGAAATCGCCCATACGAAAAATCCCAAAAGGAAATATTTCACACCCCGCAACGGCAGATCCAGCCAGCGCGGCAAAACGAAATTTCTCTTGAACAGTTTCTTCCCCGCTCGCCACAAATACTCCGAAATCGTTCCCACCGGGCACAGCCAACTGCAAAACGCCTTGCGCAGCAAAAACGCCATCGACAGGAACGTCACCACCAGGAACATCGCCGCCGGATGCACGCGCGGAATCTCTCCGCTCAAAATCCAGTACTTCAAATTCATCAGCCCCGCGATCGGCAACCATCCCTCCACCCCCGCCGGCCGCGTCAGCTTCGCATTCACTGCTCCTTCTTCCAATTGCCGCACCCAAAAATAAAATTTCGCTCCCAGCGCCAGATTCAGCAGCAGAAACGCGCCCTGAAAGCTCCGGCGGCAGAGCTGCGAGCGATCCACCTTCGTCCGCCGGATCAGCTTCTTCTTGAGCTTCGTGGCAGGCTCGGCCGCGGGCAGCGCTCTCTCAGCCTCCGCCAGTTCAATGTTCGTCGTATCATTACTTTGCACGATCGTCACTCTTACCTGGATCTTGCTCGGAATCGTTCCTGGGGTCCCCATGGGTCTTAACCTCGGGACCAGCCTACGGTACCCCGTCACATCCGTAAGTGACCAAAGTCACGCTACCGGCACGCCCGTAACTCTCTTTTTTTATTGATGTTACATCCCCGCCGCGGAGTACAACCCCTCCGCCCGCCCGCTCTTAGTTCTTCCCTGCAGCTCTGGCTTTCATGCCAGCTCTGGGTTCCGCCGCGCGCTACCCTCTCAAATACCGGCGAACCACGCATAGCCGGCTTCCGGCGACGCCGACCCCAGCCCCTTCCCGAACTGCTTGATGTTGTCCGTCACCGTCAAGCTCGTAACGTACTTGAGGTTCTTGTAGCCGAGCTGCCTCGCCACGCGCATCCGTAGCGGCCCGCCGAATCTTACGGGAAGCTCGCCGCCATTCATCCCCAGCGTCAGCAGCGTTTGTGGATGCAACGCATCGGCCATGTCGATGCTCTCCCACCAGTCCGGCTGGAACGAACGGTACACTACGTATCTCGCTTGCGGCGCCGCTCCCACCAGATTCAGCACATGCGACAGCGGCACGCCCGCCCATTCCGCGATGTACGACCAGCCTTCCTCGCACTGAATCATCGTGATGTGGCTGCGCCGTGGAAAATTCTTCAGCTCCGCCAGCGAGAAAAACGCCGGCCGCGCGACCAGTCCATCCACCCTCAGCCGCCAGTCCGCAAATCCTCCCTGCTGCAAGCGCTCAAACTCCTCACCCAGCTTGTCGACTTCGTTCGCGAACGGGTCTTTGGAAACCTGGTTCGGAGAAAATTCACGCGCCAGCGAGTGCCGCGTCAGGATTCGCTGTGCCGCATAGGTCAGCGTTTCGCCGGGCCCGTAGAGGCCACCCGAATCCGGCGGCATCAGCCCATAGTGCGCCGCCAGTTTCGCCGCCGCCACCAGTCCCGCTGCGCCCGCCGTGGCGGCCAGCCCGGTCGTGATCAGTTTTCGCCGAGTGAGATTGCTCATACTCGCTCCAAAGGTTCCGCGGCGCGGCCCGTAATCATCGCCCGCACCCGGTTTCGGAATCCCGCAAGAATCACCATCAATATGTGCACCAACAGAAAAAGCACCAGCACCACAGTCAGGAAAAAGTGCAGCGTGCGCGCCGATTGCTGCCCGCCCAGAACATTCACCGCCGCCGGCACCGCCGACACGAACGACGGCGACATCGCCAGGCCCGTCCAGATGATCATCGGAAACAGCACGAAAATTACCACCACATACGCCAGCCGCTGCAGCACGTTGTAAGACCAGGCTTCTTCCGCGCTCGGCCGCGCGAACCTCAAATGCTCCATAATCGATTTCGCAAGCCGCTTCGGCACTATGTCCGAGCCCGCCGGCAACAGGTTTCGCAGGAAATGCCCGTTGAACAACCCCACGCCCACGTACAGCAGGCCCACCAGCACCAGGATCCACGCGGATTGGAAATGCAGGTAACGGCTCCAGCCATTCTGGTCCGGCATCACCCCAT
>Ga0335076_10003830_pt1 | contig 15154 bp, 13 predicted proteins | sample Lox_Sample_25_FD_206717 | JGI IMG/M metagenome (GOLD analysis project Ga0335076, IMG submission 206717) | Soil microbial communities from Loxahatchee National Wildlife Refuge, Florida, United States - Lox_Sample_2.5 | ecosystem: Environmental > Terrestrial > Soil > Wetlands | place: USA...
TCGTATCGACCCAGACCGCTCCCCTTCAGCACCGACGGAGATGCTCTCGCGCACAGCAAACCATGGCCGCTTCTTGACCCCGATCCATATGAACAGCGGATCTAGCTAGAGGGCTGCCACCCCATGCCGTGCAGGCGCAGTCCAAATGGGCCGGAGGTTCGTTTCGCCGAAAGGGCGATCTTCGGTGGAAGCTGAATCCTGGCGCGAGTTCATGAAGCGTTAACGGGTCCGGCGTGCAATAGCGATCGGAAGTGGATTCGGAAACCGCGCCATGGTCAGACTTCGTCCGTCGCATTGGTGGTGTCCGACGCCGTACGGACTCGCCCCTAGGCGCAAGATCGCCGCGATAACGCTGCTTGTCGTTGGCCTCTTCGCTTCCACCTTGCACGCGCAGCCGGAAGCGCTCCGGAGCGACCAAGCTGGGCTTGCGATCGATTGCGTTTCGCAGACGCAGGATATCAACCGCACGATCTGCAGCGATCCTGAACTGAATAGCGCCAATGAACGCGTAGCCGCGCTCTCGCGGGCTGGCATCGTGGCGGCAAAAGGCGGCCTTGCCGCGAGGCTTCGCCAAAACCAGGAAGCCTGGATCGCGCTGCTGCCTCGAGTGTGCGCTGCGACGACGACGGGGGCACCGGTCGGCGGCTGTCGAGCGGCGCTCGGGCGTGCCTTCTCCGACCGGATCGCCGAGCTCTCAGGCCCAGCTCATCGCGACGAGAGGATCGGGATCTCCGGTCTCACGCCGCCCTCCGATTGGTGGGGATGGCCGGCTCCCGGCGAAAAGCCGCCGTCCACAATTATAGGCGTCTTCGCCGGCGAAGATGGCCACGCCTACGTTCTCGCGGCCGACTACCATGCGGCGGCCGCGCTTGTTGACGCCGTCGACGGGCGCCTCGTCGCCACCGACCGCACCGAACCGGACATGTGGACCGGAAAATGGCCCCGTTCGCGATTCGTCCTTGCCCGGCTCGGCCTGACCGAGCTTCATCGGGCGCTGTTCGACGGTCCGCTCAAAATTCGGCAAAACGGGCGAGGCGATTGTGGCCGGCCGAATTCGTATCTTCTCACCACCGGCGCGGCGTCGATCTACCTGTTCCGTTTCCTGCCGCAGCCGGTGACCGAGCCGGTGGACGGTTTCTGCGAGGAAACCTGGAGCCTCAGCCCTTCGGCTCGGACGATTGACTACGGATCGCTATACGGGGTCTCCTATCAGCCGCTCACCGACGGCACCTTTCTCGCCATCGTCGGACAGCGGTCGGGAGAGTATCTTATCCGCTTCAGGAAAGATCTTTCGTCGCCTTTCTTCGCCCGGCGCGGCGATGTGATCCGGGCGGATGCGCACGAGGTCGACGCCTTGGTTGACGCCTACGTCCAGCCTGCAAAGCCGGGGTATGCCGAAGCGATCGCAGCGGTACGTAAGGAGCTCCTGGAGCTCCGCCAGCGCCAATTGCGCGACACTCACTGATCGGGCCGCGCCATTCGTGCGCCCCTTCAGGAGAGCCAACACTGTTCTCCGACAAGCCGGCGATGCGTTGATCGCAATCAGCAGCGACACGCCACGAAGCAAAAGCACCGCGCGCGCCGAATACGATCCGCGTGCATGAATTGAGCGTGCCTTCCGTGCATGGACGGGCTGCGATATGTTTGGTCGGCCCAGGCACTCTCGAAACGGGAGTGTGTAGCGGGGGGAGCGGCCATGGGGTCCACTTTGGTCGGCAAACAGGCAGTTGTGATCGGCGCTGGCATCGGCGGACTCACCGCCGCCGGTGCGCTCGCCCCGCACTTCGAACAGGTCGCGGTCTTGGAGCGTGACGCGCTGCCCACGGAGCCGGCCCATCGCCCGGGGACGCCGCAGGCGCCGCATGTGCATGGGCTGTTGACCAGCGGCCAGCGGGCGCTCGGCGAGCTCTTCCCCGGCTTCGAGCAGGACCTGGTGCGGGCGGGCGCTGTGCCGCTACGCGCCGGCCTCGACATTCGCGTGGAGCGCCCAGGCTATGATCCCTTCCCGCAGCGGGATCTCGGCTGGGTCGGCTACGCCATCTCGCGGCCAGCCATCGAGTTCGCCGTGCGGCGGCGCGTCCAGGGCCTGGCGAACGTCGTCCTGAGGCCAGGCTGCCGAGTCCAGGAAATCTTGACGACGGCAGAAGGCACGGCCGTCAGTGGTGTGCGCTTCGAGAATGACGACGGCGCGGACGAGACGCTTACGGCCGATCTCGTGGTCGACGCCTCCGGGCGCGGCGCCCTCACTCTCGGGCTGCTGCAATCGATCGGCCGGCCGCCGCCGGAAGAGACCAGCATTGGCGTCGATTTCAGTTACGGCACCTGCGTCTTTACCATCCCGAACGACGCCCCGACCGATTGGAAGGGGATCATGACCTTCGGCCAGGCGCCGCAGAGCGCCCGCGGCGGGTTGATGTTGCCGCTCGAAGGCAACCGCTGGATGGCGAGCTTTGGCGGCTTCCATGGCGATGCACCCCCCGGCGATGTGGAGGGTTACCTGACTTATGCGCGGGAGCTGCGGACGCCGACGATCTATAATGCGATCAAGCACGCCACGCGGCTCCGCGAGGTCGTACGCTACCGCTTCCGCGGCAGCATCTGGCGTCATTTCGAGCGGCTCGACAGCTTCCCGCGCGGGCTACTGGCCATCGCCGATGCGATCTGCCAATTCAATCCGGTCTACGGCCAAGGCATGAGCGTCGCCGCGCAGGAAGCCTGCCTGCTCCGGACGCTGCTGGCGAGACTGGCAGGCGAGAGCGATCCGCTCGCCGCGCTGGCGCCGAGCTTCTTTGCCGCGGTTCCAGCGCTGATCGAGACGCCATGGTCGGTGGCCAATCTGGATTTCATCTATCCGGATACGCGGGGGCAGCGCCCGGCGGATTTTGAGGCGACGCTCAAGTTCGGCATGGCCCTGACCCAACTCGCCGCGGAAGATGCCGCCGTGCACAAGCTCACCGCCGAGGTTCAGCACCTGTTGAAACCGCGCAGCGTCTATCGGGATCCGGCGCTGGTGCAGCGCGTGCTGGCGGTCATGGCCAAGATGTAATCCCGACGACGTGATCACCTCGAATTGCGCCGAACCGGCCGGCGCGCCTTCGCCCGTGGTGTTGAGCGTGCCGAGAACCGCGTCGCCGATTGTGAGGCGTGGCACTTGTGCTAGGCTTGCCACCAATCAGGTCGTAAGGGAGCCCGGATATGATCAGCCTTACCGTCAACGGGGCACAGCATCAGACCGATCTCGAGCCTGATACGCCGCTTCTTTGGGTCTTGCGCGATGCATTCAGACTGACCGGCACAAAATTTGGCTGCGGTATCGCTCAATGCGGCGCCTGTACCGTGCATATCGACGGCGAGGCGATCCGCTCCTGCTCCGTGCCGATCGCGGCCGTGGCCGGCAAGTCCATTACCACGATCGAGGGCCTGTCGCCGGACGCCAAGCACCCCGTGCAGGAGGCCTGGCGCGCCGAGGACGTGCCGCAATGCGGCTATTGCCAATCCGGGCAGATCATGGCCGTCGCGGCCTTCCTCAAGCAGAACCCCGACCCCGCCGACGCGGATATCGATGCGAATATCACCAACATCTGCCGCTGCGGTACTTATGAGCGGCTTCGCCGAGCGATCCATCGCGCCGCCGACCTCATGAAAGCCTGAGCCGGAGGACGAGCCATGGACGGACAACACATCGCTTCAACCAAGCTCAACCGCCGCCAATTCCTCGTCACCCTGGCCACCGCGGCGGGTGGCTTTGTGATCGGCATCGGTGCGTTGCCGCGCTCGGCCGCCGCGGCAGCGGTCGCCGCCCAGCCTTGGGACGAGAGCGCTTACGCTCCCCATGAAGTCGACGCCTGGATCGCCATCGACCCCGATGATTCCGTGCTGATCCGCTACCAGCGCTCCGAGATGGGTCAGGGCAGCATGACGGCGGTGCCGATGATGCTGAACGAGGAGCTGCAGGCCGACTGGTCGAAGGTGAGGATCGAATATGCCTCGCCGAACCGCAATCACCGCGAGAACAAGGTTTATGGCGACATGTTCTCGCATGGCAGCCAATCGATCAAAGCATCGCAGAAGCTGGTGCAGCAGGTCGGCGCCAGTGCGCGCGAGCGGCTGATCGCCGCCGCGGCCGCGAAATGGGGCGTGCAGGCACAGGAATGCCACGCCGCAAACAGCATCGTCACGCATGCCGCGAGCGGGCGGAGCTTCCGTTACGGTGAACTCGCCGCCGATGCGGCAAAGATCAAGCTCGACAAAGAGCCGGCGATCAAGACGCCCGATCAATACACCTTCATCGGCAGGCCGATGCCGCGCGTCGATGTCGCTCGCAAGGTCGACGGGTCGGCCAAGTTCGGCATCGACGCCGAGCTTCCCGACATGGTGTTCGCGGCGATCGCTGCCTGCCCGGTGCCGGGCGGCAGGCTGAAGAGCGTCGATGAGTCCGTGGTTGCCGACGCGCCCGGCGTCGTCATGGTGGTGAAACTCGACGATGCCGTCGCGGTGGTGGCGACCGGCAGCTGGTGGCGCGCCAAGCAAGCGCTCGCCAGGCTTCAGCCTGAATGGGACATCGGCGATGCGGGCGGTGTGGACAGCGCGCAATTGTCGGAGGCGTTTCGCGCCGCTCTCGACGGTCCCGCCCAGACCACGCGTGACGACGGCAATGTCGATAGCGGCCTCGCCAATGCGGCCAAGACCTTCGACGCGGTTTACGAAACTCCATACTTGTCCCATTCGCCGATGGAACCGATGAACGCGACGGTGCATCTGCAGTCGGACCGGCTCGACGTCTGGGTCGGCACTCAGGATGCCTACGAAGCAACCGAAGCCGCCGCCAAGGCGGCGGGGCTCGAGACGGCGCAGGTTTATGTGCACAATTGCTTCCTCGGCGGCGGCTTCGGCCGCAGAGACGCCAACGACGAGGTCAAGCAGGCGATCGCCATCGCCAAGGTCGTGCAGCGGCCGGTCAAGCTGATCTGGACGCGCGAGGAGGACACGCGTCAGGACAAGTTCCGCCCCCACGCCGTCGTGCGGTTCCGGGCCGGCGTCGGCGCCGATGGCGTACCAACGGCATGTTCGATGCGGGTTGTGACCTCATCCATTTTCAATTCGGTCGGCATCAGGTCTGCGGGCAGGAAAGGGCCCGAGCCCATGGCCGCCGCAGGGCTCACCAACAATGGCTACGGCATCCCCAACCAACGGGTCGACGTCGTGCTGAAGAACACGCATCTCCCGGTCTGGTTCTGGCGTGCGCCGGGCGCCAACCAGCATGTCTTCGCCATCGAAAGCTTCCTCGACGAGATGGCAGCGGCGAGTGGGCTCGATCCCTATCAGCTGCGGCGGAAGCTCCTCGCCGGCAAGCCCGACTGGCTCAAGGTGCTCGACACCGCGGCCGAGAAGGGCGATTGGGGCAAGCCGTTGCCGAAGGGCACCGGCCGTGGAATCGCGATCTGCGAAGACACCGGCAGCCTCTGCGCAGAGGTCGCCGAGGTGACGGTCACCCGACAGGGCGAGGTGAAGGTCAATCGCGTCACCGTTGCGATCGACACCCGCCATCAGGTGAACCCGCTCACCATCGCCGAGCAGGTCGAGGGCGCGGTGATCTTCGGCCTCAGCGCCGCGCTCTTTGGCAAGATCACAATCAAGAACGGCGCGCCGGTCGAAGGCAATTTCGATACCTATCGCATGGTGCGTCTCGCCGAAGCGCCAAAGATCGAGGTCTATCTCGTGCCCAGCGGCGGGCCGGCCTGGGGCGGCGCCGGCGAACCGGGGACGCCGCCCATCGCCGGGGCGGTCGCGAACGCGATCTTTGCGGCGACGGGCCGACGCATCCGCAGCCTGCCGATCATGGATGTCGACCTCTCCGGCTCCGCCTGATGCGACATCCGCGGGCGAAGCTTTCGCGCCCGAGCGCGGCGGCGAGCGCTCGCTTTATCCGCTCCGAGCGGCGCAACAGCCGCGACGACCGTTTCCGATCGACGAGCCGATTCCTGTGAACGCGAAGACGATTATCGCCGGGGTCATTCTCTCAATTGCCGCGTCCCCCCTCGCCGTGGCGCAGCAAGGTCCGCCGCAGGGCGCGCCGGCGGTCGAAGCCGGACCGCGAGCGACGACCGCGCCGCTCAGCAAAGGCGAGTACCTCGCGCGGGCCGGAGATTGCATCGCTTGTCATTCGGTCCCTGGGGGCAAAGCTTTTGCCGGCGGCCTCAAAATGGGCACGCCGCTGGGCGCAATCTATTCGACCAACATCACGCCCGATCCGGGGACCGGCATCGGCACTTACAGCTTCGCGGATTTTGATCGCGCGGTGCGCGCCGGCATCGCCAAGGACGGGCACCGGCTCTACCCCGCCATGCCCTATCCGTCTTATGCCAAGATCACCGACGATGATCTCCGGGCGCTCTATGACTTCTTCATGAAGGAGGTGCCGCCGGTCAAGCAGCCGAACAAGCCGAGCGAGATCACCGGGATCAAGGGCATGCGTTGGCCCCTCGCGATTTGGGCCTGGCTCTTCATGGACAAGGGTGCCTATACCGCAAACCCGGACCATGACGCGCAGTGGAACCGCGGCGCCTATCTCGTCGAAGGCCTGGCTCATTGCGGCGCGTGTCACACGCCGCGCGGCTGGGCGTTTCAAGAAAAAGCGCTCGACTCCAGCAGTGCGGTTTATCTGCAAGGGGCCGAGCTCGATGCCTGGTCCGCGCCCAGCCTCCGTGGCGAGCTGCGCACCGGTCTCGGCGGCTGGTCGCAGCCGGAGCTCGCGGCCTTTCTGAAGACGGGACACAATGCGGCGAGCGCGGCCTTTGGCTCGATGCTCGACGTCATCAACAACAGTACGCCGTATCTCAGCGATGAGGACGTGGCTGCGATGGCTCACTATCTCAAATCGCTGCCCGCCAGCGCGCAGCAGGGGGCGTTCACCTATGCCGACGCGACGACCGAGGCTTTGCAAAGTGGCAAAACGCAAGACCGCGGCGCACAGATCTACCTCGGCTATTGCGTCTCGTGCCACGGGATCGACGGCAGAGGCCAGGGCGCCTTCATGCCGCCGCTTGCCGGCAATCCGGCCGTGCTCGACGCCAACCCGTCATCGGCGATCAATCTCGCGCTGAACGGCGCCTCGCCGCTCGTCGTCAAAGGCGTGCCCGATCCTTATCGCATGCCGCAATATCGGGTGCAGCTGACCGATGAGGCGATTGCCAGCGTTCTGAGCTTCGTCCGTTCCGGCTGGGGCAACGACGCCGCGCCGGTAAGGGCTGATCAGGTGAAAGCGCTTCGCCCCGTAACCGATCCCAGCAGCGACCGCGTGATCATCTTGAAGATGAGGTGACGGGCTTGCTCTCGCCCCATTAGGGGTAGCCCAACCACACGCTATGATCGCGGTTCCGCCTCTGGAAGCGGAAACAGGCTGCGGCAAGGGAGTCGCCGATGTCGAACAAATCGAAGCGCCGCTCTTCGTCGATCATCGGCCGCCGCGGTTTCATGACCGCGGCCTCGCTCGCCGGCGCCGCCGCCCTCACTCAGCCGGTCGCGGCCGAGTCGGGGTCGATCGCGCCGAATCCCGCTCACAAAGCCGCAGAGCCGCCGAAACCGGTGGCGGCAACGAGCAGCGACGTCGAGCTTGCCATCCGGAATTTGGTCATCGCCAATCGCATCCTGGCGCATGAAGACGTGGTCGATGCCTATGGCCATGTCAGCCTGCGGCATCCGCTCAATCCCGAGCATTATCTCCTGGCGCGGTCGCGCAGCCCGGAGCAGATCGAGATCGGTGACATCGTCGAATACACACTCGACGGCGAGCCGGTCAACGATAAGCGCGCGCCCTACCTCGAGCGCTTCATTCACGGCGGCATTTACGCGGCGCGCCCCGACGTTCACGCGGTGGTTCACGCTCATAGCGAAGAGGTACTGCCCTTCAGCATCAGCACCACCAAGCTGCGGCCGGTCATCCATGACGGCGCCTTCATGGGCGCGGAGGTGCCGGTCTGGGACATCGCAGACAAGTTCGGTCACCATACCAATCTGCTGGTGTCCAACATGGCGCAAGGCCGCGATCTCGCCCGGCGTCTCGCCGGCAACAGCATGGTCCTGATGCGGGGACACGGCTTCGCAGCGGCCGCACCCTCGCTCTACGAAGTCGTGCGCCTTGCGGTGTACGCGCCGAAGAACGCGCATGTCTTCCAGGCTGCGCTGCTCTTGGGCGGCAAGGTCAAGCCGCTGTCAAAGGGCGAGATCGCGGCGCGGGTTGAGGGGCCATCGCTCAAGCCGGACACCCCCGCGGCACTGCGCGCCTGGGAATATTGGGCGCGACGTGCCGGCGTCGCCGACCTGCTGCCGCCGCAGCCTGGCAAGTAGCGCGTCAACCGCCGAGCTCGGGGATCACCCAGAGCGGCGCCTCGCCGCGCGCGACGCGCTGCACGTTGTCGAAGGCATTGCGCAGCCGCGCCGTGTTGCTCTCCCAGGTCGGGCCGGCGAGATGCGCGGTCAGGACCACATTGTCGAGCCGGAAGAAAGGATGATCGGCGGGCGGCGGCTCTTCGGCGAAGACATCGAGGCCGGCACCGGCGAGCCGCCGCTGCGCCAGCGCGTCTTCGAGCGCGGTCTCGTCGACCACCGGACCACGGCTGGTATTGATCAGAATCGCCGAGGCCGGCATGAGCGCCAGCTCGGCGCCGCCGATCATGCCCCGCGTCGAGTCGTTGAGCGGCACGTGCAGCGAGACGATGTCGGAGGTGCGCAGCAGCTCGCGGAGGAGGCGGAAGCGGACGCCAAGCGCGTCCTCCGCATCCTCGCTGAGCCGCGCGATATCGTAATACTGGACGCGCATGCCGAAGGCGGCGGCAAGGCGCGCGGTTTTCTTGCCGATGGTGCCGAGTCCGACGATTCCGAGCGTGCGGTCGCGCAGCTCGTGGACGCGCGGCGCGGCATTGCCGCGCCAGCGTCCGGCCACGACGTTGGCATGGACGTGGATGAGCCGGCGCGACACCGCGAGCATCAGCATCAACGCATGCTCCGCGACGGCCACCGCGTTGGCGCCGCCATTGTTGGCGATGGGAACCCGGGCGCGACCGGCCGCCGTCAGATCGGCGCGGTCGTAGCCGGCACTCAGCAGCTGTATCAGCTTGAGTTTCGGCGCGGCGCGATAGAGCGCCTCGTTCACCAGCATGTCGACGAAGCCCACGAGATATTCGGCCTCGGCCAGCGCCGCCTGATACTCGGGCGTACGCGGCGCCGCGATGGCGAGCTCGAAGCCCGGCGGCGCCAACTCGCGGGCCAGGTCACGGGCGTCCGCCGGTATCACCAGCACGATCCGCGGTGGCATGATGCGCTTACTCCTGCCAATCCGGCCAGAGGCCGTCGGGATGAGGAAAGTCCGCACCCTAGATGTAACACTGGCGGCGTCATTCCCGCCAGTTCGCCACATTCCCGCCCGTCCGTCACGCTTTATCCCTCCATGCGCGTATTGAAGCGGACTTGCCGCAGCTAGACGCATTCGCGAACAGGAGTAAAAGGTTAGTTCCTCCGCGTATATGCACATGAGGGAGCGCCGGAATGTTGTATTTAGCATCCGATCAGCTGACTATTCCGCAGGGACAGGGTGACCTGCCGTCGTTTGCCGAGTCGGCCGGCTATATCCTCGGCGCCGCCGCCAGCTGCTCCGATATCGACCGCACGCGCATTTTCGATGCGACCGAGAGGATCCGGGAGATCCTCGGGGCATCGGCGGCCAGCAAACCAGCGACAAAGGACTGCGATACGGCGTTTCTCGAGGGGCTCGCGGCGGGCGCGAAGGCGATCGGCTCCGGTGAGCTCGATCGCGCGCGGGCGGGCGCCGCCCTGGCGGTACTCGAACGCATGATCGGCCGCGAGCGCCCGAGCAACGGCACGGGCACCGTTCGCGGATCAGACGGGGATTAGCCCAAGCGGCCGACAGAGTCCGCTGCAGGCCCGATCGTCGTGTGTGGTAATTTGGCACTTTCAGCGGAGGGGGAGCGGCGATGCCGGGCGAGCGTTCCGCCGATTGGTGGCGATCGGCGGTCCTCTACCAAATCTATCCGCGCAGCTTTGCCGACGGGAATGGCGACGGTATCGGCGATCTGCCGGGCATCACCGCCCGGCTCGATTATCTCGACGACCTCCACATCGATGCCGTCTGGCTGTCACCGTTCTTTCCCTCCCCTCAGGTCGATTTCGGCTACGATATCAGCGACTACACGGCGGTCGATCCGGTCTACGGCACGTTGGCCGATTTCGACCGGCTGCTCGACGCCGCGCATCGACGCGGCGTTCGCATCATCCTCGACCTGGTTCTGAACCACAGCTCGACCCAGCACCCGTGGTTTCTCGAAGCGCAGGGCGACCGGCGCAGCGCACGGCGATCCTGGTACGTATGGGCCGATCCGGCGCCCGGCGGCGGACCGCCGAACAACTGGCTCAGCTCTTTCCCCGCCGTGGGCAGCGCTTGGACGCTCGACGAGCGCAGCGGGCAATATTTCCTCACCACCTTCACGCCCGCTCAGGCCGACCTCAACTGGCACAATCCGGATGTGCGCCAGGCGATGCACGACGTCATGCGCTTCTGGCTGTCGCGCGGCGTCGATGGCTTCCGGCTCGATGTGCCGCATCGCCTGGCAAAGGACCCGTTGCTGCGCGACAATCCGCCCGCGCTCGCCGCGGCGCGCCGCTTCATGGACCACGCAACGGACCGGCAGCGCCACATCGACCTGCCCGAGGTGCACGCGATTCTGCGCGGCATCCGGGCGGTCGCCGACGAATTCGCGGACCGCGTGCTGCTGGGCGAGGTGACGATCTCCGAACCGCACCGGCTGGCGCGGTATTTCGGCGATGCCGACAATGAATTGCACATGGTCTTCGATGTCCTGTTCTGGGACAGTCCGTGGTCGGCCGCGGCGTTCCGCGAGGCGATCGCGGCGGTGGATCGCGTCGTCCCGCCATGGTCGTTGCCGTGCCGCGCGATGTCGACGCATGACCACCGGCGTGCGGCAAGCCGATACGGGTTGCTCGAGGGGGACGGGCGCCGGGCGCGGCTGGCGGCGATGCTGCAAATGACGCTGCGCAGCGTGCCTTGCGTCTACTACGGCGAGGAGATCGGCATGACCGACGTGCCGGTCGGCGCCGAGCGGATCCGGGACGTCGACCAGCGCGATGCCAACCGGACGCCGATGCAATGGGGCGCTGGCACGCCCGGTGCATTCGATCCGGCGCGATCCTGGCTGCCGATGCCGGACGCGCCGGACCCAGTCAGCGTGCTGCGCCAGACGGCCGATCCCACTTCGCTGCTCGCCTTCTACCGGCGGCTTCTGGCCTACCGGCGCCAGTCAAGACCGCTGCAGCACGGCAGCTTCGAATGGCGGTTGTCGGAGCCGGACCGGCTCGCTTATTGCCGTGCTGCCGAGGGTTCACGCATCGTGGTCCTGCTCAACTTCGCCCCGCATGACGCTCCGACAATGCTGCCGCCCGAAGCGAAGGTCGCTGTCGCCGATCTCTCGACGGATCCCCGTCGCCGCGCCGGCAGCGCGGTCGCCGCCGGCGATCCCCTCTTCGCCGAGGAGGGCGTCATCCTGCGGCTGGCGTGAGTGCCGGTGCTTCAGGAGAGACCGGAGTCCGGCCGACGGCTGCGCGCGAGCAGGCGCTCGAGGGTCTGCGGACGGAAATCCCAGACGTCCACGCCGACGTCGATTTGCCGTGGGAGCGGCTTCAGCCGGCCATGACTATGGCCGTGCAGATTCACCGCTCCTCTGCCCATGTCGCGCCATGTGCGGAAGGCGTAGTGACAGAGGACGACGAGTCTGTCCTCGATCTGCAGCTCCGCGTAGGGCTGTACGCTCGACCATCCAGGCAAGCTCTTCGTGACGTCCGGATCGTTGTTGCCGGCGACCAGATGCTTATGCCCGCAGAGCTGTCCGAGAAGATCGGCCATGCGCGCTTCCCCCTGGCGAATGGCGAAATCGCCGAGATGCCAGACGTCATCATCCGGCCTTACCACGTCATTCCAACGTTCGACCATGCCGGCGTCCATGGCCGCTACCGACGCAAAGGGGCGGCGATAGAGCGCCAATGCGCCGGCGTGACCGAAATGCGTATCGCTGGTGAAAAGGACCGCCATCGGCGCCGCTCTCGTCAGGTGCGAAACCGCGCCGGCGGCTGCGGGTTGTTGGCAGGGTTGGTGTCGTGCTTCGCCAGGCGCGTCACCAGCGGGCCGCCGACGAGAGGCCGCAGCTGCGCCTCGAGCGCGTCGGCCGCGCTGCGGTCGTAGACCTCGCGGCCCGCGACATAGAGGGTGAATGATTTCAGGTACTTCGCCTTCTTTTCCGGCTGCTCGATCGTCGCCTTGGTCCAGGCGTACAGCGGATACTTGCCGATGCCGTTGCGCTCGGCCTCGGCGACATAATCGGCAAAGGCGTCGTACTGCGATTTGAGCGTCGCGCGATGCGCCGCGAGGATGGCGGGCAGCGGGCCGAGCCGCGGGTCGGCGGGATCGCGGCGCGCGATCGGGGCGATGTCGTCGGCAAGGTCGATCCGGATCTGATACTGCCACGCCTCGCTCATCCCTGACCTCCCGTCGATCCGATTGCCGTCCAACGGCGCCGGGGCCGCGCGATATCCCAGCGGCGTCCTGGCGGCGCCTCAGTATTTCGTGTGGCGCTGTCCCCATTCGCGCAGGGCGCGCAGCACCGGACGCAACTCCTTGCCCTGTTCGGTCAGTACGTATTCCGCGCGCGGCGGATGCTGCTCGTAGAAGCGGCGTTCGACGATGCCCGATTCCTCGAGACGCTTCAGCCGCGTCGACAACGTGTTGGGGCTGATTCCCTGGAGCGAGTGCGCAAAATCCTGAAACTTCCGCGGTCCGCCGACGACGAGGTCGCGCAAGATCAGGATCGTCCACCGCTCGCCAATGAGGTCGAGCGTGCGGGCGATCGGGCATCGCCGGTCATAGGGTGCGGAGATCGGCATCGCTCGGAAGCGGGCGCAGTTCATTGCTTTGCCGCGACGATAACATGGCTGTGATCGGAATCATAGTGACTCCGATAATCGAAGTTGGTACTCTGATAAAAGCCTCAGTCGACGACGGTCGAGCGGCATGCGCATCCAAACGCCCGAGCTGATAAGCGCGGACACGCTGAGCGGCCTGCGTGACAACGACCAGAGCAAGGCGTGGCTGATCGTCGCTCTGCTGTTCCTCTTCATGGTCATCAACTTTGCCGACAAGGCGGTGATCGGGATCGCCGCGGTTCCGATCATGCAGGACTTGAAGCTCAGTCCGAGCGAGTTCGGGCTCATCGGCTCGAGCTTTTTCCTGCTCTTCTCGGTCTCGGCGGTGGTTACCGGTTTCGTTGCCAATCGCGTGCAAACGCGGTGGGTGCTGCTGGTCTTGGGTATCGTCTGGGCCCTGACCCAGTTCCCGATGCTTGGAACCGTCGGGTTCACCACCATCCTTGCCTGCCGCGTTGCCCTCGGCGCCGGCGAGGGGCCGGCCTATCCGGTGGCGCTGCACGCGGCCTACAAATGGTTTCCCGATGAGCGGCGCACGCTGCCGACGGCAATCCTCGTGCAAGGGGGTGGTGTCGGCATCATGGCGGCACTGCCGCTCCTCAACCGGGTCATCGTCCACTATTCCTGGCATTGGGCTTTCGGCGTGTTGGGCGTGCTCGGCCTCGTCTGGGCGGCGGCGTGGCTGGCACTCGGCGGCGAAGGGCCGTTGACCGATGCGGCGACAAGGGCAGGGGCGCCGAGCGCCGAACGGGTCGCCTACACGAAGCTGCTGTTCAGCCCGACAATCCTGTCGAGCTGGTGCGCCGGTTTCGGCGCCTATTGGGGCTTGTCGCAAGCGCTTTCCTGGCAGGGGGCATTCCTGATCAAAGGGCTGGGCTTTGCGCAGGGCTCGATCGGCTTGCTCGGCGCGCTGCCGTCGGGTGCCAGCGTCGTCATGGTGATCGCCGCCGGCTGGCTTTCCCAGCAGCTCCTGGCGCAGGGCGTATCGAGCCGGGTGGCGCGCGGCCTGTTCGGCGGCGCCTGCGTCGCCCTGGGCGGCGCCGCACTGGCGATCATGCCCGAGGTGTCGAACGTCGCGCTGAAGATCGCCTTGGCGACGATCGGGGTGGCGCTGCCCTCGGTCATCTATGTGATCAGCAACGCCGTCGTCGCGGAGATCACGCCAACCGCGCAGCGCGGCGCGCTGCTCGCCATCGGCACCGCCATCAGCACCTCGGCCGGGCTCCTCGCGCCCTACGTCATGGGCCGGGTCATCGAGCGGGCGGCGACGCCGCTCAGCGGCTTCAACACCGGTTTCATGATCTGCGGCTTCATCATGCTCGGCGGCGGGATCATCGGAATGGCGCTGATGCGCCCTGAGCGCGAGAGGGCACGGTGGGCGAGCGACGTGCCCGCGGCGGCCGCGGGGTCCGCGTAGTAAAGAAGTAAAGCAATTCTTAGCATCGCGGTCGAGCCAACGCTCGCCCGCAGCACCGATCGGCCAAGCCCCGCTTGGCGCGCATAGCCGCTCCGCTTGACCTGGTCGTTTCGGAGACATCATATCCAGAGCCCCTGGGCGCGCTCGGTCGGACGCCCCGATGAGGCGAGGGCTATTGATGACGACGACCGACGAAGCGGCCGCAGAAGAAGCCAGGTCCGTCGCAGCGCCGACGACGCTGACGGGGGAGGGTGCCGCCTTCGTGGTGCTGGGGGCCTTGAGCTTCTCGCATCTGCTGAACGACCTGGTTGCGTCCCTCGTCCCCGCCGTCTATCCCTTGCTGAAGACGAGCTTCGGGCTCAATTTCGCTGACATTGGCCTGGTGACGCTCTGCTATCAGCTCACCGCCTCGCTGTTGCAGCCGGCTGTCGGCTTGTTCACGGATCGGCGGCCGATGCCGTATTCGCTGCCCGTCGGCATGGCGTTCACGCTCTGCGGGCTGCTGCTGCTGTCGCGCGCGCCGCATTTTGCGCTGGTGTTGCTGGCGGTGATGCTGGTCGGCATCGGCTCGGCCGTCTTCCATCCGGAATCGTCGCGCATCGCCCGCGCCGCCTCCGGCGGCCGCCACGGCTTCGCGCAGTCGCTGTTCCAAATGGGCGGGGCCACGGGATCGGCGCTCGGCCCCTTGCTCGCCGCGCTCATCGTCATGCCGCGCGGCCAGGGCTCGATCGC
>Ga0335076_10003831_pt1 | contig 15153 bp, 10 predicted proteins | sample Lox_Sample_25_FD_206717 | JGI IMG/M metagenome (GOLD analysis project Ga0335076, IMG submission 206717) | Soil microbial communities from Loxahatchee National Wildlife Refuge, Florida, United States - Lox_Sample_2.5 | ecosystem: Environmental > Terrestrial > Soil > Wetlands | place: USA...
ACATCGGTTCCGTCCAAGAGATGGATCGAGATTTGATTGTAGCCCGGTGGGCCCACGACGATTTGCTCTGGACGGTTCGTATTATTGTAAGTGCCGTCCCCCAACTGGCCTAAGTTATTGTTGCCCATGGCCCACAGGCTGCCGTCACTTTTAAGAAACAGACTGAATTTAAGTCCTGCTGCAATCGCTATGACGTTGCCGGCCACAATTTGCTCCGGTTGGTTGGTATTGTTGTAAGTGCCGTCACCTAACTGGCCATAATCGTTGTAACCCAAGCTCCACAGGCTGGTATCGTTTTTTAGGAACAGAACGTGGTTATAGCCTGCGGCAATCGCGGTGACGTTGCTGGCAACAATCATCTGCGGGCGGTTGGTTTTTTGGACGAAATCGCCATCGCCCGGTTCGGCCAGACCGTTCCAGCCCATGGCCCAGAGACTTCCGTCACTCTTGAGAAACAAACTGAACCCAGTTCCTGCGGCAATCGCCGTAACGTTGCTGGCCTCAATCTGTTCGGGTTGGTTGGTGTAGTTGTATGTACCGTCGCCCAATTCGCCCCACTCGCCGGCGCCCATACCCCAGAGACTGCCGTCGCTCCTGAGAAACAAACTGAAGCCATTTCCTGCGGCAATCGCCGTGACGTTGCTGGCCTCAATCTGTTCGGGTTGGTTGGTGCCGGTGTAAGTGCCGTCGCCCAATTCGCCAGAGCTGTTAGCGAACATACCCCAGAGACTGCCGTCGCTCTTGAGAAACAGACTGTGGTCGGCTCCTGCGGCAATCGCCGTGACGTTGCTGGCAGCGACCAGTTGGGGTTGATTGGTGCCAAGGTAAGTAATGAAGCTAAACGGGCCAGAGGTGATATAACCCGTAGCCCAAAGACTGCCGTCGCTCTTGAGAAACAAACTGTAGAAAAATCCTCCGGCAATCGCCGTGACGTTACTGGCCTGAATCTCTTGGGGTTGGTCCGTGACGTAGTAAGTGCCCGTGCCGAATTGGCCATGCTGGTTTTCGCCCATGGCCCAGAGGCTTCCGTCACTCTTTAGGAACAGGCTATGATAATTTCCGGCGCTTATCTTAGTCACAGGTTGCGCCTGACTGGCGATGGCTTGAAGCAGCATCGCACTCAGCAGGCATATATGAACCAACTTTCGTTGAGGTTTCATGGTTTTCCGCTTCTTAAGCAAGCAACTGTTATTCCTAAAGCATGGCCGTCGGCCGTAGGTCATTCGCCCGTTCTTCGCTGGTCAAACCATTGCGGCGGGTAGTGCGTCAAACCATTTTGAACAATAGGGAATAGTTGACCCCATGTGCATACAATCCGCAGACATTTTCAGCCGGTTTTGAGCGATTGAAACTTAGAAAGCCTCAATTTCCCTAGCAAACAAAGGGAATGGCGGAGAGAGGGGGATTCGAACCCCCGATACGGCTTTTGACCGTATAACGGTTTAGCAAACCGCCGCCTTCAGCCACTCGGCCATCTCTCCACCGCGCCCAGTGAAACCCGCGCGCGCCCGGCACTCAAGCAAATTTTCCGCCGCGGCCGGAACATTTCGAGCTTGCGTTTTATGGGCGTCACGCGAAAGATTGCACACTCGTTATGCAATCACAAGACGCACCAACTGCCTTTCTGTTCAAATTCTGGCCTTGGCTGGAGGCCAACAAAACCCGGGTCATTGTCGGCACGGCCATTATCCTGGTTGCCATTTTTCTGTATTCGTTTATGTCCTGGCGCGGGGAGCAGAAAGAAATCGAGGCGGGCCGGACGGTCACCGGGCTGGCGCTGACTTTGCCGCCCGATTCAGGCCCGAGCCAATGGGCCGAGGCGTATTTGAAAATCGCCGGCCAATTTCCGGATACGCGGGCGGGTCGGCGCGCATGGTTGCAGGGCGCGGCGGCACTGTTCAACGCAGGCAGGTTTGCCGACGCACAATCAGAATTCCAGAAATTTCTTGAGGCCCATCCCGATGGCGATTTTTCCGCGTCAGCGGCCCTCGGCGTGGCAGCCAGCCTCGAAGCACTCGGCAAATTGGATTCAGCCGCAAGCGCTTATCAGCGGGTCCTCAGCGGCTTCTCCTCGGACATCGTGGCCGTGAATGCCGCGAAATTCGCGCTGGCGCGGATTGATGGGCGGCTTGGGAAAATTACCGACGCACTCAATTACTATGAGAGCATCGCCCGCAACAGTCCGGGTGGCCCGCCCGCGCAGGAAGCCGCGATGCAGGCGATGGAATTGAGAACGAAGATGACGCCCGCAACCGCGGCGGCGGGCCAGCCTTGAGCATGAAGCTTTCCATCGTCGGCACCGGCTACGTCGGTCTGGTTACGGGCGCTTGTTTCGCCGAGGTCGGACACCGGGTCATCTGTGTGGACAACGACGCGGCCAAGGTCAAATTGCTCCAATCCGGCGGCATTCCGATTTACGAGCCGGGGCTGGAAGATCTCGTCAGGCAAAACACGGCCGCCGGCCGCCTTTCGTTCACCGCCAGCATCGCCGACGGCGTCCGGGAATCGGAGGTGATCTTCATTGCCGTGCCGACGCCGCCGCTTCCCGACGGTTCGGTGGATTCGAGTTTTATCGAAAAGGTCGCACGCGAAATCGCCGCCGCCCTGACCACCTACAAAATCATAGTGGATAAAAGCACGGTGCCGGTCAAAACCGGCGAAAAGGTCGCCGAAACCATCAAACGCTACTGCCTGGCCAAGTCCGATTTTGACGTCGTCAGCAATCCCGAATTTCTGCGCGAAGGCTTCGCCGTCGGTGACTTGATGAAGCCGGACCGGATCGTGGTTGGTGTTCGCTCGCCACGTCCCGTCGCGGCCCTGCGGGCGATTTATGCGCCGTTCAACGCGCCCATCATCATTACCGACATCAACTCCGCCGAGCTGATCAAACACGCATCCAATTCGTTCCTGGCCCTCAAAATCTCCTACATCAACGCCGTCGCCGCGCTCTGTGAGGCGACAGGCGCGAACGTGCAGGAAGTCGCCGCCGGCATGGGCATGGACGAACGCATCGGCCGCCGCTTTCTTGACGCCGGCATCGGTTTCGGCGGCAGTTGTTTTCCGAAGGACCTCAGTGCTTTCATCAAGATTGCCGAGCAAATCGGGTACGATTTCCGGCTGCTCAAGGAAGTTCAGCGCATCAACGACGAGCAAATGAAGCGGTTCATTAAAAAAATCACCGACACACTCTGGGTGCTCAAAGATAAAAAAATCGGTGTCCTCGGTCTGGCTTTCAAGCAAAACACCGACGACGTGCGGACGTCGCCGGCGATTGAACTCTGTCAGCGCCTGCAAAAAGAGGGCGCGGCACTGCGGGTCCACGATCCGAAGGCGATGGAAAAAGCCCGATCGGTGCTGGCGAACGTGACTTATGTGGATGACATGAACGCTGTGGCCGACGGTTGCGATGCGCTGGTGGTGGCCACCGAATGGGACGAATTCAAAAAGCTCGACCTGGAACGCGCGCGCAAGGCCCTCAGCCACCCGATAATGTTCGATGGCCGCAACCTGTTTGACCGCGGGGAAATGGAGAAGGCCGGGTGGGTTTACCAGAGCGTGGGAAGGTGAGTAAATCGTCGCGAGCCAAGGGTCGAGAGTCGAAACCGGCTGTTTCCGGCATTCACCCTTTGCCGCTCGTCCCTCAAACAGCCGTCGAGGTTTCGGCGGCACTGATTTTCCGCGAGCGCAAAATTCTTATCACGCGGCGCCACGCGGATGCGTACCTGGGCGGGCTGTGGGAATTTCCCGGAGGCAAACGCGAGCCGGGAGAAACGTTCGAGCAATGTCTGATCCGCGAATTGCGAGAGGAACTCGGCGTGGAATCTTCCGTCGGCGAACTCTTCGAGCAAATCACGCATGAATATCCGGAAAAGACGGTCCACCTGAGATTTTTCATCTGCCGGCTGGAACGCGGAGTGCCGCAACCGCTCGGTTGTGCGGGAATCAAATGGGCAGGCAAAGATGAGCTGGATCAACACGACTTTCCGGCGGCCGACGCGCGCCTGTTGGACAAACTGCGCGCCTACGACTTTCCGTAAACCTCCTCGATCATCTGGCGGAAATTATTCTCGCCGACATTGACGATGTTCATTTCGCGCCTGGCGTTTTCCGGCGAATCGCTGGCGTGCGCGGCGTTGACCATGATGGTGGAACCGAATTCGCGGCGAATGGAGCCCGGCGGCGCCTTGGACGGGTCCGTCGGACCCAACACGTCGCGGATTTTGGAAACCGCGTGCACCCCTTCGTAAATCAACCCGATGCACTTTTCCGTGCCGGGTCGGGTCCATTGTTCACGCGGCAATTCGGAAGGCGCGTGACCGGACATGAAACGAACGATGTTCTCGAATTGGTTCTCGCCAAAGGTCGGGCAGAGGACTTCTCCCAGCCCCCGCTCCTCGGCCGGGGCGATTTTGATGGGGAATTCCTTTTCCAGCACAGCCTTAACCCTGGCCCCGACGACGTCCTTGAGCTTGGTTCGGAGGACCTCACGAACCGGCTCGTAAAACTTCATCGCCTGGGCCACGCTCATGCAGTGGACCTTGATGCCCACGATAAAAAGGCCCGTCCGCGAGAAAAAATCAATCACGTTGCCGGGCCGACCGGTCGCGAAACGGAAATTGTCCGGTTTGATCAACACCAGGGTGCGCTGCCCGACTTCGCCGGGCTTGTAGGCAATCGCATTCTCCAAAACCCCGCCATCGCTGTCCGAATAGCGCGCCCACAGTTTGAGTTTCATCTCGGCTTCCTCGACGTTGGGCGCGGCCAGCACCGCCGGCTCGAAATAGCGCACCTGCCCGTTCTCTTCCATGAGCAAGTCACCGTACGTATCGCGGATGGTTTCACCCATCCGGCGATCCGGTCCGAGATTGCCGACTACCGACCGCACTTTCCTCACAGCCTCATCGCCGCGAAACAAAAGCGTCATGACCCGCCGTCGCTGCCCCGTTTTGGGATCAGGCGAGAAATTTTGCACCACGTATTGTTTGAGAAGTTCCTGGATTTTCCGGTCCTGCGGATCATGCGCCGAAACGATGTTCTCGGCATATTGCGTTATCAGTTCGGCGCTGGGCGCGAACATGCGAGCCGCCGCCAGGTCCAGGCCCGTGCGCGAAATCAACCGGCTCAGGATTCCGCCCGTGCGCGACTTGTAGAGCGAATAGGGTGTAATGATGACGTAGGCAAGCTGCTTGGACATAGTTAACCCGTCGCGGCTGGCGGGGTTGGGGTTACGCTTCCGGGAGCGGCCTTGCCGCCCAAGATTTTGAACATTACCGTCCCGCAAGTCGGACATTTGCCCTTGATCGCCTTGCGTCCGTTCTTCATGGTTTCCTCAACGCCATTAGCAATCTCTTTCTTGGCCTTGCATTTGACGCAATATCCTTCAGCCATAAAATCATTGCCGCCCGCGCTTCATGCCCGAACGGCGACAACAGGATAACGGGAAGAATTCGGCAAAGCAACCCGTAAAAGGACCGATGTCAACATATTGAATATCAATCAGTTATGTTATGCCGAATGGCCGTTGGCATGAGCGTCGTTAGATGGGGTGCTGGCGGGGTTGCGCTGCCTCCCGCGGGGATGAATCGTGTCAGTTTCCCGGCTACGGCTGAAAATTGCCCTGAGATTACATGCTGATACAGGTTTATTGAGTCACCGCCTGTTTCCGCAATTCGGTCTTCAGGATTTTGCCCGTCGCATTGCGCGGCAACGCGGGAAGAAGGACTATTTGCCTCGGCAATTTGTAGTCCGCCAGTTTGCCGCGAATGAATTGCAGCAAGGCCTTTTCGTCAAGCGTTTGCCCTTCTGCCATCGCGATAAATGCCACCGGCTGCTCGCCTTTGCGCGGGTCAGGCGCGCCAATAACCGCCGCCTCCTTCACTCCCGGAAACTGGTAAAGCACTTCCTCAATTTCACGCGGATAAACGTTGATGCCGTTCACCAGCAGCATATCCTTCTTGCGGTCCGTGATGTAATAATAACCGTCCGGGTCGCAATAGCCCACGTCGCCGGTATAGAGCCAGCCGCCGCGCAAAACCTTCGCCGTTTCTTCCGGCTGGTTCCAGTAGCCGCGCATCACGTTTCCGCCGCGGATGCAGATTTCGCCAATGTTGCCGACGGGTAATTCCCGGCCGGCGTCGTCCCGAACGCTGAGTTCCACGTTCGGGATGGGCTTGCCGATCGAGCCGGGCTTGTTGAGGCCGTGGATGGGATTGACGGAAGCCACAGGACTGCTCTCCGTGGGGCCATAACCTTCGCGCAGCGGAAACGGAAACTTGCGAGTGAATTCGTTGAACACCTCGACCGGCAATGGCGCCCCGCCGCTGATGCACAGTCGCAGCGGCAGCCGGCCGAATTCGGGGACGGCCAGCAACGTGCGGTAAAACGACGGCACCGCCGGCAGGATCGTGCCGCGATGTCGCGCAATCTCCTCCAGCACCTGCTTGAACGGATGGAGCGTTTTCAACAGCAGAATCCCGCAGCCACACAGCATCGGCAGCAGCGTGCCCACGGTAAACATAAAGCTATGAAATTGCGGGAGCGCCACCACGACGCGTTCGTCGTCCCGCACATCGAGCGCTGCCATGCAACTCGCCACGTTGTGGAGAAAATTTCCGTGGGTGAGCATCGCCCCCTTCGGATGCCCGGTCGTGCCGGAGGTGTAAAGCAATGCCGCGAGATCCTGCTCGGTGAGGTCGGCGACCGGTGATTGGCGCTCGCCGGTTTCGGACCTCGCCGGATTCCTGTCCTCCGCCGTGGCTCCGCTACAGAGGGTGGCAGACCCCGGCGAGCCCGGAAACGCAAATTCCTCCACTTTGAGAAGCTTTAATTGCGGTCGCGCGTCGGACAAGCGGGCAAAATGCGCGCCCAGTTCCGCGTCGGTGATAATGACATTGGTTCCGGAATCGTTGAGGATATAGCTTACCTCGGCTGGTTTCAGGAAGTTGTTGACGGGCACAACCACGCCGGCGGTCGTCAAAGTGCCGAACACCGCCGGGACAAACTCCGGACAATTCTTCATCCACAGCGCCACGCGATCGCCGGGCTTGACGCCGAACCCGGTTTGCAGGCGAGCGGCAACCGTTTGCGTCTGCGCAAGGAGCGTGGCGTAGGAAATTTCCAGCTCGCCCCAAAAGATGGCAATTTTGGAGGCGTGCTTTTCCGCGCAATGGGCGAAGGCAGCGGCCAGATTCATCCGCCAAGACGTTATGCAAAACACCTGCTGTGAGGCAAGGGATGAAACGAAAACTGGTAGAGCTATGCCGAGATGCCGCTATGTTGGTTGCGTCAACGGGCGTGTTGGAGGAGGTTGTTGAGCAAGCTTCGGACGGGTGAAGCTGGGTTGGTGACCTGATTCATCAGGCCACTGCTCAGCGATCGCACCGTAAGGCCGACCAGCGCGGTCTTCTTAATTTGCGTCTGCGGATTACCCAGAGTGCCAGTCATGGTCAGAAACGGGGGAAACGGAATGTAACCTGAACTGTTCGCGCTGTTTGCCGCAACCAGATTGAGTTGTTGGGCAATCGGCTGGCTGACCAGTACGGTGATGGGAATGCTGATGGTGGAGTTAGTCAGCACGGGGGCCAGTACGATGCTACCCTGGGCGTCGGCTTCGAAGGCGCTGCTTTGAACGGTGGCTTGTTGCAGGTTGATTTGTCCGCTGCCAACCTGGCTTTGCGTGGCAATTACTTCAATCGGCGCTGCCTGGAACTGGGTTACCAATCCGCTCCGTTGTCCCGTCAACTGGCCAAACAGAGAGAGGATGCCGCTTTCGGGGTTGCTCAGCAATTGCGGAATGGTCGCGACAACGTTGATCAAAGATCTGAGAATGGAACTCCGCGCGTTATTGATGGAAAGTTCCAGATTGGTCGCACCGACGTTGAACTGGCCGGTCAGGTTCTTTTCCCAATTCACGGCCGTGACGCCAGCGCCGGTCAACTGCGCGTGAGTGCTCAACGTTCCGGTCAGTTCGCCTTTGCGGTCGGGCATGAACGAATTTACCAGCGGTGCAAATGCGACCTGATCCGCGTCCAGGGCGAAACTGTATTTGTAGCCCGGCACGCTCAAATCCAAATCCGCATTGGCCCTCACCGGCGCGCCATTGAGCACAAATTGAAGCGGCTGAATGCTCACGTGGCCGGCATCCGCTTTGATCGTCGTCTGGAAATTCGTGACCGCAAATTCGCGCAGGTAAAGCTGCCCGATGTCGGCCGCCAGGGTGAAATTCTGCAAAGGCAATTTGACTGGGGGTGGTTCCTGGTTCGCGCCGGTTGTGGCTCCGGTTTGTGACGTGGTCGCCAGCGGAGGTTGACTACCCGTATTCGTGCCTCCGGCGAGCAAATCGTAGAACCTGGTCAGGTCGAGTGAATCGGCGGCGAGCTTGAGGTTCCCCTCGATGGCGTTGGTCCGTGAAAAATCAATTTTTCCGCGCAATTGAATTTGATTCTGCGCGCGGGTGGTGGGCGTCAGGCCAATCTGAAACTGGCGGATATCGGCAGACTGCTTTTGCAGCGTTGTGTCAATATGCACTTTGGCGGCGAGCGGCGTCTCCGGAATTTGTCCCTTGGGATCGTTCACGATCAGGTTGGTCACCTGCAAATCGGCTTTGATGACCGAACTGTCAGCCGGATCGTATGCCACGGCGGCGCTGCCATTGACGGCGATGGCCACGAGTCGCTTGTCCGCCAACATAGGTTGCAGGAGCCAACCCAGACCGTCCTGGTTAAAACCAGCCAGGGCGGCGGTCAATTGAACCGTTTTCCGCGCCGGATCGTACAAACCAGTAAGATTGAAATTGCCCCCGGGACTTTTGCCTCGGGTCAAAGCGCCGTCCAACTTCTTGATTTCGATTTGTTCCGGAGTGCGGCGGATGTCCACATCCATCGTGCACCCGAAATCAGCGAATGAATTGTTGCCGATCTGACCCGTGAAACCGGCCAGCGCGAGTTGGCCGGTGAAGGTTTGCCCGTTTTGTTTTTGGGTGACGCGGCCATTCAACTCAAGATTGCCGGAGGAAACGTTTGCGCCGGTCTGCGGGAAGGCTTTGGCCAGGCCGGCTAATGAGACCTGCGCGGCAACTTGCGTATCCGCACTTGCCGCCTGGAAATTATACGTGCCCGAACCGCTGACGGAGAGCAACTGCTCGCTTGGGCGGCCGATGTTCAGCCGGTATTCGCTTAGCGTAAGTTGCTTGAAATCCGTTGCCTGGCCCCGCGCCAGCAAATTGACCGACACCGGGACCGTCTGACTGCTGCCCGGGTTGGCCGTGAAATCCGCGATTTGTGAATTGACGTCGAACGTCAGCCTTTCGCCATTTTGCTGCGAGTGCAGTTGTGCCTGCAAATTCACGTTGCCGGCGGGGGCGTTCCCGCCAAGAAACGGTTTCCAGTCCGCCAGATTCAGATTTGTCAGCGTCAGATTGAGGGCTGATTTGCCGATCTCGTTCGTGCCGGTTCCCCAAGAGAGGTTCATCGGCCGGGTCAGATGGGCCTCCAGCAGAGGATTGCCATTCTGCGTGCCGGCCAGAGTCAATTCCTGAAGCAAGGCATCTCGCGTTTTGCGGTCCAGGGTGACATCGTAGTTGGCGCTGAAATCGAGCGCGGGCGTCGTCAAACCTGCGTGGGTCAATTGGAATTTGTCCGCCTGAAACCTGCCCACGACGGTGATGACTCCGCCGGCTTTGGCCAGAATGATATCGTTGGTGGAATTGAGGGTGGTCGGGCCGAAATCAATTCCCCGGGTTGCGCCAGCCAGGTTCAACAGCCGTTTGTCAATGCCCTGAAATTTTACCCGCAACCGGCCTTCCGTTTTCTCCATGTCGAACGGTCCGCTGACCGCCAGTTCGCCCAATGGTTGGCCGCCTTTCTGAAAATCGAGCGCCGCCTTCCGGATTTCCGTGGGAGTCAAATCGCAGTTCAACGCCGTAGCAAACGTGGAAAAGTCCTGGAACACGCCGTCGGCGCCGGAAATGTCCAGGTGCGCCTCGCCCGAAGCGGAAACGGGTTTCCAATCCGCCGCCAGGGCGAACTGAAAGGCGCCTTTGACTGCCGCGGCCAAAGAGCCGCTCGCACCTGTGGGCGGATTGTTTTCGACCCGGAGCGCGGCCGATAACTGGAGTGCGGCGGATTGCCCGTTCTTCAGGTCCGACAGCGTCAAGTCGAGGTTCGTCAGCTCCAGCCGATCGCTCCGGCCGCCGGCGTAGTTTTTAATTTCTATGAAATTCGCATTACTCAACGCCAGCCGACCGAGATCTATGCGCATTGGCTTCGATGGTTTGCCGGGCGCCGGTTTTGGAGCGGCGCCCGGTTTTCGCGACAGCGCCTGCAACAATGGATCCAGATTGCTGCTGCCATCCGGGTTCTCAACCAGTTCGACCGTCGGCGAAACAACGGCGATGTCATCCACGTGCAGATTGCCGGTCAGAATATCCCAGAGGTGGTAGCGGACTTTCAATTCCGGAACGATGAGGACCGGGGCCTGTCCCTTCGCCTGTACTTTCAAATCCTGCAATTCTATGTGTTTGAAAGGATTGAAGGCGACGTCGGTAACCGTGATGTTTGCGTTAATCGCGTCGCCAAGACGCGGCAGCACCACGCGTTTGAGAAAGGCGGGGTTCGTCGCGATAAAATACACGGCGGCGACCAGCAGCGCCACCAGCACCACCAGCCAGATACAAATTCGCAGCAAAACGCGCCGTTTCCTTGGCGGCGGCGCCACAATAAACATTGGTTCCGGCATAAAGCTTGAAATGCCAGCAGCGCATCATACCTGTGGGTGACGATTAACGCCATCCGAGCACCTCTTGGCAAAAAGAACGCTTTTTATTGACAGGCGCAGCGCAGGAAACATTCAATCCCGTTTCGGGCGGCCCTCGCGCTGAAATCCGGTCCGTTCCGGCACAAGTAAATGACAGGCTCACAATTTCGCCTTTTGATTAGCCACGCCATAAATATATTTCCGGGGTGATTGACACGGATGCAAAACTCAGCGCGCTGCTGCCCGTCATCAAATCCGCAAGCTGGCTGGCGCTCGATACGGAAGCCGACAGCCTGCACGCCTATCCGGAAAAGATCTGCCTGATTCAGATCACGACGGCGAGCGGCGATGAACTGGTTGATCCGCTCGGCCGGATCAATCTGGATCCGTTGCTCGACGCGCTCAACGCGCATGAGCTGATTATGCACGGCGCGGATTACGATTTGCGTCTGCTGCGCAAGCATCATGAATTTGTGCCGTCTGCGATCTTCGACACGATGCTTGCTGCGCGGCTTTTGGGTGAATCGCAGTTCGGCCTGGGCGCTCTGGTCGAAAAGTGGCTGGGGGCAAAACTGGACAAAGGCCTGCAAAAAGCTGACTGGGCGCGGCGTCCGCTTCCGGATCGAATGGAAGTGTACGCGCGCAAGGACACGCACTATTTGAAACCCTTGGCCGACAAGTTGAAGTTCGAACTCGGACAGAAAGGGCGCCTGGCCTGGCAACAGGAATCCTGCGCGCGCTTGATCGTCGAAACCTCGCAACCGCCGGTGGTGGATGTGGACTCGGTCTGGCGCGTCAAAGGCAGTTCGCGCCTGAGCCGTTCGGCGCTGGCCGTGTTGCGTGCGCTTTGGCAATGGCGTGAGCGGGAAGCCGTAGCCGCGAATCGTCCGCCCTTCTTCATTCTCACGCACGAAAAACTCGTGGCCATCGCTGCCACGGCCGCCGCGCGCCGGCCGGTTGAGCCGCTCTTGCCGCCGCGCCTCACGGGATCTACTCGCCGACGTGAGGGTCTGACCGAGGCCATCCAGGCCGGGCTCCAGCTCGCCGCGGACCGGCACCCGGAATTCCTGCGGCCCAAAACCCATCGCCCGACCGACGCCGAATTGCGCCGTTACCGTGACCTGGAAATGCGCCGCGATGACCGCGCGCACAAGCTGGGCATGGACCCGACCCTCATCGCCAGCCGCGCTACCCTCGGCGCGCTCGCCTCTGACTGGGACCGGCACGCGCCGGAATTGATGAGCTGGCAACTGCAACTGCTGCAAACAGCCGGCTGAAACGGGTCACCGCTTGTTTTGGGAGAATTCAACAAGCGGCAATTTGGGGTCATTCCAGATACTTGCTTACGGAGCCTTGAAGATTAATGTCTTGCATTCTGAAGCGCGCTGGCTACACTGGGATTCGACCCTGAGACCGACCATGAAAATCCGTCATTCCCCGCCGGTGATTGCCGTTCTCGCTCTTTTCCCCTTCAACATTTTGGGAGCGGTGCACTGTGTGGACTTGAATTCCTCCAACCCGGTCTCGCCTTACGCCGATTGGAGCACGGCGGCAACGGACATCCAAAGCGCCGTTGATGCGGCCAATGCCGGCGATATAGTTCTTGTGACCAACGGTGTTTATCAAACCGGCGGACGGCTTGCGCCGTCGGGCCAGACAACGAATCGGGTGGCTGTAACCAAGGCCGTGACGGTCCAGAGTATCAACGGCCCGGCGGCGACGATAATCAGAGGTTACCAGGTTCCCGGCACGACTAATGGCGCCAGCGCAGTGCGTTGCGTTTATCTCACCAACAACGCTGTGTTGTCCGGCTTCACTCTGACCGGCGGTGCGACCACGTACACTTCGGATCATTATGGTGGCGGAATCTACTGCAAATCCACCAGTGCGATTGTGTCCAACTGTGTGTTGACCGGCAATGCGGCAAGTTCAGGTGGAGGAGCCTGCTACGGCACTTTTTATAACTGCACCATTTCTTCGAATGGCCTGGTCTCGGACGGGGGCGGCGTAGTCTATGCGACGTTATACAACTGTGTAGTCGCCGGTAATTCATCCACCTATGTAGGCGGCGGAGTCGAAGGTGGCAACCTGTACAATTGCCTGGTCGTGAACAATACGGCGTCCAGCAGCGGCGGTGGCGCCTATTACGCGAATGCGATGGTGAACTGCACAATTGTCGGCAACTTTGCCGGTTCGGAAGGAGGCGGATTGTACGAAGGAAATGCCACTAACTGCATCGTGTATTTCAACACCGGCTACGCCGAAACTGCGAATATGTTCAGCGCAAACGGTCACCACTGCTGTACGACCCCAACGAACTATATGGCGGCTGACAATTTCACCAACGCGCCGCTGTTCGTGGATCGAACCGGCGGCAACTTCCGGCTTCAAACCAATTCGCCCTGCATCAACACTGGCGACCTCGCAGGCGTGATCGGCACTACTGATCTGGACCGACGGCCGCGCGTCGTCGTCGGCAAGGTGGATGTGGGTGCTTATGAGTTTCAAGGCGCTGGCATGGGCGAATTCATCAGCTGGCTGCAGCGATACGGCCTGCCCACGGACGGCTCGGCGGATTTCACCGACCTGGATGGCGATGGCCTAGACAACTGGCAGGAATGGATGGCGGATACCAGCCCGCTCGACGGCAATGACTGCCTGCACATCACCAATTTTACACGCAGCGGCAATTACAACACACTGTGGTGGTCGAGCAAATCCACACGCCTATACCAGGTGCAACGGTGCGCAGCGCTCGACCCTGCCGCCCCGTGGGAAACGATCATCACCAATTCTGAGCCGGGCTGGAATAACGTTGGGTTCGACAATACCGATCCGCAGTATTTCTATCGAATCCTGGCGATACGACCCTAGAAGTCCTCGAACGACGCTGTCTCGGAGCGGTGGCGTGAGTCGGTGAAGTGCGGGGTCGCCAGCAAGGCGCCCCTCCCCAAATCACCGCACCACTTCAAACGCAAAGCCTTTCAGATATTCCGTCTCCGGGATCATCGGGATGATGGGATGGTCCGGGCTTTGCGAGTAGCTCGCGACGCGCCGCAAGACACGGCGCGTGTCGTAAGCGGCTGACAGAATTACGTCCTGAAATGTCGCCGCATTCACGTGATGCGAACAGCAGAACGTCGCCAGCGTGCCGCCGGTCTTGAGCAGCTTCAACGCGCGTAGATGAATTTCTTTGTAACCGCGTAATGCGTCCGGCACCGACGCCCGGTTGCGCGTGAAGGACGGCGGGTCAAGCACGACCAAATCAAACTTCGGCACGACTTTTTCATGCGGTTTGACGGCGGTTTGCGCCTTGAGCCAATCGAAGACGTTCACGGTTTCAAACGAACACTTTTCCGCCAAATCGTTCGCCGCGGCGTTGCGTTTGGAGGCTTCGATGGCCTCGCTGCTTTGGTCAAGGAAATGGACGTGCGCCGCGCCCGCTCGCGACGCGTGTATTCCAAACCCGCCGACAAAACTGAAACAGTCGAGAACATTATCACACTTTGCAAAGTGTGAAATGGCCTGGTAATTCACCTGCTGATCAAGATACAGGCCCGTCTTGTGACCCGCGGCCAGATCGGTTTCAAACTTCAGGCCGTTCAAGTTCACGAAGATTTTGGACTGCGGCGACACGTCGCCGCTTTCCGACGACACGACATGTCGCGTCGAAGAAGGCGCGGACATGTCCGCGCACTCCAAAGAGCCGGTCAGAACCCCATTTGCTTCATCCAATCCTTCAAATTTACGCGAGGCCACGTCGCTGCGTTCCAGAATCGCGCGCGGCGAGAAACTCTTTTGCAGTGCGCCGACGATTTGCGCCTTCCGCTGGTCCATGCCCAGCGACGAAATCTGCACCACCAGCACGTCTTCGTATTTGTCCACGATCAGGCCGCTCAGGAAATCGCTCTCCGCATTGACGACGCGGAACGACGTCGCCTCCGGCAGATGCCGCTGCCGCACAGCGAGGGCAGTGCGGATGCGTTCCTCGAAAAATTGTTCGTTCACTTCAACGCGTTCCGCCGCCAGGACCCGAACATTGATTTTCGACTTCGAGTTGAAGAAACCGACGCCCAGGAACCGCTGGCGGTGGTCTTTGACCTGGACCATTGCGCCGTCAGCGACGGGCTGCGTGAGTCGGAGAATTTCGCCTTGATATATCCAGGGGTGGCCGGCCACGATGCGGTCGGCCTCGCCGGGTTTAAGCAAGACAGTCGGCAGCGAATCCATATTTTGTAAACAGTTTGGTGGAGGTCCGAACCGCCGGGTTTGTGAACAGGCCGAAATTTGGACTCCAACCCGCTCATGAAGTCAGAACCGCGCGGGCGAGGGAAGGAAAATATCCATTAAATCGCGGTTGCGCGTTTCTTTAAGTCAGAACCGGCGCCATCCCCTTCTAAA
>Ga0335076_10003834_pt1 | contig 15148 bp, 15 predicted proteins | sample Lox_Sample_25_FD_206717 | JGI IMG/M metagenome (GOLD analysis project Ga0335076, IMG submission 206717) | Soil microbial communities from Loxahatchee National Wildlife Refuge, Florida, United States - Lox_Sample_2.5 | ecosystem: Environmental > Terrestrial > Soil > Wetlands | place: USA...
CTCGCCGCGCGCTTCCAGGCGCGGGTGGACGCCGAGGAGAAGATCGAGCCCAAGGACTGGATGCCGGAGGCCTACCGCCAGACCCTCATCCGCCAGATCTCCCAGCACGCGCACTCGGAAATCGTCGGCATGCTGCCCGAGGGCAACTGGATCACGCGCGCGCCATCGCTGCGGCGCAAGGCGGTGCTCATCGCCAAGGTGCAGGACGAGGGCGGCCACGGCATGTACCTCTACAGCGCCGCCGAGACCCTCGGCGTGGCGCGCGAGGAGCTCATCGCGCAGCTGCTTGCCGGCAGCGCCAAGTACTCGAGCATCTTCAACTACCCGACCCTCACCTGGGCGGACGTCGGGGCGATCGGCTGGCTGGTGGACGGCGCGGCCATCATGAACCAGATCCCGATCTGCCGCTGCTCCTACGGCCCGTATGCACGCGCCATGGTGCGTATCTGCAAGGAGGAGAGCTTTCACCAGCGCCAGGGATTCGAGATCATGCTGACGCTCGCGCGCGGCAGCGCCGCGCAGCGCGCCATGGCGCAGGACGCGCTCAACCGCTGGTGGTGGCCCTCGATCATGATGTTCGGCCCGAGTGATGCGGACTCGCGGCACACCGCGCAGTCGATGCGCTGGAAGATCAAGCGCTTCAGCAACGATGAGCTGCGGCAGAAGTTCATCGACGTGACCGTGCCGCAGGCGCAGTTCCTCGGCCTCACCATCCCGGATGCGCAGCTGCGCTTCAACGAGGCGAGCGGACACTACGAGATCGGCGCGATCGACTGGAGCGAGTTCCAGCGGGTGCTGCAGGGCAATGGGCCCTGCAACCGCGAGCGCCTCGAGGCGCGGCGCGCCGCGCACGCGGCCGGCGCCTGGGTTCGCGAAGCGGCCGCCGCGCACGCCGCCAAGCAGCGCGCGCGCGCCGCGGCCTGAAGGAGGTGGCAGCGATGAGCGAGGACTGGCCGCTGTTCGAGGTGTTCATTCGCTCGCGCGCCGGGCTCGAGCACAAGCACGTCGGCAGCCTGCACGCGGCGGACGCGCGCATGGCGATCGAGCACGCGCGCGATGTCTACACCCGCCGCCAGGAGGGCGTGAGCATCTGGGTGGTGCCCTCGGCGCAGATCATCGCCTCTGACCCGGCGGAGGCCGAGTCGCTGTTCGAGCCGGCGCGCGACAAGGTCTACCGCCACCCGACCTTCTACGCCATCCCCGAGGAGGTCAAGAACCTGTGAGCGGCTCGGCCACGGAACCGCGCGATGCGGTGCTCGAGGCGGCGCGGCTGCGCTACGTGCTGCGCCTCGCCGACACCAGCCTCGTGCTCGGGCAGCAGCTCGGCGCCTGGGTGGGGCATGCGCCGGCGCTCGAGGAGGAGCTCGGACTTGCGAACCTCGCGCTCGATCTCATCGGCCAGGCGCGGCTGCTGCTCAGCTACGCCGGGGAGCTCGAGGGGCGCGGGCGTGACGAGGACCAGCTGGCCTTCCTGCGCGATGCGCCCGAGTTCGCCAATCTCGCCCTCGCCGAGCAGCCGAACGGCGACTTCGCCCAGACCATCGTGCGCCAGTGGCTGCTGGATGGCTGGCAGCTGGAGATCTACCAGGGGCTCGGGGACTCCTGCGACCCGCGCCTCGCGGCGATTGCCGCCAAGGCGCTGAAGGAGACCCGCTATCACCACCGCTTCAGCAGCGGCTGGCTGATCCGCCTCGGCGATGGCACCGAGGAGAGCCGGCGCCGCACGCAGCGCTCGCTGGATGACCTGTGGCGCTTCACGGATGAGTTCTTCGCCCCGGACGAGGTGGACGAGCGCGTGAGCGCCGCCGGCATCGCCCCGCCACTTTCGCTGCAGGCGCCCGCCTGGTCGGCGCGCGTCGATGAGGCGCTCGCCGCGGCGACGCTGCGGCGCCCGCCCGCGCAGCCCTACCCCTGGCACGGCAAGCGCGGCGTACACACCGAGCACCTCTCGCACCTCCTCGGGGAGATGCAGCACCTGCAGCGCACCTACCCGGGGGCGCGCTGGTGAGAGCCGGGGCGCAGCGGCGGCCGGCGGGGCAGGCGGACGAGGAGCGCGTGCGCGCGCTCTTGTCGCGGGTCCCGGACCCGGAGATCCCGGTGCTGAGCATCACCGACCTCGGCATCGTGCGCGAGGTGCGCCGCCATGGCGACGGACGGCTGCACGTCGCGCTGACTGCGACCTACTGCGGCTGCCCGGCGACCGAGGTGATCCGCGCCAGCGTGCGCGCGGCGCTGGATGCGGCCGGTTATGCGGATGCGGTGCTCGAGGAGGTTCTCAGCCCGCCCTGGAGCAGCGACTGGCTGAGCGAGGCCGGGCGCGCGAAGCTCGCCGCCTTCGGCATCGCCCCGCCGCCGGCAGCGGTGGCGAGCCCGCGTGCGCTCTTCGCGGCCCCGGTCGTCGCCTGCCCGCGCTGCGCCAGCCGCGACACCGAGCGCGTGAGTGAGTTCGGCTCGACCCCCTGCAAGGCGCACTACCGCTGCCGCAGCTGCGCCGAACCCTTCGACCACTTCAAGTGCCTGTGAGCGCATGCGCCGCTTCCACGCGCTGAAGGTGCGCAGCGTCACTCCCGACGCGGACGACGCAGTGGCGATCGCGCTCGAGGTGCCCGCGCAGCTCGCCGCCGAGTATCGCGGCATCCCCGGACAGCACGTGGTGCTGCGCGCGAGCCTCGGCGGCGCCGAGCTGCGCCGCACCTACTCCCTGGTGAGCGCCCCCGGTGAGTCCGTACTGCGGATCGTGCCGCGGGTGCACGCACACGGGCAGCTCTCGCGCCACCTCGCCGAGGAGGTGCGCGCGGGGGATGCGCTCGAGGTGCTGCCCCCGAACGGCAGCTTCACCGCGCGCGGCCCGGTGGCCGGTGGCAGCTACGTCGCCTTTGCCGCCGGCTGCGGCATCACGCCCGTGCTCGCCATCGTGCGCGCGCTGCTCGAGGGCGGCGCGGCGCGCGTCCTCGTCTTCTACGGCAACACGGGCGCTGGCCGCGCCATGTGCCTCGAGGAGCTGCTGTCGCTCAAGGACCGCTACCTCGGACGCCTCGCGCTGCACTTCGTGATGAGCCGCGAGCCGCAGGAGGTGGCGCTCTACAACGGGCGCCTCGATGCGCCGCGGGTGCGCGAGTTGGCGCGCACGCTGTTCGCAGCGAGCGAGGTGCGCGAGTACTTCGTCTGCGGACCCGGCGACATGATCGAGCAGGTGAGCCGCACGCTGCGCGAGCTCGGCGTCCCGGGTGCGCGCATCCACAGTGAGCACTTCACGCTCGCGAGCACCGAGGCGGCCCCCGCGCCCGCGGCGCGCGAGACTGCCGCGCCCGCGCAGCCGGCCGGCGGTGCCGCCGAGGTGACGGTGCTGATCGACGGGCGGCGGCGCAGCTTCAGCATGCGCGCCGAGGATGAGACCGTGCTCGAGGGCGCGGCGCGCGCCGGGATCGAGCTGCCGTTCTCCTGTCGCGCGGGGGTGTGCTCGACCTGTCGCACCAAGGTGATCCGCGGCGCGGTGCGCATGGCGCAGAATTACGCCCTCGAGGACTGGGAGCTCGAGCAGGGCTACGTGCTCGCCTGCCAGGCGCACGTCACCGCCGCCCCGCTCGAGCTCGACTACGACGAGAAGTAACCTGCGGGCGTGAGGCCAAGGAGCTTAAGCCAGTGAGCTACCAGAACATCCTCTTCGAGGTGAGCGACGGTATCGCCCGGCTCACCCTCAACAGGCCCGAGCGTCTCAACAGCTTCAACACCGAGATGCACGGCGAGGTGCGCGCCGCGCTCGCCTCGCTGGGAGGCTCCGCGGCCCGCGTGCTGGTCCTCACCGGCGCCGGGCGCGGCTTCTGCGCCGGGCAGGACCTCAGTGACCGCGCGGTGGCTGCGGGCGGGCAGACCCCCGACCTCGCCGCGTCGATCGAGCAGCACTACAAGCCGCTCGTGCTGGCGCTGCGCGCGCTGCCGCTGCCGGTGATCGCCGCCGTCAACGGCGTGGCGGCCGGTGCGGGCGCGAACCTCGCGCTCGCCTGCGACATCGTGATCGCGGCGCGCTCGGCGGTGTTCGTGCAGGCCTTCGCCCGGCTCGGGCTGGTGCCGGATTCCGGCGGCACCTGGCTCCTGCCGCGCCTGGTGGGCACGGCACGGGCGATCGGGCTCGCCTTCCTCGGCGACAAGCTCGCGGCCGAAGAGGCCGCCGCCTGGGGGCTCATCTGGCGCTGCGTCGAGGACGCGGACTTCGCACAGGTGGTCGATGACATGGCGCGGCAGTTGGCCGCCGCGCCGACCCGGGGCCTGGCGCGTACCAAGCAGGCGATCTACGAGAGTTTCGGGCGCTCGCTGGCCGAGCAGCTGGACATCGAGCGCGACTACCAGGGCGAGCTCGGGCGCTCGGCCGACTACGCCGAGGGCGTTGCCGCGTTCGCGGCCAAGCGCACCCCGCGCTTCAGCGGACGCTAGGGCGCATGGCTAACCAGGAGCGTGCCGCTACCGAGGCGCAGCTGCTGGCCGAGCGCGCCGTGGCGGCGCTCTACGCGCGTGACCACGCCTCGCAGGCGCTCGGCATCCGCGTCACCGCCGTCAAGCCCGGGTTCGCGCAGGTGGCGATGGCGGTGCGGGAGGACATGGTGAACGGGCACGGCCTGTGCCACGGCGGGCTCGTGTTCACCCTCGCCGACAGTGCCTTCGCCTTCGCCTGCAACAGCCGCAACGAGGCCACCGTGGCCGCCGCCGCGAGCATCGACTTCCTCGCCGGGGCGCGCGCCGGGGATGAGCTCACCGCCGAGGCGCGCGAGGTGTGGCGCACGAAGCGCAACGGGCTCTACGAGATCGTGGTGTTCAACCGCCACGGCGAGCGCATCGCGCTCTTCCGCGGCCGCTCGTACCGCATCGAGGGCGAGGTGCTCGGCACCCCGGGAGGGAGCGATCATGCCGCTTGAGAGTTACGTCGCAGGCGCCTGGCGCGCCGCCGGCGGGCGCGCCGTGGCGCTGCGCGATGCCACCACCGGGGAGGTGATCGCCGAGGCCGGCAGCACCGGGGCCGACGGGGCGGCGCTGCTCGGGCACGCCCACCGAGTCGGCGGCCCGGCGCTGCGGGCGCTCACCTTCCACGAGCGCGCGGCGCTGCTGAAGGCACTGGCCAAGCATCTCCTTGAGCACAAGGAGGAGTTCTACCGGCTCTCCTACGCCACGGGGGCGACCCGCGCCGACTCCTGGATCGACATCGACGGCGGCATCAGCACGCTGTTCGTGTACGCGAGCAAGGGCACGCGGGAGCTGCCCAACAGCCGCGTGTATGTCGATGGCGGGCTCGAGGTGCTCGGCAAGAGCGGGCGCTTCGTCGGCGAGCACATCTGCGTGCCGCTCGAGGGGGCGGCGCTGCACATCAACGCCTTCAACTTCCCGGTGTGGGGCATGCTCGAGAAGCTCGCCCCCGCGCTCCTCGCCGGGGTGCCGGCGATCGTCAAGCCCGCCACCCAGACCGCCTATCTCGCCGAGCGGGTGTTCCGCAGCATCGTGGAGTCGGGCCTGCTGCCGGGCGGGGCCGTGCAGCTCGTGTGCGGCCCGGCCGGGGACCTCTTCGAGCATCTCACCTGCCAGGACATGGTGGCCTTCACCGGCTCGGCCGCCACCGCGCTCAAGCTGCGCTCGCACCCCGTGGTGCTCGGCAACTCGGTGCGCTTCACCGCCGAGACCGACTCGCTGAACTCCTCGCTCCTCGGCGCGGACTCAGGTCCCGGCACGCCGGAGTTCGAGCTGTTCGTGCGCGAGGTGGTGCGCGAGATGACGGTCAAGGCGGGCCAGAAATGCACCGCCATCCGCCGCGCCCTGGTGCCGCAGCAGCACCTCGGCGCGCTCCTCGAGGCACTCTCCGCCGCGCTCGGTGCGGTCACCGTCGGGGACCCGCGCCTGCAAGCCGTCGGCATGGGTCCGCTGGCCTCGCTCGAGCAGCGCCGCGAGGTGCTCGGGCAGGTGCAGCGCCTGGCTGCCGAGAGCGAGATCATCGTGGGCGGCGGCAAGCTCACGGCCCTCGGGGCGGATGCCGAACGCGGCGCCTTTCTCGCTCCGACGCTCCTGGTGTGCCGCGACGCGCAGCGCGCGCGTGCCGTGCACAGCGTCGAGGCCTTCGGGCCGGTGTGTACCGTGGTGCCCTACGCGGGCACCGCCGAGGCGATCGCGCTCGCGCGGCGCGGCAGCGGCAGCCTCGCCGCCTCGATTTTCAGCGCCGACGACGCGCTCGCCGCCGAACTGGTCCTGGGGCTCGCCCCCTACCACGGACGGGTGCTGGTGGTGAACCGCGACTGCGCCAAGGAATCCACCGGCCACGGCTCGCCGCTGCCGCACCTGGTGCACGGCGGCCCGGGGCGGGCGGGGGGCGGGGAGGAGCTCGGCGGCATCCGCGCCGTGATGCACTACCTGCAGCGCACCGCGATACAGGGGACCCCGGATGTGCTGACGGCGGTGACGGGCCGCTGGGTGAAGGGCGCCCGCGAGCTCGATCCGGGCACGCACCCCTTCCGCAAGCCCTTCGGGGCGCTCGCGATCGGCGATACGTTCCGCTCGGCCGAGCGCGCGGTGACGGTCGAGGACATCGAGCGCTTCGCCGCGCTCTCGGGCGATCGCTTCTACGCGCACATGGACGAGGCCGCGGCGGCCCGCAACCCGCTCTTCGGCGGCCGCGTCGCCCACGGCTACTTCCTGGTGTCCGCCGCGGCGGGCCTGTTCGTCGATCCGCCCTACGGGCCGGTGCTCGCCAACTACGGCATCGACGCGTTGCGCTTCACCAAGCCGGTCAAGCCCGGCGACCGTATCCGCGTGCGCCTCACCTGCAAGGAGAAGTCGCTGCGGGCCGGCGCCGGCTACGGCGAGGTGCGCTGGGACACGGCGATCATGAACCAGGACGGCGAGGTCGTGGCCAGCTACGACGTGCTCACCATGGTGAGCGAGCTCGCCGTGCCGGATGCGGGCGCGCCCGCAGCCCCCTAACGGTGGCCGAAGTCGGCGAGGATCCCCTCGATCGGCTCGGGACTGATGTGCACCGGGCCGGTGAAGGGGTGGTTGATCGAGACGATCACGAACAGCCCCATGAAGACGATGACCGCCAGCGTCCCGGTCATCAGCACCTGAGCGCGCAGGTTGCGGGTACCGAAGAAGAACGTGAAGGCGACCGTGAGGCATCCGCCGCACACCAGCACGAACCACAGCATGCCGGGCACGATCCCGCTCGCCAGGTGCAGCCGCGCGCGGCGCGCCTGGGTGAGGGAGTCGAGCTGGCGGAACATCTCCACCAAGACCGCGGGCTGGCGATCCGCGTTCTGCGCCACCTTCACCGCCGCGGCGTACAGCTCGGTGAGCGCACCGGTAACGTCGCCGCTCTCCTTTTCGCCCTGCATCTGCGGCCAGTCACTGGCGATGGCCAATTCGAGGTAGTGGGTGAGGGCGGCGCGGGTGGCGGTCGCATCCGGGTCCGGGCCGGCGAGCAGCCGGTAGAGCGTGGCGGAGGCGCCGGACTCCTGCACCACCGCGGATTCCGCGTCCGCGAAGCGCTCCCAGGCGATGATGATCGCGAACGCGAGCAGCACCGCGTAGATCACCCCGACGGTCGCGAACTTGAAGCCCGCGATCTCGTTGTTGGTGGTGAGGCGCTCGAGCGCCCAGCGCCGCCGCACCAGGATCGGCCCGGTCATGGCGAGTGCAGTCGGGACGATGACGATCAGGAAGCCGGACAGCCACAGCGGCAGGCTGGCGAGGAACAGCGACACCTCGGGCACTCCTTGAGGGCTGATGCGCCGCGCAACTGTAAGTGCCCGGGCCGGCGCGGGCAACGTCCCGCCGGCGGGCGGCGTGTCAGGATGGACGGGGCGTGCGCAGCGTGAAGGCGTGGCCGCGGGTCGAGATCGCCTTGAAGAGCGTCCAGGCGGCATCCCCGGGCCGCAGCCGCAGCGCGTCCAGCGCCTGTGCGGTGATGCGCGCCAGCACCATCGCACCGCCCACATCCAGGTGCACGAGCGCACCGAGCTCGTCGCGCTCGATCGCGCACACGGTGCCGGGGAGCGCGTTGCGTACCGACAGCCCCTGCACCGGCTGCGTGGCGAGGATCACGTCGCGTGCCAGGACCTGCAGCCGCACGCGCGTGCCCGGGGCGACCCCGCGCAGGCTCACCTGCAGCGTGCCGCCCCCGACTGCGAGCTGCGCGCTGCCCTCAGCCGCGTCAGTGTGGGTCACGGTGCCATCGAGCACCGCGCCCACCAGGTCCGGCCCGAGCACCCGCTGCAGGCGTGCATCCAGGCTGAGCGCGTTCACCGAGCCCGCGGCCAGCACGCGCCCGCCCTCGAGCAGCACCAGGTGCGTTGCCAGGCGCAGTACCTCCTCGAACTGGTGACTGACGTACACCATGGGGATCGCCAGGCGGTCGCGCAGCGCCTCGAGGTAGGGCAGCACCTCCTCGCGGCGCGCGAGGTCGAGGGATGCGAGCGGCTCATCGAGCAGCAGCAGGCGCGGCCGCGCGAGCAGCGCGCGCCCGAGGGCGACACGCTGGCGCTCGCCGCCGGAGAGCTGGTGCGGCTGGCGAGCGAGGAGGCCCTCGAGCCCGAGCAGCGCGGTGACCTCCGCGAAGCCGATCAGCGCAGGCGCCGCGCGCGCGCGGCGCTCGCCGTAGCGCAGGTTCCCCTGCACGCTCAGGTGCGGGAACAGGCGCGCGTCCTGGAACACGTAGCCGATGCGGCGCCGCTCGGGCGGCACGGCGAGGCCGGTGGCCCTATCCGTCAAGAGCTCATCCCCGAGGCGCACGCTGCCCGCATCCGGTGAGAGCAGTCCGGCGATCAGGTTGACCAGCGTCGTCTTGCCGCTGCCGGAGCGGCCGAAGAGGGCGGTTACCCCGGGGGTCGGGGCATCGAAGGCGGCTTCGAGGGCGAACTCGCCGCGGCGCAGGCTGAGTTGGACGCGCAGCACCAAAGCGCTCAGCTGCGTCCGAGACGCCGGCGCACGCGCCGCACGAGGTACTCCGCGGCCAGCAGGCCTAAGAGCCCGAGCGCGAAGGACAACCCGGCGAGGCGCAGCGCGAGGGCATCGCCGTTCGGGGACTGCATGGCGGTGTACAGCGCGAGCGGCAGGGTGCGCGTGACGCCCGGCACGTTGGAGGCGAAGGTGATGACCGCGCCGAACTCCCCGAGCCCCGCGGCGAAGGCGGTCACCGCCCCGGCCAGGATGCCCGGCAGCATCAGCGGCAGGGTGATGCTGCAGAAGCGATCGAGCGCTCCTGCGCCGAGCGTGCGTGCGGCATCCTCCAGCCCCTGATCGATGCTCTCGAGCGACAGCCGCATGGCGCGCACCATGAGCGGGAAGGTCATGACGGCGGTGGCGAGCGCCGCGCCGGCGGTGGTGAAGGGCAGCACGATCCCGAAATGCCGTGCCAGGAAGCCCCCGAGGCTGCCGCGCGCGCCGAGCAGCACCAGGAGCACGTAGCCGACCGCCACCGGCGGCAGCACCAGCGGCAGGTGCACGAGCGCATCGAACAGCGTGCGTCCGGGGAAGCGGCCGCGGCCGAGCACCCAGGCGATCAGCACCGCCAGCGGCAGGCTGCACACGACGCTGCGTGCCGCGACCGCAAGGCTCAGGCGCAGCGCCTCGAGCTCGGCCGGAGCTAACAGCCCCTGCATGTCAGGGGGCGGGCGCGATGGGGACTCACGTGCGCGACTCTCGCACGGCCGCCGGCGCGGCGGAAGCTCTCAGGCGACCAGGGCGCTGCTGAGGGAGGCGGGCAGGCCCGCCGCCGGGACCGGCGCGCAGGCGGCGAGCCCCTTCTGCTCGAGCCAGGCGCGGTTGAACAGGCGCGACTGGTAACGCGCGCCGCCGTCGCACAGCACCGTGACCACGGTGTGCCCGGGGCCGAGCTGGCGCGCCACGGCGAGGGCGGCGGCGACATTGATGCCGGAGGTGCTGCCGAGGAACAGGCCCTCGGCGCCGAGCAGTCGGTAGACGCAGCGCACCGTGTCGGCATCCTCGACGTGCACGGCGTCATCGATGGGAGCGTCCTTGAGGTTGGCGGTCACGCGCGCGATGCCGATGCCCTCGGTGATCGAGCCCGAGCCGGTGGCCTTGAGCTCGCCGGTCTTCACCCAGGCGTACAGGCTGCTGCCGGGCGGGTCGGCGAGCACGCAGCGCACCTGTGCGCGGCGCGACTTCAGGTACGCGGCGACGCCGGCGAAGGTGCCGCCGGTGCCGCTCGCGGCGACGAAGGCGTCCACGCGCCCGCCGGTCTGCGCCCAGATCTCAGCTCCGGTGCCGGTGAAGTGCGCGTCGCGGTTCGCGGTGTTGTCGAACTGGTTCGACCAGATGGCGTTGGGGAGCGAGGCGGCGAGGCGCTGCGCCACCTTCTGGTACTGGTTGGGGTTGGCGTACGGCACCACCGGCACCTGGTGCACCTCGGCGCCGAGCATCTCGAGCAGGCGGTACTTCTCGGGCGACTGGTTGTCGGGCATGACGATGACGCAGCGGTAGCCGCGGGCCTTGCACACGTGCGCGAGCCCGATGCCGGTGTTGCCGGCGGTGCCCTCGACGACCGTGCCTCCGGGGGCGAGCTCGCCGCGCTCGACGGCGCGCTCGATGATCGCGGCGGCGGCACGGTCCTTGACCGAGCCGCCCGGGTTCATGAACTCGGCCTTGCCGAGGATCTCGCAGCCGCTCTCCTCGCTCAGGGTCCTGAGACGGATCAGCGGGGTGTTGCCGACCGCGCCGACGAAGCCGGCCACGGCGCTCATGCGAGCGCGCGGGCCGGCGGCGGGAGGCTGAACGCGCTGAGTTCGTCCGCGCTCGCGAGCGCCGCCACGGCGCCGACGATCAGCAGTGCCGGCGCCTGCACCTGCGCCGCCTGGGCGCGCTCAGCGAGGTCGGCGAGCGTGCCGCGCAGCAGGCGCTGCTCGGGAAGCGTCGCCCGCTCGATGAGGGCCACCGGGTGCGAGGCCGCCGCTCCCGCCGCGCGCAGCCGCGCGATGATCGCGGGCAGCTGCGCCACCCCCATGTAGAACACCACCGTGTGCTCGGGCTGCGCGAAGTAGCGCCATTCGAGGGCCGCGCCCCCCTCGCCATGGCCGGTGACGAACGTCACGCTGTGCGCAACTCCGCGCTGCGTGAGCGGCAGGCCCGAGCTCGCCGCGGCCCCGAGGGCTGCGGTGATCCCCGGCACCACCGTGAAGGGAATGCCGTGCGCGCGCAGGACCTCGAGCTCCTCGCCGCCACGGCCGAACACGAACGGGTCGCCCCCCTTCAGGCGCGCGACGCGCTTGCCCGCGAGTGCGAGCTCGAGCAGCAGGCGGTGGATGCGCTCCTGCTGGCCGCGCTCCCCGGACTCCTTGCCGACGAAGACGCGCTCGGCGTCGCGCCGTGCGCGCTCGAGCACTTCCTCGCCCACCAGGCGGTCGTAGAGAATCACGTCGGCCTGCTGCAGCAGCTGCAGCGCCCGCAGCGTCAGCAGGTCCGGGTCGCCGGGACCGGCACCGATCAGGTACACCTCCCCGAGCACACCCGCGGGCTCCCCGGCGGGCGTCGTGAGCTGCGAGGTGCGCAGCTCGCGCCGCAGCGCCGACGCGGCCGCCGTCTCGCGCCCGCGCAGCACCTCGCGCGCCACCGGGCCGCGCACGATGCGCTCCCAGAAGGCGCGCCGGCCGGCGGCGCGCAGCGCGTGCCGCACCTGGGCGCGGTAGCGGCCCATGAAACGGGCGAGGGCGCCGAGGCGCGCCGGCAGCAGCGCCTCGATCTGCTCACGCACGCTGCGGGCCAGGACCGGCGCATGCCCGGCGGAGCTGACCGCGACGATGAGGGGCGAGCGGTCGATGATCGCCGGGAAGATGAAGCTCGAGAGCTGCGCATCGTCGACCACGTTGACCGGGATGCGCCGCGCCTGCGCCGCCGCGGCGACCGCGGCGTTCACGGCCCGATCGGCGGTGGCGGCGACGACCGCGACGGCCCCCTCGAGCGCAGCGGGCGTGAAGTGGCAGGCGCGGTGGGTGAGGGCCGCATCGAGCGCGTAATGGCTGAGCGCGGCGTGCAGTTCCGGGGCGATGAGGGTGACCTGCGCGCCGGCCTTCAGCAGCCACTGCGCCTTGCGCAGCGCCACTTCCCCGCCGCCGACCACCACGACCGGCGCCGCCTCCAGGCGCAGGAACACCGGCAGGTAGTCCATCGGCGCCCCTAGTGCGCGGCGGCGCTCGCCGCCGCGGGCAGATTCCTCGGATGTAGGCCGCATTCGCGCGACTCGGACTGCTCCCACCACCAGCGGCCGGCCCGGCGGCTCTCGCCGGGCTGCACGGCCCGCGTGCACGGCGAGCAGCCGATGCTCGGATACTGCCGGTCGTGCAGGGGATTGTAAGGCAGCTGGCGCGCGCGGATGTAATGCCACACCTGCGCCTCGGTCCAGTCGATCAGGGGGCTGAGCTTGTAGAGCCCGTAGTCGCCGTCCCATTCCTCGGCCTCGCCCCGGGCGCGCCCGACCGACTGCTCGCGGCGCACGCCGGTGATCCAGGCGGGGTAGCCGGCGATGGCGCGGCGGAAGGGCTCGACCTTGCGGATGCGGCAGCACTCGAGGCGCGCTTCCAGGCTGCCATAGAAGCCGTTCACTCCCTGCTGCGCCACGAGCGCCTCGAGCTCGGCGGCATCCGGATGCACCAGGCGCAGCCGCCGGCCGTAGCGCTGCTGCAGGCGCTCGATGAGGCTGTAGGTCTCCTCGTGCAGCCGGCCGGTGTCGATGCTGAATACGTCGATGCCCGGGAACTCGCTCCAGATGATGTCGGTCAGCACCATCGCCTCGGCACCGAGGCTGTTGGAGTACACCAGCCGGCCGTGGCGGGCGAGACCGGCGGCGAGGCGCGCGCCGACCGCGGCGCTCAGCTCCTCGAGCTCGTTGTTCCTAACTTCGGCCATCGTGCGGGGGACTATAGCCAGCGCCCCCGCCCCGGCAGAACGAATGATTGCTTCTGAAGCACTGCGCGGCGGTTATAGCGCGGTGACATTAGGCGCCGCGCCCGCGGTTCGCTTGGGTTAGGCTTACGCTGCCATGAAGCTGCACCAACTGCGCTATCTCGCGGCCGTCGCCCAGAGCGGACTTAACATCACCGCGGCCGCCCAGAAGCTGCACACCTCCCAGCCGGGGGTGAGCAAGCAGATCAAGCTCCTCGAGGACGAGCTCGGCTTCCAGATCTTCGTGCGCGAGGGGCGCAACCTCACCCGCATCACCCCGGCCGGGCAGCAGGTGATCGAGCGCGCGCTGCGCATCCTGCAGGAGGCGCAGAGCATCCGCGACATGTCCACGGAACTGCGCGACGAGGGTCGCGGGAGCCTGTCCATCGGCACCACCCACACCCAGGCGCGCTACGTGCTGCCGGACGTCATCCGGGTGTTCCGCGACCGCTATCCGCAGGTGCGCCTCAACCTGCACCAGGGAACCTCGGAGCAGATCGCCGAGATGGTCGCGGGCGATCGCATCGACTGTGCGATCGCCACCGGCTCGGAGCAGCTGTTCGGGGAGCTGACGCTCCTGCCGTGCTACCGCTGGCACCGCAGCGTCATCGTGCCGCGCAGCCACCCGCTCGCCGACGGCACGCGCCTCACCTTCAAGGCGCTCGCCGCCTATCCCCTCATCACCTACACCTTCAGTTTCAGCGGCCCGTCATCGCTGCACGAGGCCTTCGCCCGCGCCGGCATGGTGCCGAACGTCGCCATTACCGCGCGCGACGCCGACGTGATCGAGACCTACGTGCGTCTCGGGCTCGGGGTGGGGATCGTGGCGCACATGGCGGTGAACGAGGGCGATCCGGATCTCAAGGTGATCGATGCCTCGCACCTGTTCGCGGCGCACACCACCTGGATCGGCTTTCGCCGCGGCACGCTGCTGCGCAAGTACATGTTCGACTTCGCGCAGCTGCTCGCCCCGCACCTCGAGCGGCGCCTCGTCGAGCGCGCGCACCGCGCCGGCGGCGCCGAGGAAGTGCGCCAGATGTTCGCCGACGTGCAGCTGCCGCTGCGCTAGGCTAGGGGGCGTGGAAGCGCTGGCGCTGCAGCCGCACGGCGGCAGCTCCTGGCTGGTAGGCGACGTCGTAGCGGGTGAAGGCGCGCTGCGCGGCCGCGATGCTCTCCCCGCCCGCGAGCTCGATGGCGTCGAACCCGCAGCGCGCCAGCAGGAACACCTGGTCCTGCTTGACCCCGGCCCCGAGCGCGCGCAGCTCGCCGCGGAAGCCGAAGCGCTCGCGCAGCAGCCGTGCCTGCGAGTAGCCGCGGCCGTCACCGGGGTTGGGAAACTCCACCGCCACCAGATCCAGCCGTGGCAGGTCCGCCTCCAGCTCCTCGACGCGATCGACCGGCGCCAGCCGCACACCCAGGCGCCCGGTCCACGCCCACCAGCGCTCGCGCGCCGTGCGCAGCTCCGTGAGCGGCACCACCACGGCATCGCCGGCGGCGAGCTCCTCGCCGAGGTAGCGCCAGGGATCGGCGATCAGCTCACGCTGCCGCAGGATGTGGCGCATAGACGCTCTCCTTGAAGGGTTTGATGCCGACGCGTCGCACGGTGTCGATGAAGCGCTCCTCCTCGAGCCGCGCGCCGCGGTAGACCTCGAGGATGCGCTCGAGCGTGGCGGCGACCTCGTGCTTGGCCACCGACGGTCCGATGACCTCACCGAGGGAGGTCGCACCGTTCACCGAGCCGCCGAGGGTGATCTGGTACCACTCCTCGCCGTGCTTGTCGACGCCGAGGATGCCGATGTGGCCGACGTGGTGGTGGCCGCAGGCATTCATGCAGCCGGACATCTTCAGCTCGATCTCGCCCAGGTCGTAGAGGTAGTCGAGGTCGTCGAAGCGCTCCTGGATCTGGCGGGCCACGTCCAGCGTGCCGGCGTTGGCGAGCGAGCAGAAGTCCAGCCCCGGGCAGGCGATCATGTCGGTCAGCGTGCCGATGTTGGGCATGGCGAGTTTGAGGGCCTGCAGCTCACGCCACACCTCGTACAGGGCGTGCTGCGGCACATCCGCGAGCAGCAGGTTCTGGTTGTGGGTCGCGCGGATCAGACCGAAGCTCACGCGTTCGGCGAGCGCCGCGACCGCCGCCATCTGCTCGGCGGTCATGTCGCCCGGGGCGGTGCCGTGGGTCTTCAGTGCCACGAACACGGCGCGGTAGCCCGGCACGCGGTGCGCG
>Ga0335076_10003835_pt1 | contig 15145 bp, 13 predicted proteins | sample Lox_Sample_25_FD_206717 | JGI IMG/M metagenome (GOLD analysis project Ga0335076, IMG submission 206717) | Soil microbial communities from Loxahatchee National Wildlife Refuge, Florida, United States - Lox_Sample_2.5 | ecosystem: Environmental > Terrestrial > Soil > Wetlands | place: USA...
AGCTATTTCAAGGCCTGCGGCTATCATCCCGCCGAACTCACAGCCCTCGACACAACCTGAACGGATTCCGCTCTAGCATTCGCGCTTATGGCGTTGTTTTTTTCCGTGCCCGCCAACGCAGGGTCGTGCGGCTTAGGCGCCGAGCCACCGGACGATGCCCCCCGGACGGTCGACGCGTTTCGCGAGCGGCATCAGGAAAGGTTTCACATTGTCAACGCTCGCGAAATGATCGATGGCAACGGTTCTCGAATTCCGGGCGCACAGGCTACGGATTGGACGCTCGATTTCCATGGCAACAATGGCGCTCTTCCTGAAGAACCGGATAATTCTCTGATCGTCATCTTCGTTCACGGTTACTGTACATCGCTCGGCGACGGGATGCGGGATGCCGAGGGATTGCGGGCTAATCTCATGCAGGCGGAACCGCTAAATGCGCCGTCGTCGTTCTCATTCTATGCCTTCCTTTGGAAGGGGGATTTCGGAGAGGCCGAGTTTGGAACCGCGCAGGCGGCGGCCGACGCCACGGCGCCATCCTTGGCAAGTCTTATCCAGCAGCTCGCGGAGCGCGGCCACAAGATCGTGTTGATTGCACATAGTCTCGGCGGCCGCGTTGTACTCGAGAGTCTGCTTAACCTTCCGCCTCGTGACCGGCCCTGGATCGACAGCTTAGTGCTTGTGCAGGCAGCTGTTCCCGCGACCGACGTTGCCAGATGGACGATGACCAATATCCTCTCCGAAACCGAGCCGGTTGTGCGGTGCAGCGGACGGTACGCAGACGCAATCCGCGACTCGCGACAAATCGTCTATTCTTTTTCTGCACGCGACATGACACTTTACAACTGGTTTAGCGGGTACGAATTTCGGTGGCCAACCCACCAGAAATGCGACTTGCCATCGTTCGACGATCTTCGCCGTACCGTCTTCTCTCAAGGCAACTTTTTTTCTATGGGTGGCGTGGTGCGTGCGACTGCGCTCGGAAGTCCATTCGAGAGCACTGCTGAGGAACTTCTTCCGCCGCTTCGTCCAACTGTCCGACTTGAAATTAAGCCTCTTGATCCCTTTGGAAGGATTGCTCGCAGCACGCTGACGGACAGCCTGACCACAATTCCAGAGACGCTCTACCGATATGAATTCAGTTGCGACCATCCCGATTGTGAGTCGGTCAATCTCGACACCCTCCCCGGTGATTTTGCCTCGATAACCGACTGGCATTCGCCAATCTTCGTTCGAGGAGGCGCGCCCATCGTGTGGGCCCTCTGGAGGCGCGTTTCCGGCCCGTTGCGTCGGCCTTAGACCTGCGCGCGTCGCGCTCACGCCGCCGACGCCTCGATCATCAGAATGTCGAGCATGAACGAGCCGTCGGGCTCGATCGCGAAATGAGCCTTTGTCTCCGCGGCGGCGGCCATCTGGAGCGCGCGGATCGCCCTCACATTCTCGTCCGGAGTCCGCATGCGCGCGATCCAGACCGGAAAATCCATGCGCAGGCGCCAGGTCCGGCAAGCGTCGACGGCGAAGCCCGAGCGGGCGAGCGCATCGAACCATTGCGCGCAGGTATAGTCGCGGACATGGGAATGGTCGCGCAGGAGTTCGATCGCCTGCAGATGAGTGTCGAGCAGCGCGGGCCCGGGAGCAAAAGCGTCGACGAACACGGCCTTTCCGTCGCGTTTCAGCGCCCGGCGCGCCTGCCGGAGCCCGGCCTCGAAATCGCGCCAGTGATGGGTGGAGAACCGGGAGGCGACGAGATCGAACCTCGCATCCTCAAACGGCAGCCGCTCGGCCGGCGCTTCGACCGTCTCGATGTTGGTCAAGCCCCTTCCGCGCGCGGTCTCCGCCACCGCCGCAAGCATTTCCGAAGACAGATCCGTCGCGATGACCCGGCGGGCGTGCCGCGCGAGCGCGTAAGAAACGTGGCCTCCACCGCAGCCCAGGTCGAGCGCAAGATCGGGCTGCAGCCTCTGCGCCAGCGCTCCGATCTGGTCGAGGTCCGCGCCCTGACCATGGACCGCGCTCTCGACATAGGCCCTCGCCTGAGGGCCGAACTGCGCCTCGACGACGCGCTCGTGCGCCTGAACCATGAATCGCTCCTTTTGCCGTTTCCAATCCTTGCGGTCGAATTCAAACTGTTACAAGACTGAAACTTATCCTATCATATCGACTGCCATGCTCGATGCGGATCAAAGGCGGCTCTTGGGCGAATTCGTGCGCGCCCATCGCGAGCAGATGCCTCCAACCGCGGCGGCTCAGCGCCGGCGGACGGCCGGTCTCCGGCGCGAGGAACTCGCGGCGCGCGCCGGCATCAGCGTGACCTGGTGCACGTGGATCGAGCAAGGCCGCGCGGTGCAGGCCTCCCCCGAGGCGCTGGGACGCATCGCCGACGCATTATCCCTGTCGCGCGCGGAACGCGATTACTTGTTCGAGCTCGCGGGGCGCGTCGATCCGGACGAACCGGGCCGCGTGTCTGAGGAGGCTCCCTCCGCCCTTATCGCGGCGGTCAAATCGATCAAACATCCAGCCTACGGTCTCGACCGGCTCTGGAACGCCTGCGCATGGAATCAAACAGCGGCGCGGCTCTTCCACGGCTGGTTGGATGGCGATTGTCAGCGCAATCTCTTGCGGTACGTGTTTCTCGAGCCCGCCGCCCGGGCGCTTATTCCCTCCTGGGAAGATAGGGCGCGGCGACTGCTCGCCGAGTTCCGCGCCGACTTCGCCCGCACGTTCCGCGACCCGCGGGTCAGCGCATTCCTCGAATCGTTGCGGAGTGAGAGCCGCTTTTTCTCGGCTGCCTGGGACGAACAGGCCGTCCAGGCCCGCGAAGGCGGACCGCGCCTGTTCAATCATCCCCGCGACGGCGTCGTGAGCTTCACCCAGCACAGCTTCGCTCCCGCGGAGCGCCCTGACTACAAGCTTGTCATCCTGACGCCGACGGATCGCGGCAGGTTCTGAGTGCTTCGTCGCAGGCGCGCAGCGGCGGCCGTCCCTGGCCTCAATCGCGCGCCCTTTCCTTGAGAAACCTTAATGAGCCGGCCAAACTCCGGTTAGACGGAAAGGCGCATGGTTCGCCACATCAACCGCTCAACGCGGACACACGAACCATTTGGAGGCCTCCCATGCTTACTTCCCGCTTCGCCAATTCGCCTGCCCGTAAGACAATTCTCGCCTCGGTCGCGGCCGCGGCGCTTGCTGCGGCGGGCGCATTCGCCGACGGCGCCTTGACCACCTCCAACCCGGCCCATGCGGCCAACGTGACGGCGACCGCCGCCGATGCCCAGGGCGTGACGCAGGGCGCGCCTTCGTTCGCGGACTTGATCGCGCGCGTCAAGCCGGCGGTCGTCTCGGTCAAGGTCAAGATCGCCAACGCGTCGTCGACAGAGGACAACGGGGTGCAGACCGACAATCTCCCGCCTGAAATCCAGCAGTTCCTCAAGCGGTTCGGTGGAATGGGCAACATGAACGGCATGCCCCAGGCCCGCCAGCCGATGATGGTCGGCGAAGGCTCCGGCTTCTTCATTTCCTCCGACGGCTACATCGTCACCAACAATCACGTCGTCGAGAACGCCAAGACCGTCTCGGTGACGATGGATAACGGCAAGACGCTTGACGCCAAGGTGGTCGGCACGGACCCGAAGACCGACGTCGCCGTCATCAAGGTCGACGAGCCGGGCGACTATCCGTTCGTCACTTTCGCCAAGGAAATGCCGCGGATCGGCGACTGGGTGGTGGCGATCGGCAATCCTTACGGCCTCGGCGGCACCGTGACCGCGGGCATTGTCTCGGCCGAGGGTCGCGACATCGGCGACGGTCCCTATGACCGCTTCATCCAGATCGATGCGCCGATCAACCGCGGCAATTCCGGCGGACCCACCTTCAACATGCAGGGCGAAGTGGTCGGCATGAACACCGCCATCTATTCGCCGTCGGGCGGCAGCGTCGGGATCGGCTTTGATATTCCCGCCTCGACCGTGAGCACCGTCGCGACGACGCTCGAGCATGGCGGCGTGATCGACCGCGGCTATCTCGGGGTCGAGATCCAGCCGGTGACCCAGGATATTGCCGAGAACATGGGCCTCAAGTCCGCCGCCGGCGCGCTGGTGGACAAGGTGATGCCGGGAACGCCGGCCGCCGAAGCCGGGCTCAAAAACGGCGACGTCATCACCAAGCTGAACGGGAAGCCCGTCGCGACCGCGTCCGATCTCACCCTTGCGGTCGGCGAGCTCAAGCCCGGCGTGAAGGTCGAATTGACCTATATCCGCGACGGCGCCGAGAAGACCGCCGACGCCACGCTCGCCACGCAGAAGAACGAGAAGACGGCGTCGAATGAGTCCAACGATAGCTCCGCTACGAATGACCATGCGACCCCGAGGCTCGGCATTCAGCTCGCGCCGGCCAATGAGGTCGCAGGCGCCGGAGACAAGGGCGTCGCCATCGCCGGCGTCGACCCGAACGGCGCAGCCGCGGAGGAAGGTCTGGCCGCGGGCCAGGTCATCCTCGATGTCGGCGGCAAGACCGTATCGACGCCTCAGGAGGTGAAGGCCGAGATTGCGAACGCGCGGAGCCAGGGCAAGAAGTCGGTGCTGATGCGGATCCAGACCGCCGAAGGCGACCGCTACGTGGCCATCCCGTTCCCCAAGGCGTGAGGTAAAACCGCACGCTCGACGGGACGGGCGGCGGCGCGCCGACTGGGAGGGAAAGCGCGCCGCCGTTTCCTGAAGGATTCAAGCGTTGAGCGACGCCCGCCGAGAGGCGGCGTTGCTCTGCGCGTCGGCAGGCGATTACGCCGAGAGGGCCTTCTCGTCAGCGCGCCCGTTCCCAGCCGCCCTCGTCGCTCTCGCGCCAATAGCTGATCGGGGACCCCATGTCCTTGAGGCGACGCCATTCCGCCCGGGCGTGGGCGAGCGCCAGTTCATCGCGGCCGTCGAACAGGAGAAGGGCGAGATCGAACGCCTCGTCGCCTTCAGCGGCCGTGGCGCCGGAGAGCCTGATCAGCATCGTCGCGCCGTTGGGATTCTCGCTCTCGCTGGTGAGAAAGATCGGCTGGGCCGCCGGATCGCCATCACCGGATGCGCCATGCGGCAGGAAGCTCGCGTCGTCATAAGTCCACAATCGGTCATTGAGGGCGGCCGCCATGTCTTCGGACGGGGCGCGCACGACGACGCGCCGGCCCTCGTCGAGCGCGCGTTCCAGAATGCGGGGCAGCGCCTCGTCGACGCGCCGCCGCTCGAGATGATGGAAGCGGAACTCGCTCACTCGCCCGCCGGGCCGACGATGACGAATGTGCGGTCGGAGCCGGTCGCCATCAGCCCGAGACTGACTCCGCCCGGCTCATGTTCTTCGGTCTTACCGGCGACATAGACGTCGCCGCGCTCGCGCGAGGCGGTCAGATATTCGCGCGCATCCGCGGTCATGGCGCGCAGGACCCCGCGGCTCTTGCCGGCGTCCCAGCCCAGCGCGGCCTTGAGCGCCGCTGTCTGGAAGCGTTCGAAATTGGTGCTCGTGCGGGCGTTCGCCGGCTCGCCGATTCGGGCCTCGAAACGGACGAATTCGTTGCCGCGGCAACTTAGGGTCGCGTCGACGTCGACGTTCGTCGTAACGTCGAACACGTTCGAGTCGGAGCGCGTCCGCGAAACGACGATCGCGCGTCCGAACTCGACCTGCATGTCGCTCGCTTCGGTGCGCAGCGCGGCCGAAAAAGCGTCGCATCCGGCGAGCGCCCATGCGCCCTCAGCCGTGCCGCCCCAAGCGGCGACAAACGCCAAGATCGTGGACCCTAATCGCATCCTGACGCCTCCGCGCCGAATTCTCGAATCAAATGGTCAACGAGAGCCTAATCTTCGTAGGAGTCGGCCATAAGACGATTGAGAAGCCGCACGCCCCAGCCCGAGCCCCAGGACTGATTGATGTCCGAGGACGGCGACCCCATCGCCGTGCCGGCGACGTCAATGTGGGCCCAGGGCGTCTCCTTGACGAATCGCTGCAGGAATTGCGCGGCGGTGATCGAGCCGCCATTGCGGCCGCCGGTGTTCTTCATGTCGGCGAACTTCGAATCGATTAGTTTGTCGTAGGCGGCGCCAAGCGGCATGCGCCAGACTTTTTCGCCCGACGCCTCGCCCGCCGCGACGAGGCGCTGGGCCAGTTCGTCGTTATTGGCGAACAGCCCCGCCACTTCATGCCCGAGCGCGACCATAATGGCGCCGGTCAGCGTCGCAAGGTCGACGATCGCCCGCGGGGAATAGTTCTGCTGCACGTACCAGAGCGCATCGGCCAGCACGAGCCGTCCCTCGGCGTCGGTATTGACGATCTCGATCGTCTGCCCGGACATCGAGGTGATGATGTCGCCGGGCCGGATCGCGTCGCCATCGGGCATGTTCTCAACCAGACCGACGACGCCGACCACGTTGACTTTCGCCTTGCGCGCGGCGAGCGCATGCAGGAGCCCGACCACGCAGGCCGCGCCGCCCATGTCGCCCTTCATGTCCTCCATGCCGGCGGAGGCCTTGATCGAGATGCCGCCGGAGTCGAAGCACACGCCCTTGCCCACGACTGCGATCGGCTTGCTTCTTTTCGATCGCGCGCCATTCCAACGCATCGCGACGAGACGGCTCTCTCGCGCCGATCCTCGGCCGACCGCCAGCAGAGCGTTCATCCCCAGCTTGCCCATCGCCTTCTCGTCGAGCGTCTCCACCTCGACTCCGAGCTTCTCCAATGACTTGATCCGATCGGCGAACTCGACGGGAAACAGCACGTTGGGCGGCTCGTTGACCAGATTGCGCGCCCATTCGACGCCCTCGGCGACGGCGAAGCGATCCTGCGCGGCCGCACGCGCGGCGGCGGCATGGCTCGAGCCGATCACGAAATCGGGCGCGTCAGCGCCGTCGTCTTCGGCTTCCTTCTTGCGCGTCTTGTATTTGTCGAACCGGTAGCCGCGCAGGCGAAGGCCAAGGGCGAAATCCGCAGCCGCCGCGCCGTCCCAGGTTCCCGCGGGCGCCTCAAACGCGACTTCGACCCGCTTGGCTCCAGTCACCTTGCCGAAAGTGAAGCCGCCGAGCGTGACGAAGTCGACCGGCGCGTTGTCCTTGCCCGGAGCGACGCCGACCACCACCAGCCGCGAGGCGTCCAGACCCGACGGCGCGAGGATGTCGAGCGCAGTGCGCTGGGCGCCGCGAAAGCTGGAGGCCTTGGCCGCGGCGCGGATCAACGGCTCGATGTCGCCGAATTGGGCGGTCACCGTCGGGGCGGGCTTCATGTCGGCGCCGACAAACACAACGAGCGCACTGCCTTTGGGCGCGGACAGGGACCCAAAGGCGACCTTGACGACTCCGCTCATGACGAACGCGATTCCCTGGTCCCGATTTCATGACTTAGGCCGACCGGGCCGACAGCGCCGGCGGCGGGCGCCGACATATCGGGGGGTTTGCCGCCGTCGTCAATAAGCCGCCGCGATTGAGCGGCACATTTCAGCCGGTTAGAGTGTCACGGGGAACGCCAGGAGCAAATCGCCTTGCCAGGACCGAACCCACCCGCTAGGCGCTCCCGGCGCCCGTGCTGAGGCGCCTCCTCAGCCGCGAGACGACGCGACCGCGATGATCCAAATCGAACGGTATCTGTTCAGGACGGCGACCACGGCGTGCCTCTGGGGGCTCGCCGTCCTGACTGGCGTCGTCTGGGTGACGCAGGCGTTACGGCAGATCGACCTGATCACCACAAAGGGCCAGACAATTCTGATATTTCTGATGATGACGGGACTGACGCTGCCGGCGCTGATAGCCTTCATCGGTCCGGTGGCCCTGTTCGCCGGAATCCTCTACACTCTAAACAAGCTCAACGGCGACAGCGAGCTGGTCGTGATGGCCGCCTCCGGCGTCTCGCCGCTTCGGTTGCTGCGTCCGATTGCGCTCCTTTCCGGGATCATGTTCGCCATGGTGGCGGCGCTCTATATCCAGGTCCTGCCGTGGAGTTTTGGCGCAATTGAAGCGCTGACGACATTCGTTCACGCAGATTTCATTGCCAATTTCGCCCGTCCCGGGGCCTTCTCCCAGCTTGAGTCCGGATTCGTATTTCATTTTCGCGACCGGACCCCAGACGGGGCGCTGCAAGGGGTCTTCATGCAGGACATGCGCGATCCGGCCAAAGTGACGACTTATATCGCCGAGGCCGGAAAAACGGTCGATCACGATGGGACGAGCTATCTCCAGCTTTCCAAGGGCGTCCTGTTGCGGCCGGCGTCGGCCGGCGATTCGGCGATGGTGACCTTCGACGACTACACGATCGACCTCTCGCAGTTCGTGCATGCGGTCAACGGGGCGATCAAGAGGCCGAACGAACGCTCGACTGCGCAATTGATGGCGCCCGACGCGCGCGACCGCGCAAATCCAACGCTCCTAGGGCATATCAGGAGCGAATTGCTTGATCGCCTCGCGAGCCCGCTCTATGCCCTGGTCGCCGGTCTTGTCGCCTTCGCAGCGCTTGGGGAGGCGCGGACGACCCGGCAGGGGCGCGGCCTCGCGATCGCCGGCGCGGTCCTGGCGTTCGCGATCTTTCGGATATTCGGAATCGCAGCGACGACCCTCTCCGTCGCCAATCCGAACGCCGCCATATTCGTCTGGCTGGCGCCGGTCGCCGCCTCCCTTGGCGCGCTGGCGCTGATCTTGCGGCGATTGCTCACGGCGCGCGCGATAAGGAGCCCGGCGTGATCGGCCGAACGCTCTCATTCTATCTCGCCCAACGCTTCGCGCGCACGGTCTTTGCGGCGTTCATGCTGGTCTTCGTCCTCATATACGCTGTCGATCTGGTCGAATTGCTGCGCCGCTCCGGCGACTCCCAGCGGGCGACGGGCGTTTTGATGGCCGGCCTGTCCTTCCTGAGAACCCCGACCTTCGCCGAGCAGGCCTTGCCTTTCGCAGTCCTGTTCGGCTCGATGATCGCGTTCCTCAACCTGTCGCGGAAGATGGAACTGGTGGTCGCCCGGGCTGCGGGCGTCTCGGTCTGGCAGATTTTGGTCCCCCCGGTCGCCGTGATCGCCGCCATTGGGGTCCTGTCGGTGGTCGCCTATAATCCAGCATCGACATGGATGAAAGAAAAAGCGGACAGCATCGAATCGAGCATTTTCGGCGGCCCTGTTCTTGGCTCGGCGGGAATGTGGATTCGTCAGAAAAGCGTCGACGGGCAGGCGGTGATCCGCGCCGACTCCAGGAGCGGAGGCGGCGTCGATTTCCACGGGATCCACGTATTCAACTTCGACGACAAGGGCAATTTTCTCGAGCGCCTGGAGGCCGGCTCAGGGGAATTGCATGAGGGGTATTGGATGTTGCACAACGCTGTCGTGGTTGCGCCTGGTTTTGCCGCTCTGCCGGTTTCAACTTACCTGCTTGCGACAAATCTCGACCGGACGGAGGTCGCCCAGGCCTTTGTCGCCCCTGAGACGGTGTCGTTCTGGCGCCTGCCCGCGCTCGCTGCCCAGACCGCTCGCGCCGGGCTCGATCCCACGGCGTACGAGCTTAAATATCAGGAGCTTCTGGCGCGTCCGCTGACGCTGTCGTCGATGGTGCTGGTCGCCGCCTGCTTTTCTTTAAGATTTTTCCGTATGGGTGGAATTGAGTATATGGTTTCTGGTGGCGTCGTAGCGGGGTTCGTGCTTTATGTGGCGACCAAAGTGGTCAGCGACCTCGGCGGCGCGGGCTTCCTCAGCGCGACCGTGGCCGGGTGGGCGCCTGGAATCATCGGTTGCCTGTTTGGCGTATATATACTGCTGCAACAAGAGGATGGTTGATGGGCCTGGCCGTCAGCTCTTCCTTTAAGCGAAAGCCGGGCTGGGCGCAGAGAGCCCGGGCCGCCCGGGCGAGCCTTCTGGCGCTCGCGCTTGCGGCGCTCGCGGCTTGGTTCGACCTGAACGCCGGGCCAGCCGCGGCTGAAACCCAGCCGACTGCCGTTGGCGCGAGCAAAGCCAAGCCGGTGACCGCCGCCCCGACCCAGAACAAGCCACAGGACAAGCTCCTCATCGACGCTGACGAACTTATCTACGACAAGGACAAGAACACGGTCACGGCCGCCGGCTCAGTTCAGCTCTTCTATCAAGGCCGCGTGCTTCAGGCCGACAAAGTCATTTACGAGCGGGCGAGCAAGCGCGTCTACGCCGAGGGCCACGCGAAGATGACGGACGAGCACGGCGATGTCATGTACGGCAGCCGGTTCGAGCTCAGCGATGATTTTCGCGACGGTTTCATCGACAGCGTCCAAGTTTTGACGAGCGACAAGACGCGATTCACCTCGCCGCGCGTCGAGCGGTCGGAGGGCGGCATCACGGTGCTGCAGAACGGCTCATATACCGCGTGCGAACCGTGCAAGGCCCATCCAGAGTGGCCGCCATTCTGGCAGGTGCGCGCGACCAAGATCATCGAAAACCAGGTCACCCATACGATCTACTACGAGAACGCCCAGCTCATGTTCTGGGGGGTTCCCGTTTTCTGGATGCCCTATTTTTCCTCGCCCGACGCAACGGTCAACAAGAAGACCGGCCTAATGGCGCCGGCGATCGTTTCGGGGACCAGCCTCGGCTACGGCTTCAGCATGCCGTATTTCATCAACTTAGCCCCGAACTACGACGTGATGCTCACGCCGACCTACCTATCGAGACAGGGCCTGCTCGGCGATATCGACTGGCGCCAGCGGACCGACAACGGGATCTACAATATCCGCGCGACCGGGATCGACCAGCAGCAGCCCGACGCATTCTCCACCTATCCTTACGGTGCGGGCGGCTATCGCGAACGCGGGTCGATCGAAACCAACGGCAACTTCCTGCTCAACCCTATGTGGCAGTTCGGCTGGAACGGCACCTGGATGAGCGACAAATTCTTCCTCAACGACTACCGGCTGCAAAATATCAACTTCGACAACTTCTACTTCCAGGACGTGATCTCGCAGATCTATCTGCGCGGCCAGTCGAACCAGGCCTATTTCGACCTCAGCGCGTATCATTTCGAAGGTACGACGGCGAGCGACGACAATCGCACGCTTCCGACCGCCGCCGCGCCGGTGTTCGACTTCAACCGCGTCATCAACGTTCCGGCCGACCGGACCTACGGGATCGGCGGCGAGCTGACGATCGATTCCAACGTCACCAACATCAACCAGACCAACGCGGCGTTCCAATCGACCGGAGTGCAGACCTTCGACAACGCCTATCACCTCTACAACGTCTGCGAGACGCAGGTCGGCTCGACCTCCGTGAATACGTACTTTCCGGGCAAGTGCATGTTGCGCGGGATCGCCGGCGACTACACGCGAGCTACCGGGCAGGTCTCCTGGCAACGCTCCTACATCGATTCGATCGGCGAGGTATGGAAGCCGTTCCTGTTCGGCCGCCTTGACGGCGAGGCGACCGAGCTCAACGAAACCGGATCGATCACCTATGCGAGTGCGGTCGGCGTGAGCACTGTCGCCAATTCAAGCCAAGCCGCGTTCTTCTCGGGTTCGGATCAGGGCGCCTTCGGTCGCTACATGGCCGGCGCCGGGCTCGAATACCGCTATCCCTTCGTCTCGAGCTCGTCGTGGGGCACGCAGACGATCACGCCGATCGCCCAGTTCATCGCGCGGCCGAGCGAGGTCATCCCCAGGATCCAGCCGGACGAGGACTCGCAGAGCCTCGTCTTCGACGATACGAACCTGTTCGCCTGGGACAAGTTCTCCGGTTATGACCGGGTCGAAGGCGGGACGCGGCTCAATTACGGGCTACAATATACCGCGAACTTCGCCAACGGCGGCCATGCGAATTTCGTCGGCGGCGAATCGATCCAGGTCGCCGGGCAGAATTCCTACACGCTCTACGACCCCGCCAACACCGGCCTCGATTCCGGCCTGAACAAGACATTCTCGAACTTCGTGTTCGGCGAAACGCTGCAGCCGACTTCGAATCCGATTTCGCTCATGAGCAAGCAGCAGTTCGACAGCTCGACGCTTCAACTCGCCCGCTTCGACGGGATCGCCAAGGCGGAGTACGCCGGGGTCAGCGGCAGCGTCGACTATGCGCTTTACGCCGCTCAGCCCGCGCTGGGCCTCGAGTACCCTCGCGAGGGCCTGAGCGGGAGCCTCGGTTACAAGTTCCTGGATCGCTGGTCGGTCGACGGTTCGCTCGTGCTCGATATGTCGCGCCACTATTACGACACGCTGGGCCAGACGACGCCGATTCTCTATCCCGTGGGCTATTCGGTCGGGTTCGGCTACAAGGACGAGTGCACCACGCTGAACATCAGGTATTCGTCCAACGTCAGCCAGCCGGCTGTCTACAGCGAATATCCCGGCGGCCCGGTCATCTATAATCCGGCGACGCGCAATCAGACGCTGATGTTCGAGATCGTGCTGCGCACGCTCGGCGACGTCAAATCGAACGTCGGCCTCTGATCGTCCAAGACCGGCCGGCGAACCCGGCCCGGGAGTCCCGATCATGACCGGCCCACCCCCGCCGCTGGCGATGACAATGGGCGACCCGGCGGGGATCGGCCCGGAATTGGCGCTCGCCGCCTGGCGCGACAGAAGCCGGAGCGCGCCCTTCTTCGTACTCGCGGCGCCCTCCGTCCTTGCCGCGGCCGCCCGGCGCCTGAGGTTTGCCGCGCCCATCATCGAGACCGATCCCGCCGGAGCCGCGGCGGCGTTCTCGAAGGGTCTGCCGGTGGTTCCGCTGAAGAGCGCGGTCGAAGACAATCCCGGCCGCCCGAGCGCGGCCAATGCGGCGGCGACGACCGAATCGATCGCCCGCGCAGTCGACGCTGTCCGCGAGGGCGTGGCGCGCGCCATCGTGACCAACCCGATCGCCAAGGCGGTGCTGTACGAAGCCGGGTTCCGATTTCCCGGACACACCGAATATCTGGGCGAACTTGCCAAAGCCTGGGGTACGCCGGCCTTTCCGGTGATGATGATCTGGTCGGACGCGCTCAAGGTCGTGCCGGTGACGATTCACCTGCCTCTCGCCGAGGCGGTGCGAGCGCTGACCGCCGAGCTCATCGTCAAGACCGCGCGGGTGGTCGATCGCGACCTGCGCGCCCGGTTTGGATTGACGCGGCCCCGCCTGGCCGTCGCCGGCCTCAATCCGCATGCGGGCGAGGGCGGAGCGATCGGACGCGAGGAGATCACGGTCATCACCCCGGCGATCGAGGCGCTGCGGGCCGAGGGGATCGACGTCGTCGGCCCCATCCCGGCCGACACGATGTTCCATACGAAGGCGCGGGCGGCCTACGACGTCGCGCTGACCATGTATCATGACCAGGGTCTCATCCCGGTGAAGACGCTGGCGTTCGACGAGGGAGTCAACGTCACCCTCGGCCTGCCGTTCGTCCGCACCTCGCCCGACCACGGCACCGCCTTCGATATCGCGGGGAAGGGCCTCGCCAATCCGGCGAGCCTCATCGCTGCGGTGAAGCTCGCCGACCGATTGTCGCGATGAGCCTGGCCTCCGACGGACTGCCGCCGCTGCGCGAGGTCGTCGCAAGGCATGGGCTTCACGCCCGCAAGGCGCTCGGCCAGAACTTCCTCTTCGATCTCAACCTGACCCGCCGGATCGCCCGCGCCGCCGGGCCGCTCGAAGGTGTCGTGGTGGTCGAGGTCGGACCCGGCCCCGGCGGCCTCACCCGCGCGCTGCTCGCTGAGGGAGCAAGGAAGGTGATCGCGATCGAGCGAGACACGCGCGCCCTTGGCGCGCTCGCCGATATCGCCGCACGCTGGCCGGGGCGGCTCGATATCATCGAGGCCGACGCGCTCAGCGTCTCGCCGGCCACGCTCATAGAGAAGGCCGGCGGCGCGCCCCTTAGGATCGCCGCCAATCTGCCCTACAACATCGCGACAGCGCTCCTCGTTGGCTGGCTCGAGGCAGAGCCGTGGCCGCCGTTCTACGACCGTCTGACGCTCATGTTCCAGCGCGAGGTCGCGCGCCGTATCGTCGCAACCCCGGCTGAACGCGCCGACTACGGCCGCCTCGCGGTGCTGGCCGGATGGCGGACGGAGGCGAGGATCCTGTTCGACGTCGCGCCTTCGGCCTTTACGCCGCCGCCGAAGGTGACCTCAAGCCTCGTCGAGCTCATCCCGCGGCTCACGCCTGACCCGTGCGACCCGGCGACGCTGTCGGCGCTGACCCAGGCCGCGTTCGGCCAGCGCCGCAAGATGCTGCGCCAGTCACTAAAGGCCTTCGCCGCCGCCAGGCGCCTCGACCTGCCGTCGCTCCTGGCCGCCGCCGGGCACGATCCGACGAAGCGAGCCGAGGAGGTCGACGTCGCCGGCTTTGTCGCAATGGCGCGGGCGGCCGCAGAGTGAGCCTGAGTCCGGGCGGCGAAAACCACCTTTCCGAAGAGTCAGGCGCAGAAGCGGAGAACCGCCGCGGCCGTCATTGCGCGCGAGCCGAAGCGATCCAAGGCGCCTGCCCGAGGAGCTGACCTCAAAGCGTCATCTGGGTTTGCACGGTCAGTGCGACGAGCTTGCCTTCCTCGGTGGCGACCAGCGTCTGCCAGATCGACGTCTTCCTGCCGCGGTGAACAAGGGAGGTGCGGCCGATGACGGTGGCGCCCGCGGGGGCGGCTGCGACGAAATTGGTCTTGCTCTCGACCGTTGTCGTCCCATTCGCGCCCGGAGGAAGAGTGACGAAAGCCGCCGCGGCGCCGAGCGTGTCCGCGAAGCTCATGATCGCCCCGCCATGACCGATGTCGCCGAGCGTGCACAGTTCCGGCCGGATCGCCATCCGCGCTGAAAGGGCGTCCTCTTCGACGCTGCTGAACTCAATCCCAAGCAGCTTGGCGAATGGCAGCGGGTTTGCGTTGATGCGGTCGAGAAGCGACATGAGATCCCCAGTGGGCCGCGCCGGAGCGCTGGCGGTTGGTTTCGGTTCGGCATAGCATCGCATGGGGTGACGCGCCACGGAGCGGCTGTTTGATGCGAAACCTGGCAGTGGGAAGTATGTCGACGATCCGGGCGGCGGCGCTCGGCGCGGCGCTGGCGCTTATGCCTGTCCAGCGCGGGCTCGCGGGGGGCGCCGGACCGTTCGACGGAATGTGGAACGTCGAGGTCGACTGCCCGGACATCGGCGACGTGCGCGGCTACAACTGGCGATTTTCCGCACAGGTGTCCGGCGGCGTGCTCGACGGCCATTACCAGTCGTCGACCAACTCGG
>Ga0335076_10003837_pt1 | contig 15142 bp, 14 predicted proteins | sample Lox_Sample_25_FD_206717 | JGI IMG/M metagenome (GOLD analysis project Ga0335076, IMG submission 206717) | Soil microbial communities from Loxahatchee National Wildlife Refuge, Florida, United States - Lox_Sample_2.5 | ecosystem: Environmental > Terrestrial > Soil > Wetlands | place: USA...
TTCATGGGCGGAATCGGGGGTTAACAGAAATCGCCTGATGGAAGCCAGTGATATAGCAGAGATGATTTTGTCTGCGGCGAAGTTATCGCCAAAGGCCTGTGTGGAAGAAATCATCCTTCGTCCGCAATTAGGCGATTTGTAAAAGCCTTCTATGCCTGTTTTAACTGACTTTTAAGGCCGTATTTTCTTCACACTGGCAATCAAATTTTATATTTGTATGCGGATGAGGATGGGTATGAATTTGACGAACCAGTATAAATCTTTAATTATTATTTCAATTTTACGTTCCAGACTTATATTCCTGCTGATTTCGGTGATCGCTACTGAACCGGTGTTCGCCCAGTTGAAATTTACTGCCATCACAAGCAGTAAGGAAATAGGCCGGGGAGATTATGTGCAGGTTGAATTCGTTATTGAGAATGCACATCAGATAGAACATCTCACACATCCTTCTTTCCAGGATTTTAATATCGTGCAGGGACCGATTCAATCGAGCGGGATGAGCGTAATCAATGGCACTGCCACACAATACAAAGCTTTATCATTTGTGCTGCAGCCTCTCCGCACCGGTAAGTTTACAATACCCGGAGCGACGGCGACCGTCGATGGCAAGGCCATGCATTCCAATTCGGTAACCATCCACGTCAGTGCGAATGGATCCACAAACAATAATAGTGCGCAATCCAACCCCAGGTTTGCATGGCCTGGCGAGCCCGAGGAGATTGACAGGGAATATTTTTTAAAACCTGGCGAAAACATTTCCGAAAAAATCAGGAAGAATTTATTTGTTAAGGTAGATGTCAGCAAGACAAATTGCTATGTGGGTGAACCGATCGTGGCCACATACAAATTATACTCGAGGGTGCAATCTGAATCGAGGGTAATAAAACATCCTTCACTGAATGGCTTCAGCGTATATGATATGATTGATCCCAATAGCGACGTGGCTTCGGTGGAAAGGGTGAACGGGAAGCCATTTACAGTTCATGTAATCAGAAAAGCACAGCTCATTCCACTGCAGGCAGGTACCGTTCAGCTGGATCCTGTTGAAGTTGAAAATACAGTCCATTTTCTTAAGAATGTTTCGGCCCAGAAAAAACATAGCAGCAATTCACTCCAGGATTTTTTTGATGATCTTACAGATGATAATGCAGAAGGCATACCTGTTGAGCAGGATATTACACTCGAAAGCAAACCAGTGACTATTTCCGTAAAGCCATTGCCGGAAGAAAAAAAACCTGCTGATTTTAATGGTGCAGTTGGGCATTTCACTGTCAGCGCGGGAGTAGAAAACAAGAATATCAGTGCACAGGATGCAGCAGTTTTGAAAGTAACCGTGAAAGGAAATGGTAATCTCCCGGTAGTGAATGCCCCCGTGGTTGATTGGCCGGCAAACACTGAAACCTATGACCCCACTGCGAAAGAAGATATCGATAAAACCGAATTCCCCCTTGGCGGGTCAAAAACATTTGAATACAGTTTTATTCCCAAACAGACTGGTGATTTTAATATTCCATCAATTCAGCTTTCTTATTTTGATCCCCAGAGCAGTTCATATAAAACCGTACAAAGTCAGCCGGTGAACCTTTCAGTGGGAATCGCAAAAAGAAAGAAAAACAATCTTTATATTGCTCCCGGCTCACAGCAGATCATCCCGACATCAAATTATTTTCTCAGTTTTTTGAAGGATCACCTCGAATGGTTTTTTACCATTTTAATTCTTACCGGGCTGGCCGCTTATTTGTGGTTGCAGAATATTAAACTAAAAAAGGATCGAAAGGCTGTTCAACCGGTAGTACAGGCCGTAACAACTCCTGCGCCAACTGATTCGACACCGGTTTTGATTGATCCGCTAACTCATGCAAAGCAATTATTTGAGCGGGATGATTATACAATTTTTTATGCTGAATTGAACAGATCATTGTGGAATGTAGTGGCTGATAAACTGAATCTTCCTGCAAGCGAATTAAATAAACATAATATTACGTTGAAGTTACAATCTCATGGTGTGGACAAAGAAACCACGGATCTCCTGGATGCTACGTTGAACGAATGTGAAATGAAATTATATACCCCTGATTATAGCACACATGATATGAAACGTATTCTTCAAAATGCTGAAGAGATTGTGCAAGCGTTGAATAAAGCCTGATGTATCGGTTGTTATCCGGCTATTCCGTGTATTTGTATCCCACACCTCTTACGGAATGAAAATATTTGGGATTGCGACTGTCTTCCTCAAAATATTTCCTGAAATTTAGAATGAAATTGTCAATTGTTCTCGTTGTAGGGTAAACATTATATCCCCATACCGTTTGCAGGATTTTTTCTCTCGGAACCACTTCATTTTTATTTTCAATCAATAGTTTTAGCAGCATGGTTTCTTTTTTGCTCAGCTGAATCCGCTCATTATTTTTTGTAGTGGCCTCCTGGGCTTTAAAGTCGATTGTATTTTTCCCAAAAGAATACACGTCACTCACAGAATCCCGGTCCTGCAATTTTTTGTTTTTCTCTATCAGCTTCTGTACGCGAAGCAGCAATTCTTCCAGGTTAAAAGGTTTATTGAGATAATCATCGGCTCCTTTCTTCAATCCCAATACCCTGTCGGCACTTGTATTTTTTGCGCTGAGTATCAGTATGGGCACATTATTGTTCTGTATCCTGATTGCTTCCGTAACGTTGATTCCATCTAAGCCGGGCATCATGACATCGAGTATCACCAGGTCGAAGTACTCCTGTTGAATCGCCTTCAATGCCTGGGTGCCATCAAATGCTGAAGTAACCTCATAGTTTTCCAGCTCAAGATTTAACCTGAGTGCATCGTGGAGATTCTCTTCGTCTTCGACCAGTAGAATGGACTTTTTAGATCTGTCGTTCATAACCGTATGCAGACTGAAAAACAACTGTAAAAATACTTCCTACCGGATAATTATCTGATACATTAATTTGTGCTTTATGATCAGTTGCTATTTTCTTACATAAGTAAAGACCCAGGCCTGTTCCTTTCGCCGTCCGTGTTTCCTCATTGCCGATACGGTAAAATTTTCTGAAGATTTTTTTTGAATCAGCGGGGGAAATACCTGTGCCTTCATCTTCTACCTCTAAAACAATATGTGCATGATCCCTTTTAAGCCGGATAGTTATTTTACTCCCTTTGGGCGAATATTTTACAGCATTCTCGATGAGGTTATTGAAAAGTATTTGCAATAACAGGCTGTCGCCGGTTAGGTGCAAGTCGGGCTGAACATCGATTTCCCATTTTTTTTCCGGGAAACGGATATTGAAATCATTTGCAGTTTTAAGTACAAGCGTCGAAATGGCCACCCGGTCTTTGAAAAGCTGATAGCGGTTGCTTTCCAGTTGGGCAGAAACCAGGATATTATTGGCCATGCTATCGAGCCGGTTGATTTCCTCCAATGCAGAATGAATGAGTTTTTCTTTTCTGACTTCATCAAGATTATATTTTCCAAGGGTCTCAAGATTCAGTTTGGCGACAGCAATTGGCGTTTTTAATTCATGTGTGATGGCCGTCATAAAGTTTTGTTGCTGCTGTTGAAGTTTGATTTGACGCATCACAGCACGATAGAGAAAGACTGCCCCAACTGAAATGACTAATAGAAATATTGAACCTTCTCCGATATACTGAGCTGTTTTCCGGTCTTCGTCAACTAGAATTAGGGTTGATTTGCTGGCATAGGCCGGATCCTCCGATTTTATTTCTTCGATTTTAAGTTGAGACATCCTTCGATTCTGTGATTGCAGTTCAATAAACCAGAATATCAACGCTGCCAGGATATAAAGCAGCAGCAACCAATAAATAACTGCGGCAAATACAAGTCTTTTCTTTTTATACAAGATAATTCGTTTGACGTATCAACAGGGCTATAATAATAGCGAATGGATTTGAAACATAGAGTCACCTGACTTTTTCGACTCTTATACCCACGTTCAATACATGTTTCAGCGGGTCCTGGCGCATTAGCTGTTCAATCGTGAAATGGTATTCTCCAGGCTTTTTAAATTTTGTTTCGGGCTGAATCAATACCCTGTTTTCATAGATATCATCCATGGCTGTTCCCAGCCAGCCCTTATCATTGGTAGCCAGTGTAAGATCATAGCGCTGACTTTTTGCGCCTGCATCACCCGGTTGCGATACGGTTGCCTGAATCCATATATTATTGTAATCGTATGCATCCGTATGCCTCAAAACAAGATAAATATTGTACAGCGAAATAGTGTCACCGATAACAAATTTTATATCGGGCTTAAAACTGCTTTCCCACTGCTGCTTCGGTATGGCGACATTTTTTTCAAAAACACCGGTAGTCAATAAGCAGGAAGAGAAACCAAGGATACAAAGAATGAAAGAAAAAATAGAAATCAAAGATGCTGCACTGTCCTTTTTATTTCTGAATCTCATAATTTAATTATGCCTGTTGATCTCTTTGAATTTGGGATCTTGATGATTTGAAAAATCAACCTTTTTTTAAACCTAATTGTTCCTAATGTGCCTATGATCCTATGTGGTAAAGAAAGGATTTACCACATAGACACAGTAGAATTATAGGAACATATAGGGTTCACAACACATTAAGCACCTGCTCTTTTGCTTTTTCCAGTTCATCCTTCATCAGGACAACATATTTCTGAATGGATGCATCATATGCTTTTGAACCCGTGGTATTAATTTCCCTTCCTATCTCCTGGAGGATAAACGATAGTTTTTTTCCTTTGTTTTCTTCAGGTTCTTTTAACACCGCCTTGAAATAGTCGCAATGATTTTTTAATCTCACCTGTTCCTCGCTGATATCAATTTTCTCTATATAATAAATGATTTCCTGTTCAAGCCTGTTCGTATCATAATTTTCCTTTCCCACCTGTTCTTCCAATAATTTTCTGAGCCCTTCCTTGATTTTTTGCTGCCGGAGGGGTTCAAGCTTTACAATTTCTTCCTGCTGCTTCAAGATATTGTCAATTCGCAAAATCATGTCTTCTTCCAGGGATTTCCCTTCCTCATGCCGATGCAGGTTCAGGTCTTCAACTGCAGCCAGAATGACTTCTTTGAATTCCTTCCATTCTTCATCCGTTAATGTATCTCCCGTTGGTGTGATTACTTCAGGAAGTTTGACAAGCGTGCTTAAAATATTTGAAGGATCAAGTTTCAATTCGCCGGATAATTCTTCCAATGCCTTGTAATAAGCTTTTGCCAGGTCGGTATTAATGCTGACCGGTCTGGCAGTGCCGGTTTGCTTCAGACTGATCACACAATCCAAGCTTCCTCTCCCCAGGTTTTCTGAAAGTAATTTGCGGATTTCAAATTCATAAGGTTTCAAAAATCCAGGCAATTTTAACTGTAGTTCGAATTGTTTTCCGTTCAGCGATTTAATGTCGACCAAGAAAGTTTTATCTCCAACCGTTTGTTCAGCCCTTCCAAAGCCAGTCATGGATTTTACCATACTCTAGGATTTAATAATAACGGAAAGATAAGGAATTAGTTTGTTGATATGATTGATGATGGCTTTTGGCGATATCTTAAACTGAATAAAGTAACCACAGCACACTTTCTAAAACGAAGATTCAGCCGAATAATTTTTTATACATTTCGGTTTTGCTCATGGCAATCATTTCACCCGGTTCTAATTTGTCTATTGTCAATTGTTCTATCCGGTAACGGACCAGCCTGAGCGTGGGGAATCCTACTGCCGCCGTCATTTTTCTGACCTGCCTGTTCTTTCCTTCCCGCAATATCATCCGTATCCAGCTTACAGGAATATCTTTTCTGTATCTTATCGGAGGATAGCGTTCAGGTAAATCGGGAACGGTTAGAAATTTTCCGGCTTTACATTTTTTGGTCTTATACATTTTACCGGAAATATTTATCGACACTCCGGATTGCAGGGTATTTATTGCATGTTCACTGATTTCTCCTTCAACCTGTACCCAATACTCCCTTTCATGAGCAAGATCCGGATGCAGCAATCGATAATTCAGTTGCTTGTCGTCCGTTAATATAAGAAGGCCCTCGCTGTCATAATCCAGTCGTCCCAGCGGATATACGTCCTTGGGTACTCTGAAAAAATTTTTCAACGTTTGCTTTCCTTCCTGCGATGTAAATTGAGAAAGAACCTGAAATGGCTTATATGCGATGAAATAATGAAACAACTCAGGGAAATTAATTAACAGCAAAAAGATCCAGGCAATATCCTCTCAAAATAAAAAGCCCCGCCAGTAAGCGGGACTTTTATTATTTGGATGGGTTAGTAAGTACAGGGAAACAAAATTCCCTACACAATATTAAAAATAATTTTCCCGATCTAAAAAAATTTTCTCATAAATTTTATGCACATTTTTTTTGAGGTGTGGAAAAGGAAGATCAATTGATCGACCAAAAGATGGTGATCCGCATAGTCATAATTTAAATGTCTGATGAGATTCTTTTCTGATTTTTTTATTTTACATCTTCTGAAATATTGATGAATACAGCGTTTCAGCGCATTCGCCAGGATGTTGGAAAATAATTTATTTTTTTCCAGTTTAATATTTTAATGAACCCTGACAAGGTTTTTCGAGTTCATTTAATGTGGGAAATCCTGCAAATTTTTTTTTGCGTTAAATGCAAAAAATGATGTTTATACCCAAAATACCAACATTTGACTTGTCCGGAACTGTTGGTTAGGGCTGTTTGCAGGGATTTTGGAATGCGGAAATGCCAGTCTTAAATCCTCAAAACTTAATTCATAGAAGCAGCTCTGAGCGTACAGCATATTTTGATTAGGTTTACATTAAAATTTGCAGCATGAAATTTCCTTCTCCTGTAGCATTGCAGTGGCTGGCAGACTTTCTCAATGCAAAGCTGATCGGCGACAAGAATGCACAGGCCTTCGGCATTAATGAAATACACAAAGTGGAAAAAGGCGACCTGGTGTTTGTAGATCATCCAAAATATTATAGCAAGTGTATTGAATCCGATGCTTCATATATCATCATTAATAAAGAAGTGGTTATCCCGGAAGGAAAAGCCCTGTTGGTAGTTGATCAGCCTTTCGAGGCTTATCTTAAAATTGTTGCACATTTCAGGCCATTTGAGGCTGCCACCAAAATGATCAGCGACTCATCGACCATCGGCAAGGGAACATTTATTTACCCGGGAGCATTCATTGGTCATCATGTCACAATTGGGAACGACTGTATCATCCATCCCAATGCCGCCATCCTCGATTATTGTGTGATAGGTAATAATGTCGTTATCCAGGCCGGAACAGTCATCGGATCAGACGCATTTTATTACAATACAAAAAAAGACCGGGAAGTCTGGTATACAAGAATGCAAAGCTGCGGAAGAGTAGTGATTGAAGATGATGTGGAGATCGGAGCAGGATGTACCATCGACAGGGGTGTTACGGGCGACACCTTAATCGGACGCGGTTCAAAACTCGATAATATGATCCATATCGGTCATGATACCACGCTTGGAAAAAATTGCCTCCTTGCAGCACAGGTTGGTATTGCAGGAGCTGTTGAAATAGGCGACGGAGTGATCCTGTGGGGACAGGTAGGCGTAAGTAAAACCCTGAGTATTGGCAAAAATGCAGTGGTCTATGCGCAGAGCGGTGTACCTGCCTCGCTTGAGGCAGGAAAAATTTATTTCGGTTCTCCTGCTGAAGAAGCATCAATAAAGAAAAAGGAAATTGTCTGGATAAAAAGAATTCCTGAGATATGGAAAAAAATTATGGAGAAAGAAGAAGGCAGAAAATGAGAAACTGCCGGCAAATCTTCGTTTCTGGCATTATCATATTCATTCAGGATTATAATCGTAGGGTAGCAATTCTGCAAGTTTTTTCCAGGCCCAATACCCGATATTCGTTATTTCCGACTGCTCATAGAAATACCCGTTTTCTTCTATCACAAAGCCATCCTGAATATCCAGTGCGGAAATCTGGATCTTTGCACTCGATGGGAATTTATTAATCGCAAGATATTTTTTATCTGGAACCATGTTTTTGTAGCTCACGCGGATTCGCCCCTTTATGCTGATTTCGACATCGCTGCTGTCCAAAGAATAAATGCTGCTGTCGTATGGATTACTTAAAGCTGTCGCATGATTGCTGCCCGTTGTATCGAGCAATTCAATCTGAAATCCTTCATCGTTTAATGTACTGTCGTACCAGCTTCGCATGAAATGAAGTCTTGAACCAATATAAGATCTGAACCGGTTCCTTTTCCATTGTTTTTGTTGGTCGGGAGTGCCCGTCAATTCTTCGAATAAAGGATAACCGGTATAAGTTCCGACCTGGGTATTATAATCATACACAAAAGAATCCAGCTGGTATTTTATTTTATATCCAAAGGCATTGTTTACGATGATCAGGTCCTCCCCTGCTCTTACTTTGAGTTTGTTCCTTTTTTTATAGAAATAAAATTTAAGCGCATTTTTATTTTCGAGACTGCAGGAATCGGCATTGGGTGTGGTGCCGATAAAATTAGCCAGGAAGAACTGTCCGTATTTTATCCAGCCATCAGCGACTTCCGCACTGCCTGCAACAACCACTTCGGCCATGCTTTTATCCTGTGCACTCAGCTCAACCTGGAGTGAATCTTTTTCTTTGGTGTTGTTGGTGATCCGGATCACTTTGGTTTCATAGCCTGTATAGGATACTACCAGGTCATAACCTCCATTGCTTACACGAAGAAAGAAATTACCATCATTGTTTGACACCGTTCCTATAGTTGTGTTCTGACAGAATACTGAAGCTCCGGCCATCGGCTGCCGGGTTTTTGAATCGATCACTTTTCCACTGATGCTATAGTATTTTCCCTGCGAAAAAACAGAAAGCGTGAGCAGAATGGCTATACAACCAAAAAAAAATGGCTTCATGATTATTGTTTAAGTAGTGAAATTATAACGAATAACCAGGGAGTGAAGTATGCTTTGCGGCAATTTTATATGGGCTGAATATGTTGCAGATAAGCCCGGCAAACCTGCTCGATCGTTTGATTCAGGGGAGTAAATGTAAATCCTGGTAAGTAGCGTGTAATTTTACTGCCGTCGAAATAAGTTTTGCTTTGTGCGACTTTGACATTTTCTTTTGTTAACAGGGCAGGAGTTCCCGTGAAAACAGATTTTATTTTTTCCCATCTCCACGCAAGGTTTCCTAAAAACGGAGTGGCTTCTCTTGAGGGATGTTTTTTTTCAAATTCCTCGGCAATCTTATTGAATAATTGATGAAAGGACCAGTTGTCGCTGCTTAGAACGAATCGTTCTCTGGTGATTTCTGAATGCAATAACAAAACTGCGGCCTTAGCGGTGTCTTCTACGTCAACAAATCCATTGATTCCATTCGTGTACCAGGGGAATTCATTATAAACTGATTTGAATAGGGCACAGCTCGTCGTATTCCAGTCGCCATAACCCAGAATGGTGCTGGGATTGATGATTACCGCATTCAGTCCTTCAGCAATCGCGCGCCATACTTCCATTTCGGCGCGATATTTAGTAATAGCATAATGGGTGCTCAATGAAACTTCTTCCCATGGTTTCCCTTCATCGACAGTTCCCCCATCCTGCCTTCTTCCCAAAGCCGCTACTGAACTTACATGTACAAGTTTTTTTATTTTTTTTTCAAGAGAAGCATTCACCACATTGGCAGTTCCTTCAATATTGGTCTTATACATTTGTCTTCTTTCCCTGGCGATAAAAGATACTTTTGCGGCTGCATGAATAACAGCATCCACACCATCCATTGCTTCTTCCAGGCTGACAGCATCCAGTATATCTCCGGTTACCCATTCCACTTTATTTAAAACAGTTTCGGGAATAAAAAAAGGAAGAGGACTGTTGCGTTTGATTGCCCTCACCTGATGGTTTTTATCCAATAATTCCTTGATGATATATGCTCCAAGAAAACCTGTGCCGCCCGTAACGAGAACCTTACCTTCATTCACAAAATAGCTGTCTGCTGTACTCATTCAAATAGATTGTTTGACAAACATAAAGCATTCTCTAAGAGTAGGTATAATATCCCTTTCCTGTTTTCTTTCCCAACTCATTCTTTCTTACTTTTTCTTCCTGGATGAAAGAAGGTCTGAGCCGTTGCGGTTTGTTCATGGCTTCATACACCGAACAACTGACAGTATAGTTGATATCATTTCCAATAAGGTCCATGAGTTTGAAAGGCCCCATGTTGAATCCGCAGTTTTCCATCAGGTGATCGATGGTTTCAAAATCTGCCAAACCCAGCTCAACGAGTCGCAGGGCTTCGATATAAAAAGGTCTTGCCACATGGTTCACAATAAAACCGGGAGAATCTTTGCAAAATACCGGGGTCTTTCCAAGCTGAAGAGCTAACTTACCAATTCGTATTATCGTTTTTTTATTCGTGTAATTCGTGCTCACCACTTCTACTAATTTCATTAAGACAGGCGGATTGAAGAAGTGCATGCCGATTATTCTTTCGGGATGAATGATATTTTCTGCAATGGCAGATACGGATAAGGAAGATGTATTGGTAGCCAGGATCGTTTCAGCTGAATTTATACGGGCAAGCCTGGTGAACAGTTCTGTTTTTGATTCTTTTTTTTCAATAATGGCCTCGATGATGATATCTGCAATACAGTTTGAGATATCTGTTGTAAACGCTAACCGGCTCAATGTGGCACTCGCTAAAGACTGATCAATTTTATTCTTTTCAACGAGTGCCTGAATACTTCTTTTAATTGTTGATTGGGCTTTTAGGATAATCGTTTCATTTACGTCATACAAAATAGCCCTGAATCCGGCCTGAGCTGCTGCCTGAGCAATCCCGCTGCCCATGGTTCCCGCGCCACAAACGCAAATTATCCCGGCCATGACGAATAAATTTATAAGAATAAAGATACAGGATGAAATACGGAGATCACTACACTGCAGAAATAAATTGCTTTAGAAAACGAATATCGTTTTGAGAATAAAGCCGCAGGTCGTTGATACGATATTTGAGCTGGCAAATGCGCTCAATACCCATTCCAAAAGCGAAGCCCGTGTATTTGTTGCTGTCGATATTAAAATTCTCCAGCATTTTTGGATGAACCATACCGCTGCCGAGGATTTCTACCCAACCGGTATGTTTGCAGACATTGCATCCAACGCCGCCGCATATGCGACAATTAATATCCATCTCAGCGCTCGGTTCAGTAAAAGGAAAATAGGACGGGCGGAAACGGACCTTCACATCTTTCCCAAACATCTCCTGTACAAAAAAGTAAAGTGTTTGTTTCAGATCGGCGAAAGAAACATTCTCATCAACATATAATCCTTCCGTTTGATGGAAAAAGCAATGTGCTCTTGCACTGATGGTTTCATTACGATAAACCCTGCCCGGGCAAATGATCCGGATCGGGGGCTTTTGTTTTTCCATGACCCGCGCCTGCACACTGCTGGTATGTGTGCGCAGGAGCCAGTCTGGATTTTTATGAATGTAAAAAGTATCCTGCATATCTCTTGCAGGATGATCCCCGGGAAGATTCAGTGAAGTAAAGTTATGCCAGTCATCTTCGATTTCGGGGCCTTCGGCGACGGAAAAGCCAAGACGGCCAAAAATATGAATGATTTCATTTTTAACCAGGCTGATCGGATGCCGCGTTCCGAGCGGCAATTCATCACCGGGAAGAGAAAGGTCGATGTCAGGAGCCGCTTCTTCAGTAGCGCCTGCCGATTTTTTTAGCGATTCATATTTTGCTTCGGCTAGTTGTTTGAATTCATTCAATATCTGTCCGAATTCCTTTTTCTTCTCATTCGGCACATTCTTCATTTCGGCAAATAAATTCTTCACGATTCCTTTTGTGCCAAGAAATTTAATGCGATAAGCTTCCGTTGAATCGGGGCCATTGTGCGTTACCGCAGCTATTTCCTGTTTGTATTTTTCTATTTGTTGCAGCAATTGCTCCATCACGCAAAGATAACCGGAAAGTCCGATCTGCGAACGCAACTGTAAGTGTATGGCTGGGTCTGTATTAAGAATAAATGGTCAGACTGTTTTTTGTGATGGGTCAATTCAGGATTGGTTCATGCTAATGTTTACTTATTAACGAAATTCGATAATAGTAACTTTTCAAATGTCTAATAGTATAGCTTCCGATTTAAATCCGGGTCTATGATCCTGATTTTCACGGTCAGCAAATCCGAATTAATTCGTGTAATTTGTGTTATCAAATAGCCTGGTATGCTCTATAATCTGAATATTGTTGATTTCCTTGATCCCATCAGTCTGCAGGAATTGTCTTGTGATGAAGAATATAAAGACGGGCAGATTGGTAAACAGCTATCAGCATACGACGAAGAATTTCCGGACCTGCTGCAGGCAGATATTGTGATTGTAGGATGTAAGGAAGAAAGAGGAGCGAGAAAGGGGAAGACAAATTACAATGCTCCTGATGCCATCCGCGAGCAGTTCTATCGCCTCTACTACTGGCATACTGATGTGAAACTGGCGGATATTGGCAATGTCAAAACCGGAGCCTCACTGGCAGACTCTTATGCCGCATTAAAAACAGTCATCACGGAACTTTCCGGTATCGGTAAGACGGTGATTATCCTGGGCGGTTCCCATGACCTTACCTTGGCTCAATACTATCTCTATGTCTACAAAAAAAAGCTGATTGAAGTGACCTGCGTAGATGCATTGATCGATATCAATATTGATTCTTTGTTCAAGAATGATAATTTCCTGATGGAAATGCTGACTGATGAGCCAAATTATATTCACCATTACAACCATATCGGCTTCCAGAGCTATTATGTTCATCCGAATATGCTGGAAACAATGGACAAACTTCGCTTTGATTGTTTCCGCGTCGGTACCGTGAAAGAAAATATTGATGAAATGGAGCCGGTGATCCGGAATTCGAATTTGTTCAGTTTTGATATTTCGGCTATTGCAAATGCTTATGCTCCGGCCAACTCAGCTACTCCCAATGGATTCAATGGCGAGGAAGCGTGTACACTTATGCGTTATGCGGGGTTAAGCCCGAATGTAAATACCGTCGGCATTTATGGGTACACGCCGGAAAAAGACAGGGACAATTTAACGGCTAAACAGATTGCCCAAATGCTTTGGTATTTGCTTGATGGCAAAAGCAAGGGCAGGCGTGAAGCAGCACTAAATGAAAAAGATTCCTTTATCGAATACCATACGGCATTTGCGGAAGTGCAGACCACTTTCCTGCAAAGCAAAAAAACAAACCGGTGGTGGATGCAGCTCCCCGATCAAAAATATATCGCCTGTTCTTATAATGATTATTTGCTGGCGAGCAGCAATGAAATCCCCGAACGATGGCTAAGGGCGCAGGAAAGAAGCTGAAGCTGTCGCAATATTCAATATTAGTAATCAATATTCGATGTTCAATTTTGGAGATTCTTTTCGTCGTGTAGTTTATTTCTATCCTGCCGTCATATGTCTTTTTTTCCTTGCTTCCTGCAGCATGCAAAAGCAAATCGGCCGGCTCGCTGATGAAAATATTTTCCAGGATGCGGCTTTAAAATCTGCTCATGTGGGTATCAGTGTGTATGATCCTGCCGCCGGACATTACTTATACAATAAACAGGCAGATAAATACTTTGTTCCGGCAAGCAATACCAAGTTATTTTCTCTGTATGCAGGGTTGAAATATTTAGGTGATTCGTTAATTGGTATCCGGTATGTGGAAACGGATACCGCTGTTTTTATATTCCCTTCCGGAGACCCGACTTTATTACATCCTGATTTTAGCAGGCAACCCGTAGTTGATTTCCTGAAAAGTACAAAGAAGCCGATTTATCTGGTTGATACTAACTGGAAAGAACAGCCGCTGGGAGCAGGCTGGGCATGGGATGACTACAATGATGATTATTCAGCGGAGCGAAGCTCCATCCCGGTGTACGGGAATCTAATAAAATGGATACAGGAAAATCAAAAGAAGCCGGATCAGCAAAAAGATTTTCCCCCTTCGCCTGTTGTCTATTCCATTCCGGATATAAACTGGAAAGTGACGTTCACAACAGGTAAAGGGCAGAAAAATTTTTTCGTTCAACGGCATATCGGTGAAAATATATTTGAGATCACGGAAGGCAATGAGGATCATAAAGAGCAGGATGTTCCTTTTGTCACGAACGGTGTGGCTTCGGCCATCGAATTGCTGAAAGACACCACTGGGAAAGAAATTTCGGTCATCAGTCATTTACGCGGAGATCATTTGTTGTTTCATCCTGTGGTTATTCATTCACAACTCCTCGATTCTCTTTTTACTCCGATGATGCACAAGAGCGATAATTTTTTTGCCGAACAAACCCTGCTGATGGTGAGCAATGAAAAACTGGGTGTAATGAACGACCGCAGGATCATCGATACTTTATTGAAGAATGATCTGAATAATTTGCCACAGCGGCCCGCTTGGGTGGATGGCAGCGGCCTGAGCCGTTACAACCTCTTTACTCCACAGGATTTTGTCTGGCTGCTCAATACGATGAAGGTTGAATTCGGGATGAACCGGATGAAAACCATTTTGCCCACCGGGGGCAAGGGTACACTTGGCAGTTATTATAAACAGGATAGCGGTTATATCTATGCGAAAACAGGATCCTTATCCGGGGTCATTTGCCTGAGCGGCTATCTGTATACTACTAAAAACAGGCTTTTGATTTTCTCTGTACTTGTGAATAATCACAATGCAGGCAGTTCCTCAATTCGAAAAGCTGTGGCAAAATTTATCGAGGCTCTCCGCAGAAAATATTGATTTTACCTCCCAAATAATTTCTCCAGCTGATCCTGTGTAAACTCGAGATAGGTCGGCCTTCCATTCGGCGAGATATTGGGTTGGGAACAGCTGAACAAAGATTCCACCAGGCTGTTCATTTCCTGTTTGCCCAATGATTTCCCAGGTTTGATCGCATGTTGCCAGGCCAGCGATCGTATTAGTTTCTCACGGGTTGACAGGATTTTATTTCCGCTGGAATGTTTGAATTGCTCGAGCAGATTTTCAATCACATTTTTTTCATTGCCCTGGCCTGTATCGGCAGGAGTTCCATGGATAATAAAGCTGTCTTTTCCGAATGATTCAATCTGGTAACCCAGTTCATAAAGATCTTTCAACAGTTCCTGTAGCAAAACAGCATCCGGTGTGGAAAGCTGTA
>Ga0335076_10003838_pt1 | contig 15136 bp, 14 predicted proteins | sample Lox_Sample_25_FD_206717 | JGI IMG/M metagenome (GOLD analysis project Ga0335076, IMG submission 206717) | Soil microbial communities from Loxahatchee National Wildlife Refuge, Florida, United States - Lox_Sample_2.5 | ecosystem: Environmental > Terrestrial > Soil > Wetlands | place: USA...
CCGCTCGCGCGCGACTTCGTCTATTATTTCGCGATCGCACCCGCGCTCGCCGGCAGCCTGATCTCCGGGCTCTTCAACTTCGACCGCGTTGCGGGCGGCAGCGGCATTGCGCTGTTGATGACCGGATTTGCCGCGATCCTCGTGACCGGCGATCTCGTTCGCTTGCGCCGTCAGCGTCTATTGCGCACGGTGTGGGCGGCAATCGTCATCGCGCCCGCAATTGTGGTCGCGGCAACCACGCTGTTCCTGCCCTGGACCGGGGACGGCGAGGTCGCGACCTCGCTGCCCGCGCGCGCGATCGGCCAGTTCTTCGGCGAAAGCTTTGAGCGGCGGACCAATCAGCGGCTGCGCGCGGTCGCGGGCGACGCGCAGATCGCGGGTCTGGTGGCGCTGGATCGCGCCCGCCCGCATCTGTTTCTCGACGTCGGCCCGAACCGCACCCCCTGGCTGAATTGGCAGACCTTCAACGAAACCGGCGGCGTCGTGGTCTGGCGCGCCTCCGATACCGTCGGCACGCCGCCGCCCGCCATCGCGCAGCGTTTCCCCGGGCTCGTGCCTGAAGTGCCGCGCTCATTCGAATGGCTGGTGACCGGGCGACAGCCCCTGTTGCGGATCGGCTGGGCCATCGTGCGGCCAAAGGGGCGGTAAGACGAAGTCATTCCGGGGCGATGCAAAGCATCGAACCCGGAATCTCGAGATTCCGGGTCTGGTGCTGGCGCACCATACCGGAATGACAGCGTGCTAACCCGCAAGCGCCTTCGCAATCGCGCGCAGGTCCTGCCACGAAAAACGCTTGTAGGCCGGCGAGCGCAACAGATAGGCCGGATGGAAGGTCGGCAGCGCGCGGATCGTTCGCGAGCCGGTGTCGTAGTCGAACCATTTGCCGCGCGTGCGCATGATACCCTCGCGGGTGCCGAGCAGCGTCTGGGTCGAGGGATTGCCGAGCGTCACCAGCACGTCGGGATCGACCAGCTCGATCTGGCGCTGGATGAAGGGCAGGCACACCAGCGTCTCCTGCGGCGTCGGTGTGCGGTTGCCCGGTGGGCGCCATGGAATCACATTGGCGATATAGACTTTGGTGCGATCGAGGCCGATCGCAGCGATCATGCGGTCGAGCAGCTTGCCGGAACGGCCGACAAAGGGCAGTCCCTCGATGTCCTCGTCGCGGCCGGGGGCTTCGCCGACGAACATGATCCGCGCCTTCGGATTGCCGTCGGCGAACACGAGTTGCGTCGCGGTCGATTTCAGCGCGCAGCCGTCGAATCTTTGCATCAATTCGCGCAGCGCCTCCAGCGTGGGCGCGGTGCGCGCGGCTTCGCGCGCCGATGCAATGGCGACATCCGGCGCCGGAGTTGCGTCTGCGCGCCCAGGCGGCAAGGCTGGCGCGGGTGTCGTCCTCGGTGTCGACGCCGGCTGAGGCTGGCGGGGAGCAGCCGCCACCGTCTCCGGTTCGGCGAGCCGGTCGACCGGCTCATCGCCAAGCGCGCAATCGACGCCGGCCTCCAGATAGAAGGCCAGCAATTGCGCGACGGTGGGGGAGGGTTCGGGCAGGACTTGCGACATGCCGTCTTTTTACGCCGCATTGCGCCATACGGAAATCCATTTCCATGGTTGTCCTGTCGTCAAAAATCGGCAAACAAGGGTGCAACCGGAAACGCCTCTGAAAAAACGCCCGAGTGAGAAACATGAGCAGCGAAGAATTACCCCCGCGCGAGTCCATGGAATTCGACGTTGTCATTGTCGGCGCCGGTCCGTCAGGCCTCTCTGCCGCGATCAAGCTGAAGCAGCTCAATGCCGACCTCAACGTCGTCGTGGTCGAGAAGGGGTCCGAGGTGGGCGCGCATATCCTGTCCGGCGCGGTGATCGATCCGGCCGGCCTCGACAAGCTCATTGTCGACTGGCGCGAGGACGCCGATTGTCCGCTGAAAACCCAGGTCAAGGACGACCGCTTCTACTGGATGACGGCCAATAGCGCGATCAGGCTGCCCAATTTCGCGATGCCGCCGCTCATGAACAACCACCATTGCTATATCGGCTCGCTCGGACGGGTTTGCCGCTGGCTCGCGGGCAAGGCCGAGGCGCTGGGCGTCGAGATCTATCCGGGTTTCGCCGCGGCCGAAGTGCTCTATGACGACAAGGGCGCGGTGCGCGGGATTGCCACCGGCGACATGGGCGTGGCCAGGGACGGCTCGCACAAATCCTCCTTCACGCGCGGGATGGAGCTTTGCGGCAAGTACACGCTGTTCGCCGAAGGCGCCCGCGGCAGCCTGACCAAGCAACTGATCGCCAAATATGGCCTCGACGCCAACAGCGAGCCGCCGAAATTCGGCATCGGCCTGAAAGAAGTCTGGCAGATCGATCCGGCAAGGCACCAGAAGGGGCTGATCCAGCATTCCTTCGGCTGGCCCTTGAACAACAAGACCGGCGGCGGCTCGTTCCTCTATCATTACGACGACAATTTGGTCGCGGTCGGCTTTGTCCTGCATCTCAATTACGACGATCCGTATCTGTCGCCGTTCGACGAGTTCCAGCGCTTCAAGACCCATCCCGCGATCCGTCCGATCCTCGAGGGCGGCAAGCGTCTGGCTTATGGCGCCCGCGCCATCACCGAGGGCGGCTATCAGTCGGTGCCGCGGCTCTCCTTTGCCGGCGGCGCGCTGATCGGCTGTGCGGCCGGTTTCGTCAACGTGCCGCGCATAAAAGGCGTGCACAATGCGATGGGGAGCGGCATGCTCGCCGCCGAACATGTCGCTGCCGCACTGGCCGCCGGCCGCGCCAATGACGAACTCGTCGAGTACGAAAATGCCTGGCGCGGCTCTTCCGTTGGCCAGGACCTGCACAGGGTTCGCAACGTCAAGCCGCTGTGGTCGAAATTCGGCACCATCATCGGCGTTGCGCTCGGCGGCTTCGACATGTGGTGCAACACGCTGGGTTTCTCGCTGTTCGGAACCCAGTCGCACGCCAAGCCCGACCGCGCGACCTTGGACCCGGCCAAGACTCACACGCCGATCGCCTATCCGAAGCCGGATGGAAAGGTCTCCTTCGACAAGCTCTCCTCCGTGTTCCTGTCCAACACCAACCATGAAGAGGACCAGCCGGTCCACCTGAAGGTGAAGGACATGAACCTGCAGAAGACCTCCGAGCACGACGTCTATGCGGGACCGTCAAACCGCTATTGCCCGGCCGGCGTCTATGAGTGGGTCGAGGAGGCCTCGGGTCCCCGATTCCAGATCAATGCCCAGAATTGCGTCCACTGCAAAACCTGCGACGTGAAGGATCCGAACGGCAACATCACCTGGGTTCCGCCGGAGGGCGGCGGCGGGCCGAATTACGAGGCGATGTGAGCTTGAGCACGATTGCGTGAGTCCGTGAGGCCGCAGGGCACCGAGACGGTCACGATGCGGCCACAGTGCAGCGGTTTTGGGGTAGTGGAGGGCGGTTGAAAAGGCTACGCTGCCCGCCGATGTGAACCGGATTGTGGCCGCTGATCCTTGCGGTCAAGCGGCAAAACCGGCATTGTCACGCGTCTTGCATGCCGCCGGTTTGGTGTCGCGAGACGATCCGCAAAATCCTCAAGACAAAAGCGAGAAGCGAGCGTGATGTTTTTCATTCGTTGCAATCGTTGGACCGTGGCTGCCGCTTTCGCGCTCGCCGCGCTTTCGCCAGCGGCGGTTCTTGCGCAAACGCCCGACCATCCCAACGCCAGCGACGGCGCGGCGCAGTTTCCGACCAAGAACGATCTGAAGTCGCTGACGCAATCGGGCAGCTATCTGGCCGCGCGTCACGCCGGCGTTGAGCGCGATGCGGCTTCGGCCGCCGCCTTCTACCGCTCGGCGCTGCGCAGCGATCCGAAGAACAACGAACTGCTCGACCGTGCCTTCATTTCCTCCGTTGCAGAGGGGGACATCGACGAGGCGGTCAAGCTCGGCGAGCGCATTCTGACCGTCGACAAGTCGAACCGCGTCGCGCGGCTCGTGGTCGGCGTGCAGGATCTGAAGCAGAAGAAATATGCCGCCGCGCAACTGAACATCAACCAGTCGATCCGCGGTCCCATCACCGATCTCGTGGCGACCCTGCTGTCGGCCTGGGCGAGCTACGGCGCGGGCGATGCGAAAGCCGCGGTAGCCAATATCGACAAGCTGACCGGGCCGGAATGGTATCCGATTTTCAAAGATCTCCACGCCGGCATGATTTTCGAGCTGGCGGGTCGCGAGAAGGACGCGGGCGTCCGCTTCGAGCGCGTCTACAAGCTGGACGACTCGATGCTGCGCGTGAACGAGGCCTATGCGCGCTGGCTGTCGCGCAACAAGGACGACGCCAAGGCGACCGCGATCTATGAAGCCTTCGACAAGAAGCTCCCGCGCCATCCCCTGGTGCAGGAAGGCTTGCGCGAAACCCGCGCCGGCAAGAAGCTGCCGCCCCTGGTCGATTCCGCGCAAGCCGGCGCAGCCGAAGCGCTGTACGGCATCGGCGCCACGCTGATCCGCCGCGGCGGCGAGGACCTCGCGCTGGTCTATCTGCAGCTTGCGCTTTATCTGCAGCCCACGCATCCGATGGCGCTGCTGTCGCTCGCCGATCTCTATGAATCGGTCAAGAAGCCGCAGATGGCGATCAAGATCTACGAGCGCGTGCCGGCGTCTTCGCCCCTGAAGCGCAATGCGCAGATCCAGCTCGCCACCGATCTCGACAGCGTCGACCGCAGCGAGGAGTCGATCAAGATCCTCAAGAGCGTGATCGCGGACGATCCGAAGGACCTCGAAGCCGTCATGGCGCTCGGCAATATCGAGCGCGGCCGCAAGAAATTCGCCGATTGCGCCGACACCTATTCCAAGGGCATCGACGTGCTGCCGGGTGGCAACGACAAGAACAACAGCGTCTATTACTACTATCGCGGTATCTGCGAGGAGCGTTCCAAGCAGTGGCCCAAGGCCGAAGCCGACATGAAGAAGGCGCTCGAATTGCAGCCCGACCAGCCGCATGTGCTGAACTATCTCGGCTATTCCTGGATCGACCAGGGCGTCAATCTCGACGAGGGCATGAAGATGATCAAGCGCGCCGTCGAGCAGCGTCCCGACGACGGCTATATCGTGGATTCGCTGGGCTGGGCCTATTTCCGCATCGGCAATTACGACGAGGCGGTGAAAAACCTCGAACGCGCGATCGACCTCAAGCCCGAGGATCCCACCATCAACGACCACCTCGGCGACGCCTATTGGCGTGTCGGGCGCACGCTGGAAGCGAAATTCCAGTGGTCGCATGCCCGCGACCTCAAGCCGGAGCCGGAGGATTTGCCGAAGATCGAGGCCAAGATCGAGAACGGCCTGCCTGACGATCCCTCGTCGGCTGCTGCTTCCTCCGCCGACAAGAAGAAAGAGGACGTCAAGGAAGACGGCAACAAGGGCGGCTAAAAGCATGATCCGGAAAAGTGCGCAGCGGTTTTCCGAAACAGATCATGCTCAATCAAAGACCTGAAGCGCGATGGCGATTCGACCAAATCGCGCTTTGGTGGAGCTGGGGGCTTCTCGCCGATGCTGAGTGACATTGGGCGCGCCAAGGTCAACCTGACCCTTCGCGTGGTGGGGCGCCGCGTCGACGGCTACCACGATCTCGAAAGCGTGGTCGCGTTTGCCGACTGCGCCGACCGCCTGACGCTGGTGCCGGGCGGCGACCTCAAGCTCGAGACCACCGGCCCAATGGCCAATGCCTGCGGCCAGACGGCGGACAATCTGGTGCTGAAGGCCGCGGCGCTGCTGGCGGCGCGTGTGCCGGAGCTGAAACTCGGCGCCTTCACCCTCGACAAGGTGTTGCCGGTCGCGGCCGGCATCGGCGGTGGCTCGGCGGATGCCGCAGCAGCCCTCAGGCTGCTCGCGCGGCTCAACGATCTGTCGCTCGACGACAAGCGCCTCGCCGAGGTCGCGCTGCAAACCGGCGCCGACGTGCCGGTCTGTCTGCTCTCGCACGCCTGCGACATGACCGGCGTGGGTGAAACCCTGCTGCCGCTGGATCTGCCTGAGCTTCCCTGCCTGATGGTCAACCCGTGCGTTCCCCTTGCCACCAAGGACGTGTTCTCGGCGCTCGGCTTGCGCAACGGCGAGCTGTTGGTCGGGATTACCGACGTGATCGAGTCGCCGGCCTGGCCGGAAGGCGGTGCGTCCGTTGCCGACTGGGTCGAGGCGCTGTCGTATATCGGCAACGATCTGGAGGCGCCCGCGATGCGCATCCAGCCCGCGATCGCCGATGTGTTGTCCGCGCTGCACGGCAGCGACGGCGCGCTGCTTTCGCGCATGAGCGGATCCGGCGCGACCTGCTTTGCGATCTATGGCGACCGCGGCAAGGCGCAGGCCGCGGCGGACAGGATCAGGCAGGCCCGCGGCGACTGGTGGATTCATGCGGGGGTTTTGAGCTAGCCTCTGACGTCATGGCGGGGACCCGTTGGCTCGCAATGACGGTCTCTGATGCTGCGAAAACCTGAAATTGACATCATTTCAGCGGCTTGCACCAACTGATTTGCCCGACAAGTGAATTTTGCGGGGGCGTGTCCAGCCCCCTGGAAAAAAATATTTTGCTTCCGTTTTCCGGAAACTTATGATTATCGTAACATTGTCCCGCCTCGATGAGAGGGGCGTACGCGTCGTCACGAACGTGAGGCGGGATGCGATGGACGCCGGCCACATCGACTGACGAGCGATGTGGCTGCGGACGGCGAAATCGTATGGTCCTGACGCCCCTGGGCTGGCGTCAAGTTCGCAGATTGGCGACGTCGGCTTCGGGCCGACGCGCCGAGATCCGCGAACGACGGTGACTAAAAGGTCATGGACACCGGGGAGAGTGCGAAAATAAGCGTTAACACCATCGCGCAGGGAAGGCTGGAATTGTTTCGGCGTACCTGTGGTGGACTTACTCGTATGCTTTCTTTCATTGCATGCGAGGCTGCGGGTGCACAAAACACCCGGCTTTCCCTGCGCCCTCTCGCTTTCGAGGGACAAGGTTGATGCAAGACCCGGGCGCAACGTGCCGCGGGAACGCGGAGTCCTGTTCCGCCGTCATTGCGAGCTGCGACGCGGAAAGACTCTGGATTGCTTCGCTTCGCTCGCAATGACGATCGAATCGTAGCGTGGGTCGAGCGCCCGCTCAACCCGCCCTACGCAAAGGCGGCATCCTAATGCGACCGTGCGAGACAGAAGGCGACCACCTGCTCCAGCGCGCTCTTCATTGCAGAGGGTGGAAACAGCGCCAGCGCGTCGACGGCCATCGCGCCGTAGTGCTGGGCACGCGTCATGGTGTCCTCGAGCGCGCGATGCCTGGTCATCAAGCCAACCGCGTGCTCGAGATCGCCGTCGCCGATCGTGCCGCGCTCGAGCGCCCTGATCCAGAACGCGCGCTCGGTGTCGTTGCCGCGGCGGAAGGCGAGCACCACCGGAAGCGTGATCTTGCCCTCGCGGAAATCGTCGCCGATATTCTTGCCGAGCTTTGCGGATTTGCCGCCATAGTCGAGCACGTCGTCGACCAGCTGGAAGGCGATGCCGAGATTCATGCCGACCGAACGGCAGGCGGTCTGCTCCGCCTTCGGCCGGTTGGCAAGCACGGGTCCGACCTCACAGGCGGCTGCGAACAATTCGGCGGTCTTGCCGCGGATGACGGCGAGATATTCGTCCTCGGTGGTCGCGGTGTTCTTGGCGGCCGCAAGCTGCATCACTTCGCCCTCGGCGATCACCGCAGCCGCAGCCGACAGGATATCGAGCGCACGCAGCGAGCCCACCTCGACCATCATGCGAAATGCCTGTCCGAGCAGGAAGTCGCCGACCAGGACGCTCGCCTCGTTGCCCCACAGCATCCGCGCCGACAATTTGCCGCGCCGCAGCTCGCTCTCGTCGACCACGTCGTCATGCAACAGCGTTGCCGTGTGCATGAACTCGACCGCGGCCGCAAGCTTGATATGGCCGTCGCCGGGATAGCCGGCGAGATGGGCCATCGCCAGCGTCAGCATCGGGCGCAGCCTTTTTCCGCCCGAGGAGATCAAATGGTTGGCGACCTCCGGGATCATGGTCACTTCGGAGCCGGTGCGGGCCAGAATCGTGGCATTGACCCGCTCCATGTCGGCTGCGACAAGGCCAACGAGCGCCTCGATCGAGGCACCCGATGGGCTTTCGAAGGGTACAATAACCGCCACGCCGGTCTCCAATTTGCTATGTTCGGTTCCGACAATAGGAACTGCAGATGGTGGCGGCAAGAGGCCATCCGCCGCAGTGCGATCAGGAGAAGTTCAGTTGCGGGAATTGGTTCGAACCAACGATATCGTGCTGGTGTCGGCGATTGGTGCGCTGCTGGACGGCGCCAACATTCACCATGTGGTGCTGGATCAGAACATGAGCGTCATCGAAGGCTCGCTTGGCATCCTGCCGCGCCGGATCCTGGTTCATGACGAGGACAACAAGGAGGCGCGACAGCTCCTCGCTGATGCCGGCCTGTCGCACGAATTGCGGCCCGATGAATGAGATTCCCACGACCGAGGATTTATTCCTCGGCGGACAATTGTGCCTGCGCCAGCCGAAAAGCGGTCACCGCGCCGGCCACGATGCCATGCTGCTTGCGGCCGCAACGCCAGCGCACGCGGGTGATCGCGTGGTGGAACTCGGCGCCGGCATCGGCGCTGCCGGACTTGCGGTCGCAAGGCGCGCTGGCGCCATCGAGCTCGCGCTGATCGAGATCGATGCCGAACTCGCAAGACTGGCGCGCGACAATGCGAAGCGCAATGCGGTTGCCGCCCGCGTGGTGGAGATCGACGCGACTGCGCCAGCCTATGTGTTCGCAGCCGCAGGCCTTTCACCCGATAGCGCCGATGTCGTATTGATGAATCCACCTTTCAACGATGCCGCGCGGCACCGCGCCTCGCCCGATCCCTCGCGCGCGACCGCCCATATGGCGGATCGGACGACGCTCGAGAGCTGGGTCCACGCGAGCCGGCGGCTTCTCAAATCCGGCGGCGGGCTCACTTTGATCTGGCGAGCCGACGGGCTTGCGGATGTGCTGGTTGCACTTGGGCGCGGCTTTGGGAGCCTCTCGATTCAGCCCGTCCATGCCGATCCGTCGAAGCCCGCAATTCGCGTGCTGGTGCGCGCGGTCAAGGGCGGCAAGGCCCCGACGCGAGTTCTCGCAGGCGCGATGCTCAATGATGAGTCAGGAGTGCCCAATAAAGAGCTTGCGGAGATCCTGGCCGGGAAGGGGGTTTTGCGATTGGCAATGCCCTGAACGCAGGACAGACAGCCGTTTTTACTGCTGAATCGATTCCGATTGCTGCTCGGGCGCGGATGTGAGGCGGACCGCCGTCAAGATCATACCGATGAGCAGTATCAGCAGATAGATTTTCATGTCTGTCTCCGCCGCGTCGTCGCAGCCTTGCAACGAAGGGAATGCAAGAGGCGTTCCAGAGCATGCATAGTGGGGTGATAAAAAATGGTTAATTCGAGGTTACGGCATGACGGAAAAAATAAGTGATCGCAGCGGATGGCAGGGTGCGATCGATCGCGGCATGGAGTGGGTGCCGGCACGCTTTCGCCGTGGAACCACGGTCGTGCCGGTGGTCCGTCTGTCGGGACTGATCGGCGCGGTGACGCCATTGCGCCCGGGCATGACGCTCGCCGCCCTTGCGCGCCTGCTGGAGCGCGCGTTCTCCTTTCGGAACGCCAAGGCCGTCGCGCTGCTGATCAATTCGCCCGGCGGATCGCCGGTGCAGTCGCGCCAGATCTATCTGCGCATCCGCCAGCTCTCGGCGGAAAAGCAGCTCCCGGTGCTTGCCTTTGTGGAGGATGTCGCGGCCTCCGGCGGTTACATGATCGCTTGCGCGGCCGACGAGATCTTTTGCGATCCATCGTCGATCCTGGGATCGATCGGCGTGGTTGGCGGCTCGTTCGGCCTGCAGGAGTTGATCAGGAAGATCGGCATCGAGCGCAGGCTCTACACCGCAGGCGAGCACAAGGCGATGCTCGATCCGTTTCTTCCTGAAAATCCCGACGATGTCGCGCGGCTGAAGGCGATCCAGCGCGAGATCCACGCGATCTTCATCCAGCTTGTGAAGACAAGCCGCGGTGCGCGGCTGAAAGGCGCCGATGATGTGTTGTTCACCGGCGAATATTGGGCGGGCGAAACCGCGGTCTCGCTGGGGCTTGCGGACGGCGTCGGCGACCTGCGCTCGACCTTGCGCGCCCGTTTTGGCGAGAAGGTGCTGACCCCCGTGATCGCACCGGCAAGCGGCATGCTGGCCGGCCTTTTCGGCCGGAGGGCTCCGGGGGCGGGGGCGCTGGCTGCGGCGGGCGAGGTGACCGGCCTGCCGGATGAACTCATTTCCGCGCTCGAAAGCCGGGCGATTTGGGCCAAATTCGGTTTCTGAGGGGGATCCGCGTGAGCGCTGGAACTTCAAATCGGCGGCATTGGCCGCGCCATTTTGCCCCTGCGCCTAAAGCGGCGATTGCAGGCAGGGTCGGCTTCGGCGAAAATGCCGCTTGGGGGCTGAGACTTGAACAAGGATCGACCGATGCCGCCATTCATCGCATTCGCGGGCGTGTTGGGGGGACTGGCCATTGTCCGCTGGGCCTACAAGACGGCCATGCGGGTCAATCAGGAACTGGAGGAGCAGCGCCTCGCACGCGTGGCGGAATCCGCGCACGCGAGCGAGATCAAGACGTTGCGCCGCGATCCTGTTACCGGCTCTTACCGGCCGGGCTAGGACATCCTCGCAGGAGCCCGTCCGTCCAGCCGGGCCGAGCAGCAGTGAGGGCGTCGCGAACGGCGCAAACGAATCCTGCCATCGCCTTGATTCCCAAAGGCCGCGCCGATACGGTCCCGCGCATTTTCGCCCCCATTCGCGAGACGTGATCCGACCATGGACGCTCTGCCCGACCACATGCGCCCGGAACGCTCGTTCCAGGGGTTCATCCTCGCGCTGCAAAGGTTCTGGGCCGAGCAGGGCTGCGTGATCCTGCAACCCTACGACATGGAAATGGGCGCCGGCACCTTCCACCCCGCCACCACGCTGCGGGCGCTGGGTCCCAAGCCGTGGAACGCGGCCTATGTGCAGCCGTCGCGGCGACCCAAGGACGGCCGCTATGGCGAAAATCCCAATCGCCTGCAGCACTATTACCAGTTCCAGGTGATCATGAAGCCGTCGCCGCCGAACCTGCAGGAGCTTTACCTGAAATCGCTTGCCGCCATCGGCATCGATTCAGGCGTGCACGACATCCGCTTTGTCGAGGACGATTGGGAGAGCCCGACGCTTGGCGCCTGGGGCCTTGGGTGGGAATGCTGGTGCGACGGCATGGAAGTCTCGCAGTTCACCTATTTCCAGCAGGTCGCCGGCGTCGAATGTGCCCCGGTCTCGGGCGAGCTCACCTACGGGCTCGAGCGGCTTGCGATGTATGTGCAGGGCGTCGACCGCGTCTACGACCTCAATTTCAACGGCCGCGAGGGCGCGCAGAAGGTCACCTACGGCGATGTGTTCCTGCAGGCCGAGCAGGAATATTCCCGGCACAATTTCGAAGTGGCCGATACCGCGATGCTGTTCGAGCAATTCCGGATGGCCGAGGAGGCCTGCAAGAAATATCTCGCGGCCGGCTGGCAAGAAAATTCCAAGCCGGGGGGTAACCTGCGCGAGCATATGATGGCGCTGCCGGCGTACGACCAGTGCATCAAGGCAAGCCACGTCTTCAATTTGCTGGACGCGCGCGGCGTGATCTCGGTGACGGAGCGGCAGAGCTACATTCTGCGCGTGCGCGAGCTGGCCAAGGCCTGCGGTGACGCCTGGGTTCACACCGAAGCAGGGAGGGCTGTATGAGCGAAGAGCCGAACATCGGAGGCCGTGCGCCGATCGCGGTCGAGGTCACGGCGGGCGAGGAGCTCTACTGGTGCGCCTGCGGCCGCTCGTCGAGCCAGCCGTTCTGCGACGGCAGCCACGAGGACACCGCCTTCGAGCCGATGGAGTACATCGCGCCTGAGACCAAGCGCGTGTTCTTCTGCACCTGCAAGCGCAGCAAGACCGCGCCTTTGTGCGACGGCTCGCACAAGACCCTCGATTCTTCACCCTGAAGTCGAGAGAAAGAGAGATGCATCCGCTCCCCTCCCCCTTGCGGGGAGGGGTCGGGGGTGGGGGTCCACGGATGACGACTGATGTAATGGAATCGTTTGCAATGGATGATCGTCAGCGAAATTTTGCGCGTCGGATGCGCGCAGAGCCGACGAAAGCCGAGCGCGTGCTTTGGCAGCGACTCCGTCATGGCATCATGTTGGTTGGGTCCCACTTCAGGCGGCAGGCCGCGGTGGGGCCGTTCATCGTCGACTTCGCGAGCCGCAAGGCGAAATTGGTGATCGAACTCGACGGCGGGCAACATGATTGGCAACAGGCGTCAGACGCGGCACGAACGCGCCACATCGAGGCGGCCGGCTATCGCGTTCTACGCTTTTGGAACAACGACGTGCTTGGCAATCTTGAAGGGGTCTTGACCGAGATTCAGAGTGCGTTGCCCCCCACCCCCGACCCCTCCCCGCAAGGGGGAGGGGAGGCGCGCCAGCGCAAGCCGCGGCGTCCGCGTAAGAGAGCGCCACTGGATGCCTGATCTCCTGTTAGAGCTGTTTTCCGAAGAAATACCCGCGCGCATGCAGGCGAAGGCGGCTGACGATCTGCGCCGCATGGTCACCGACAAGCTCGTCGCCGAGGGTCTCGTCTACGAAGGCGCAAAGGCCTTTGCCACGCCGCGGCGGCTGGCGCTGACTGTGGTCGGCATTCCCGTGCGCCAGCCCGACCTGAAGGAGGAGCGGCGAGGCCCGCGCGTCGGCGGGCCGGATGCCGCGATCCAGGGCTTTTTGAAAGCCACGGGGCTCACCTCGATCGAGCAGGCCAAGATCGAGCGCGATGCCAAGAAGGGCGATTTCTACATCGCGCTGATCGAGAAGAAGGGCCGCGAGACCATCGACGTGCTTGCGGACATGCTGCCTGTGATCATCCGCACCTTTCCCTGGCCGAAATCGATGCGCTGGGGCGCGCGCTCGGCCAAATCGGGCTCGCTGAACTGGGTGCGGCCGTTGCATGCGATCACCGCGACCTTCGGGCTCGAGACCGAGGAGCCCGACGTCGTGGAGTTTGCGGTCGACGGCATCGCGGCGGGCCAGACTACGTTTGGTCACCGCTTCATGGCGCCGGCTGCGATCAGCGTGCGCCGCTTCGAGGATTACGACGCCAAGCTGCTGGCGGCGAAGGTCGTGCTCGATCCCGACCGCCGCAAGGATGTTATTCTGACAGATGCGAAAGAACTTGCTTTCGTGCAGGGCCTCGAGCTGGTCGAAGACGCAGGCCTGCTGGACGAGGTCGCGGGCCTTGTCGAATGGCCGGTGGTGCTGATGGGCTCGTTTGACCAGGATTTTCTCTCGATTCCCGCCGAGGTGATCCGCGCCACCATCCGCAACAACCAGAAATGCTTTGTGGTTTCCGATCCCAGGACGGGAAAACTCGCGAACAAGTTCATCGTCGCCGCCAATATCGAGGCGGCTGACGGCGGCAAGACGATCGTCGGCGGCAACGAGCGCGTGATCCGCGCGCGACTCTCCGATGCGAAGTTCTTCTATGAGACGGACCTGAAGACCAGGCTGGAAGATCGCCTGCCGAAATTCGAGCAGATCGTGTTCCATGAGAAGCTGGGCACACAGGCCGAGCGGATCGCGCGCATCGAGCGGCTGGCGGGCGAGCTTGCGCCGCTCGTTGGCGCCGACGTTGCCAAGGCGAAGCGCGCGGCGAAGCTCGCCAAAGCCGACCTGCTCACGGAGGTGGTCGGCGAATTCCCGGAGCTGCAAGGCTTGATGGGAAAGTACTACGCGCTGGCGCGAGGCGAGGATTCGTCCGTCGCTGCGGCTAGCGAGGAACACTACAAGCCGCAGGGGCCGAATGATCGCGTGCCGACCGATCCGGTGAGTGTCGCAGTCGCACTCGCCGACAAGATCGATACGCTGGTCGGCTTCTGGGCGATCGACGAAAAGCCGACGGGCAGCAAGGACCCCTATGCGTTGCGGCGCGCGGCGCTCGGTGTGATCAGGCTCGTCGTTGAGAATGCGCTTCGTCTGTCAGTCTTGAAGGTGGCAAGTTCCGCGCTTGGCGGCTTACTTGAAAAGCGCCCGAAGGAAGCAATCGTTGACAGCCAAAAGCTTCCATTGGACCTCCTCGCCTTCTTCGCCGACCGTCTCAAAGTCCAGCTCCGCGAGCAGGGCGCGCGGCACGATCTCGTCGATGCCGTGTTCGCGCTCGAAGGCCAGGACGATCTGTTAATGATCGTCCGCCGGGTCGAGGCGCTCGGCAAATTCCTCGACACCGATGACGGCAAGAATCTGCTCGCCGGCACCAAGCGCGCGAGCAACATCCTCGCCATCGAGGAGAAGCGGGATAAGCGCACCTTTGGCGGCGCACCTCATCCGGCGCTCTACAGCCTTCCGGAAGAAAAGTTGCTTGCCGACGCGATCGACCTGGTGAAGGTCGAGGCCAGTGTCGCCGTAATGAACGAGGATTTCGAAAGCGCCATGAGCGCCATGGCAAAGCTGCGGCCGGCTGTCGATGCGTTCTTCGACAAGGTCAAGGTCAACGACGATGACCCGAAAATCCGCGAAAACCGTCTTAAGCTTTTGAACGAGATTCGCAGCGCAACGCGCGCGGTCGCCGACTTTTCCCGGATCGAAGGCTGAAGATGGATCGGGCGACGCTTGGCGCTTACGACAAGGACGCCGCAGCCTATGCAAACGACTGGCACGAGCAGCCCGCGCCCGTCGATCTGCATGGAATCGTCGCGCGTTTCTTCGTGCCCGGCGGGAAAACCTGCGATATCGGCTGCGGCAGCGGACGCGAGGTCGCCTGGCTCAATGCCAATGGCTTCCCGGCTGAGGGATTTGACGCCTCCGACGGCCTGCTCGCGGAAGCGCGCCGCCGTTATCCAGAGCTCAACTTCGCGCGTGCTGAGCTGCCCGAATTGGTGGGCGTCACCGCCAGCACCTACGACAACGTCCTGTGCGAGACCGTGATCATGCATCTTCCGTCGGCCCTGATCGCGCCATCCGTGCGCCGCATGCTCGAGATCGCAAAACCCGGCGGCATTTTCTATCTCAGCTG
>Ga0335076_10003839_pt1 | contig 15132 bp, 8 predicted proteins | sample Lox_Sample_25_FD_206717 | JGI IMG/M metagenome (GOLD analysis project Ga0335076, IMG submission 206717) | Soil microbial communities from Loxahatchee National Wildlife Refuge, Florida, United States - Lox_Sample_2.5 | ecosystem: Environmental > Terrestrial > Soil > Wetlands | place: USA: Florida...
CCTCGGCCAGGTTCTCCACCTGGTCGCCACGCGACTCGTCGCTCAGGTCCACCCGGGCCGCGACGATGATGCTGTCCGGGCCCATGTGCATGGTCTGCAGCTCGAGCAGCCGCTCCACCCCCGGGGTGCCCTCGATCTCATCCCGGATGAGCTGCTGCAGCTTCGGGTCGGCGGCCCGGCCGATGAGCAGCTCGCGGCTGTCCAGGCCGAGCCGGACCGCCACCACGATCAGCAGCACGCCGATGGCGATGGACGCGGCGCCGTCGAACACCGGGGACCCGGTCAGCTGCTCGAGCAGCAGGCCCGCGGCGGCCAGGGCCAGGCCGATGACGGCCGCGGTGTCCTCGAACAGCGCCGCCTTGACCGTGGTGTCCGGGCTGGTCTTGACGTGCTCGAGCAGCTCGGTCTGGTCGCGCCGGGCTTCGCCGCTCATCTGGTGGGTGGCCCGGATCAGCGAGGTGCCCTCGGCCACCGCGCACACGCCCAGCACGACGTACGCGATGACGTAGCTGTGCGTCTGGCTGTGCAGCGACAGGATGCCCTCGAATATCGAGAACCCGGCTCCGGCCACGAAGATGCCGAACGCGGCCAGCAGCGACCAGAAGTAACGTTCCTGGCCATAGCCGAACGGGTGGTCGCGGTCGGCCGGCCGGGCGCCCTGGTGCACCGAGGTGAACAGGAACGCCTGGTTGAGCGTGTCGGCGAAGGAGTGCGCGGCCTCGGCCAGCATGGCGCTGGACCCGGTGAGCACGCCGGCCACCAGCTTGGCCACCATGACCACGATGTTGGCCGCCCCGGCCACCAGGACCGTGCGCTGGGTTTCGCCGCCCGAGCCGGATTTGGCCATGGCTAAATCGCCAGCGGAGCAGGTGTCATAGTGCCCGCTGACCTGCCCCGGCCCCCGGCGGCTAAACCGGGGCTGGGCTTGGCGCTGAACTCAGCGGACCTGCTGCAGCGTGTACCGGACGGTCTGGGTCTGGATCAGGCCGTCGCGGAACACGAACGTGTCGATGCCGTCATCGGACCGGGTGGACCCGGCGTCGGCGGCCCACTCCAGGAACAGCACGTCACCCTCGTAGATCTGCGTCTTCAGATCCCAGCTCGCCTGGGGCAGGTCGGCCAGCAGCTGGGTGAACGCGGCCCGGATGCCGTCCGGCCCGCGCAGCACCCCGGTCGGCGAGATGAACACGGCATCCTCGGCGTAGTCCGCGACGATCTCGTCGAGGTCGCCGGCGCCGAGCGCCTGAGCGTGGTGGGCGAAGACCTCCTGCGGGGACCGTGCCATCGCTATCTCCCTTGGTAACGAGCGCCTCGGACCTACCATATGGTGGTGACCCTCCCTGTCCAGGCCCCAGTTCCCGTCCAGCGCCGCATCGCCGGCGAGCTCGCCGTGCGGGAGGGCCAGGTGGCGGCGGCGGTCGAGCTGCTCGACGGCGGCGCCACGGTGCCGTTCATCGCGCGCTACCGCAAGGAGGTGACCGGCGGGCTGGACGACGCGCAGCTGCGCACCCTGGAGGAGCGGCTGCGCTACCTGCGCGAGCTGGAGGAGCGGCGCGCCGCGATCCTGGACTCGATCCGCGCCCAGGGCAAGCTGGACGACGCGCTCACCGAGCGGATCGTGGCCGCGGATTCCAAGGCCCGGCTGGAGGACATCTATCTGCCGTACAAGCCGAAACGGCGGACCAAGGCGCAGATTGCCCGGGAGGCTGGGCTGGAGCCGCTGGCCGACCTGCTGCTGGCCGATCCCGGCCGCGGGCCACAGGATGCGGCGGCCGGTTTCGTGGACCCGGAGCGGGGCGTGCCGGACGCGGCCGCGGCGCTGGACGGGGCGCGGGCCATCCTGGCCGAGCGGTTCGCCGAGGACGCCGATCTGATCGGCGACCTGCGCGAGCTGATGTGGTCGCGCGGCCGGCTGGTCTCCCGGGTGCGCGAGGGCCGCGAGCAGGCAGGCGCCAAGTTCGCCGACTACTTCGAGTTCGACGAGCCGTTCACCGCGCTGCCCTCGCACCGGATCCTGGCCATGATGCGTGGCGAGAAGGAACAGGTCCTGGAGCTCACCATGGACCCCGGGGACGACGCCGCGCCCAGCGAGTACGAGACCCGGATCGCCGGCCGGGCCGGGATCGCCGACCAGGGCCGGCCGGCCGACCGCTGGCTGGCCGAGACGGTGCGCTGGGCCTGGCGCACCCGGATCGCCGTACACCTGAGCGTGGACCTGCGGATGCGGCTGTGGCAGCGGGCCGAGGACGAGGCGGTGGCCGTGTTCGCGGCCAACCTGCGTGACCTGTTGCTGGCCGCGCCGGCCGGCAGCCGGCCCACGATGGGCCTGGACCCCGGGTTCCGCACCGGGGTCAAGGTGGCCGTGCTGGACGGCACCGGCAAGCCGGTCGCCACCGGGGCGATCTTCCCGCACGAGCCGAAGCGGCAGTGGGATCAGTCCATCGCCACGCTGGCCCGGCTGGCCGCGGCGCATCAGGTGGAGCTCATCGCGATCGGCAACGGCACCGCGTCGCGGGAGACCGACCGGCTCGCCGCCGACCTCATCAAGGCGCACCCGGAGTTGCCGCTGACCAAGGTCATGGTGTCCGAGGCGGGCGCGTCGGTGTACTCGGCGTCCGCCTACGCGTCCCGGGAGCTGCCCGGTATGGACGTGTCACTGCGCGGCGCGGTGTCCATCGCCCGGCGGCTGCAGGACCCACTGGCCGAGCTGGTCAAGATCGACCCAAAGTCGATCGGAGTCGGCCAGTACCAGCACGACGTGGCCGAGACCAAGCTGTCCCGGTCGCTGGACGCGGTGGTCGAGGACTGCGTCAACGCGGTCGGGGTGGACGTCAACACGGCGTCGGTCCCGCTGCTGGCCCGGGTGTCCGGGGTCAGCGAGGGGCTGGCCACCGCCGTGGTGGCGCGCCGGGACGAGGCCGGGCCGTTCCGCAGCCGGCAGGCACTGCGCGAGGTGCCCCGGCTCGGCCCGAAGGCGTTCGAGCAGTGCGCGGGCTTCCTGCGCATCCCGGACGGGGACGACCCGCTGGACAGCTCCAGCGTGCACCCGGAGGCGTACCCGGTGGTGCGCCGCATCCTGAAATCGGCGGGCATCAGCATGCCCGGGCTGATCGGCAACACCGCGGTGCTGCGCGGGCTGCGGCCGGCCGACTTCACCGACGACCGATTCGGCGTGCCGACGGTCAGTGACATCCTCCGCGAACTGGAGAAGCCGGGCCGTGACCCGCGCCCCGCGTTCACCACGGCGACGTTCGCCGAGGGTGTGGAGACGCTGCAGGACCTGGCCCCCGGCATGGTGCTGGAGGGCGTGGTGACCAACGTGGCCGCGTTCGGCGCGTTCGTGGACGTCGGCGTGCACCAGGACGGCCTGGTGCACGTGTCCGCGATGTCGCGGGACTTCGTCAGCGACCCGCGGCAGGTGGCCAAGCCGGGCGATGTGGTCCGGGTCCGGGTGCTCAGCGTGGATATCCCGCGCAAGCGGATCGGGCTCAGCATGCGGCTGGACGACGAGCCGGGCGGCCAGCCCGGGCGGGACCAGCCGCGCCGCGATCAGCCCGGGCGGGATCAGCCCGGCCGGGACCGGCCGCGCCGCGATCAGCCCGGGCGGGATCAGCCCGGCCGGGACCGGCCGGGGCGCGACCAGGCCGGCCGGGACCGGCCGGGCCGGGACCGCGGCCAGGGCGGCCGGGACCGGCGGGATCAGCCGTCAGCCGGCGGCGCCATGGCGGACGCGCTGCGCCGGGCTGGCCTGGCCGGCGGCCCAGCCGCGGAAACCCGGGACCGCCGGCCCCGCTGACCAGCTCCGGCCGCGCCGGGGACGGCCGGCCCCCGCTGACCGGCCAGGCCGCGCTACGTCGCGGCAACCCCCGCTGACCGGCGGTTCAGCACTGTGTGCACGCGTGCTGTTACTCTCTGTTTAAATAATTGGTAGAGCAGAGTCAAGCGCGTCGGCTGTGACAGTTGTGCCTGCGCTCCTGCGGGCATGCCCGGGCGGCACGCCAAGGGGGTAGCGCGTGCAGTGGCGGCAGCGGCAGGTGGCGGCGGGCTACGCCGCCTGGCTGGTGCTGCTCGCGGTGGCGTACTGCCTGGTGCCTGGGCTGCGGCCGGCGGCCTGGAGCCTGCTCGGGCTGACCGGGGTGGCCGGCCTGGTGGCCGGCCTGCTGCTGCATCGGCCGGCCCGGCGGGCGCCCTGGCTGCTGCTGGCGGCGGGCAGCCTGTGCGCGCTGGCCGGCCAGGTGCTCGCCCTGGCCAGCGCCGGCCCGGCCGGGCCGCCGCCGCCGTTCCCGTCCCCGGCGGACGCGTGTTACCTGGCCAGCTACCCGCTCTACCTGGCCGGGCTGGCCCTGCTCCGCCGGGCCCGGGCGGCCGGGCGGGACCGGCGCAGCCTGCTCGACACGCTGACCGTGACCGCCGGGGCGGCCGTGCTGGCCTGGCTCTACCTGGTGCTGCCGGGCATCCGGGCGGCCGGCCTGGCCGGGCTGGGCCGGGCCGCCGCGATCGGCTACTCGCTCGGCGAACTGCTGCTGCTGGCCGTGCTGGCCGGCCTGCTGGCCCGGCTGCTGGCCGACGGCGGCTGGCGGATCCGGTCCGCCCAGCTGCTGGCGCTGGGCGGCATCGCGCTGCTGGCGGCCGGCCTGGGCTACAGCCGCCTGCTGGAACTGGACGGCTCGCTGCACCGCCTGCTGGTGGTCAGCGCGGGCTGGGCGGTGGGCTACGCGGTCTGGGGGGCGGCGGCACTGCACTCCAGCATGACCCGGCTGACCCAGCGGGCCCGGCGGCTGCCGCCGCGGCGCAGCCGGGTCCGGCTGGCGCTGCTGCTGGCCGTGTCGCTGCTCGCCCCGGCCGTGCTGCTCACCGAGGCGCTGGACCGGCAGCTGCCCGCGGCCGCCGTGATCGCGGTCTGCTCGGCCGTGCTGTACCTGCTGGTGATCTCCCGGCTGGCCGACGCGACCGGGGCGCTCCGGGTGGCCCTGGACCGGACCCACGTGCTGCGCGCGGCGGGGGAGTCGCTGGCCTCGGCGGCCACCGAGGAACAAGTGGCCAGCGTGGTACGGGCCGCGGTGAGCTCGCTGATCGCCCCGCCGCATCCGCAGGCGGTGCAGCTGGCGGTGCGGGACGGCCGCACACTGCGGCTGATCAGTGCGCCGCCGTGGCAGCCGCCCGGACCGCCGGAACTGGCCCCGGAGGCGGCGGACGCCTGGCTGGCCGCGCTGCGCGGCCGGGATCCCGAGCTGCGGCCGGCCGCCGGGTATGGCGGCCCCCCTGCTGGCGCGGCCGGCGCCGACCACGTGCTGCTCTGCCCGCTGACCCTCACCGGCCGGCCCGCCGGTGATCCGCTGCTCGGCGTGCTGGCCGCGTTCGGCCTCCGGCCGGACCTCACCGCGCTGGCCGGCACGCTGGAACTGCTGGCCCACCAGGTGGCGCTGGCCATCGAGCGGATCATGCTGAGCGGGGAGGTCATCCAGCGCGACCGCGAGGCCTATTTCCGCACCCTGATCCACGACACCTCGGACGTCATCCTGATCGTGGACGACGACGGCAGCGTCCGGTACGCGACGCCGTCCGCCCGCAACCTGTTCGGTGACGTCGCGGTGGAAGGGGCACAGCTGGCCGACCTGGTCCAGCCCAGCGAGCGGGACGAGATCGCCCACGCGCTGGCCGACCTGCGCGCCCGCCCCGGCATCGACGAGGACTGGCGGATCACCAGCCGGGATGGCAGTTACGTGGAAGTCGAGGTCCGGTGCAGTGACCTGCGCCAGGAGCCCACCGTGGGCGGCCTGGTGCTCACCTTGCGGGACGTGACCGAGCAGCGCCAGCTGGAGCGGGAGCTCAAGTACCGGGCGTTCCACGACGCGCTGACCGGGCTGCCCAACCGGGTGCTGTTCCAGGACCGGGTGGCCCGCGCGCTGGCCCGGGCCCGGCGGACCGGCGCGGTGGTCGCCGTGCTGTTCGCCGACCTCGATGACTTCAAGGTGATCAACGACACGATGGGCCACGCGGCCGGCGATGAGCTGCTGGTGGCGGCGGGCCGGCGGCTGGCCGCGCTGGCCGGCGGCACCGGGCTGGTGGCCCGGCTGGGCGGCGACGAGTTCGCCCTGCTGCTGCCGGAAGCCGGCCACGGCGACACCGTGAACACGCTGGCCGCCGCCATCGTGGCCGCGTTCGACGAGCCGTTCACGCTGGGCACCGGCCCGGCCATGGCCGCGGCCACGGTGGGCGTGGCCGTCTCGGCCGACTCGAACCGCCCAGGTGACCTGGTCCGGCAGGCTGACCTGGCGCTGTATGCGGCCAAGGCGGCCGGGAAGCGGCAGTGGCGGCGGTACCAGCCGGTGCTCAGCGCGGGCATCCGGCGCCGCCGGGAGCTGCAGACCGCGCTGGATACCGCGATCGCGGAAGACGGCTTCCGGGTGGTCTACCAGCCCATCGTGGAGCTGACCAGCGGCGACGTGGCCGGGTTCGAGACGCTGGCCCGCTGGCCGCACCCGGAGTGGGGGATGATCCCACCGGAGCAGTTCATCGCGGTGGCCGAGGACACCGGGCACATCATCCGGCTCGGCCGGTGGGTGCTGGAGCGGGCCGCGGCCGACACGGTGCGCCGGGAACAGCAGTCCCCGCACCAGCCGCCCCGGTACGTCAGCGTGAACGTGTCCGCCCGCCAGCTCCGCGACCCCGACTTCGTGCCCGGCGTGCAGCGCATCCTGGCCAGCACCGGGCTGCCCCCGGACATGCTGCTGCTGGAGCTGACCGAGAGCGTGCTGCTCCGGCCGGACCAGCGGATCCGGGCCGACCTGGCCGAGCTGCGCCGGATGGGCGTGCGGCTGGCCATCGACGACTTCGGCACCGGCTACTCATCGCTCAGCTACCTGCGTGAGCTGCCGATCAGCATGCTCAAGGTAGACAAGTCGTTCGTGGACGGGATCGCGGTGGACCGGCGGCGCCGGGCTCTGGTGGAAGTGATCGTCCGGATCGCCCGCACGCTCCGGCTGACCGTGGTGGCCGAGGGAATCGAGAGTGAGGTGCAGCGGGACCTGCTGGTGTCGATGGGCTGCCAGTACGGGCAGGGTTACCTGCTGTCCGGGCCGCTGGACGCGGCCCAGGCCGCCGAGATGACGGCGGCCGGGCGCAGCCTGCTGCCCAGGCTGACCGCCTGAGCGCCAAACCGCCGCACCGCATCCACCCGCGGCGGCTGAACCCCGCTCGCTACAGTTATCGCACGGGGTGAATGCTCGCATTGAGCAGAGGAATCGCAGGAACGCTGGGGAGGGTGCATGCCCGCAGACGCCGCCGCCGCGGTCCAGGACGGCTACCGGTACCAGCCCGGCTTCGGGAATGAGTTCGTCAGCGAGGCGGTGCCCGGCGCGCTGCCGGCCGGCCGGAACTCCCCGCAGCGCGCCCCGCTGGGCCTGTACGCCGAACAGCTCAGCGGCACCGCGTTCACCCAGCCCCGGGCGGCCAACCGGCGCACCTGGGTGTACCGGATGATGCCGTCCGCGGCGCACCCGCCGTTCAGCCGGATCGGCAACGGTGCGCTGCGTGCCGGGCCGTTCGACGAGATCGAGCCGGATCCGAACCGGCTGCGCTGGGACCCGCTGCCGCTGCCCGGCGGCCCGGCCGACTTCATCGATGGGCTGTACACGATGGCGGGCAATGGGGACACCAGGACGCGCAGCGGGATGGCCGTCCACCTGTACGCGGCCAGCACGTCCATGACCGACCGCTACTTGGTGGACGCCGACGGCGAACTGCTGTTCGTGCCGCAGGCCGGCGCGCTGGCCCTGCACACCGAGCTCGGCCCGCTGCGGCTGGCGCCGGGGGAGATCGCGGTCATCCCGCGCGGCATCCGGTTCCGGGTGGAGTTGCTGGACGGCCCGGCCCGCGGCTACCTGTGCGAGAACTACGGCGCGCCGTTCACCCTGCCGGAGCGCGGCCCGATCGGCGCCAACGGGCTGGCCAGCGAGCGGGACTTCCTGGCCCCGGCCGCGGCCTTCGAGGACCGCCGGCCGGGCGGGCCGCAGGTGCAGGTGGTGCAGAAGTTCGGCGGCAACCTGTGGGCCGCTGACTACGACCACTCACCGCTCGACGTGGTCGCCTGGCACGGCAACTACACGCCGGTGAAGTACGACACGGCCAACTTCATGGTCATCGGCACGGTCAGCTTCGACCACCCGGACCCGTCCATCTACACCGTGCTCACCTCGCCGAGCGAGGTACCCGGGCTGGCCAACGTGGATTTCGTCATCTTTCCGCCGCGCTGGCTGGTCGGCGAGGACACGTTCCGGCCGCCGTGGTTCCACCGCAACATCATGTCCGAGTTCATGGGCCTGGTGCACGGGGCGTACGACGCCAAGGCCGAGGGCTTCCTGCCCGGCGGGGCCAGCCTGCACAACACGTTCAACGCGCACGGGCCGGACCTGGAGACGTTCACCCGGGCCAGCGAGGCTGAGCTGGCGCCGCAGAAGATCACCGGCTCGCTGGCCTTCATGTTCGAGAGCCGGTGGATGATCATCCCAACCCGGCAGGCGATGGAGGCCGGGCACCGGCAGACCGACTACGACGCGGTGTGGGCCGGCCTGCCCCGGCGGTTCGGCACCGAGCCAGGCGCCGGGCAGTGACGGCCGCCCCGCCCACCTCGGCCGGCCCGCCGGCGCCGGCCGGCCCGGCCACCCCGGTCACCGGGCAGGCCCTGCTGGCCATGACGCCGCCGCGGTTCTCCGGCAGCCTGCCGCTGTGGTATCAGCTGGCGCAGAGCCTGCGCACCGCCATCCTGGGCCTGGGCCAGGACGGCCCCACCCGGCTGCCCACCGAGGTGGAGTTCGCCCGGCACTACGGGGTCAGCCTGACCACGGTGCGCCAGGCGCTCGGCTCGCTGGCCGCCGACGGGCTGATCAGCCGGCACCGGCGCCGCGGCACGTTCGTCAACCCGGCGGCGCTCCGCTCCCGGGCACTGCGGGTGCTCGGCTCGGCCGACGCGGTGATGGCCCAGCAGTCCGGCGACGAGGTGCGGGTGCTCGGCCGGGACCAGGTGCCCGCCGCCACCACCCCGGCGGCCCGGCTCGGCATCACCGGGCAGGCGGTGCTGATCCGGCGGCTCCGGCTGGACGGCGGTGAGCCGGTCAGCTACGCGGAGAACTACCTGCGCCCCGAGCACGCCGCGCGGATCAGCGACGCTGACCTGACCGGGGCGCCGGTCACCAAGATCCTCCGGGACGCGCTGGCGCTGCCGCTGACCAGGATCGACAACGAGGTCTCCGCGTGCACCGCGCCCGCCGAACTGGCCGCGCTGCTGCGGGTGGATGTGCTCAGCCCGGTCCTGCGATCGGAAAATGTGACCTATGCGGCGGGTGGGACTCCAGTGGACATCGCCCGGATCCACTACCGTGGCGACCGCTTCACATTCGCGATCTCACTGGACATTCCTTGACGGTAACGACCTTTACCGAGCACGCGCTGCCGTACTGCGTGTTCTCGGATGGCGGCGGCCCGCCACGGGTGGGGGCCGGGCTCGGCACGCACATCATCGACCTGGAACTGGCGTTCGGTGACAAGATCTTCGCCGCGCCGTCGCTGAACGGTTTCCTGGCCCGCGGGCCGCGGGCCTGGCAGCGGACCCGGGAGAGGCTGCTCGGCTTCATCCGGGGCGGCCAGCTCACCGAGACCGTGCCGATCGCCGAGGCCACCCTGCACCTGCCGTTCGAGGTGGCCGACTTCGCCGACTTCTACTCCTCGCTGGAACACGCCACGAACGCGGGCCGGATCCTCCGCCCGGACGACCCGGGCCTGGCCCGGAACTGGCGGGAGATGCCGGTCGGTTATCACGGGCGGGCCGGCACCGTGGTGGTCAGCGGTACCCCGGTGGCCCGCCCGCACGGCCAGATCGCCCCCGGGCACGGCCGGCCCGACCTGACGCCCACCCGCAAGCTGGACTTCGAGGCCGAGCTCGGCTTCGTGGTCGGCACCGGTTCCGTGCCGGGGCGGCCGGTGCCGATCGACGACTTCGCCGAGCACGTGTTCGGCGTGGTGCTGCTGATCGACTGGAGTGCCCGGGACATCCAGGCGTTCGAGTCCCGGCCGCTCGGCCCGTTCCTGGCCAAGTCGTTCGCCACCACGATCTCGCCCTGGGTCATCCCGCTGGCCGCGCTGGAGCAGGCCCGGGTCAGGCCGCCCGCCCAGGATCCGCCGCCGCTCGGATACCTGCGGGCCAGCCAGCCGTGGGGGCTGGACATCGAGCTGGCGGTGCACCTCAATGGCCAGCTGGTGTCCCGGCCGCGGTTCGCCGCCATGTACTGGACCGCGGCGCAGCAACTGGCCCACCTGACCGTGAACGGCGCCGCGCTGCGCACCGGTGACCTGTACGGCTCCGGCACGGTGTCCGGGTTCCGCCGGGACGAGATGGGCTCGCTGCTCGAACTGACCGCGGGCGGCCGGGAACCGCTGCTGCTGCCGGACGGCCAGCCGCACGGCTACCTGGCCGACGGCGACACGGTCACGCTGTCCGGGTCCGCACCCGGCCCCGGCGGCTCGCGGATCGAGTTCGGCTGCGCGGCCGGCCGGATCACCGCCGCCGCGGCGGATCAGCCCGGCCCGCTGGCGTGGAACGCGGCCAGCGCGGCGCCCGGCGTGTCGTAGAACCCGTCCGGCCCGTTCTCGCCGCTGATCCCGTAGTGCTGGAGCTGCTGCCGTACCGGACTCACCAGGCTGGTCATCATCACCTTGATATGCGCCTCGTGCAGCTCCCGGATGGCCTTACCGAGCACAGCGGACGCGGTGTAGTCCACGTCCCCGATGGCCGCGCCGTCCAGCACCAGCCAGCGCAGCGCGGTGCCGTGCGTAGTCAGCATGAGCACGTCGTCTACGAACCGGCTCGCGTTGGCGAAGTACAGGCTGGTGCCGAACCGGTACACAACCAGCCCCGGCGCGGTCCGTGCGCCGGGCTCGACCGGGGTCGGCATCCAGTGCCCAGCGGCCGACTTGACCAGCACGTAGCTGCGCGGCCGGTAGCTGTGCCGGAGGTGGTCGATGATCGAGCCGGCGATGGCTACCCCGATCCCGTACTGCACGTTCAGCCCGATCACGGCGGCCGCCGTGATCACGGCCACGGCGAACTCGTCGCGCCGGACGACCCGGATGCGGTGCAGTCCGCGCAGGTCGACGAGTTCCGCGCCGATCAGGAAGACGATCGCGGCCAGCGCGGCGATGGGCAGGTAGCGCAGCGGCCCGGTCGCCACGAGCAGCACCACCACGACGACCGCGCTGGTGGTCAGCGAGGCGAGCTGGCTGCGGCCGCCCGCGTCGTCCAGGATCTGGGTCTTGGTCGGGCTGCCGTTGACCACGAACGTGCCGGTGAACGCGGCGGCCACGTTGGCCACGCCGAGCCCGGTCAGGTCGGTGTCGGTGTCGGACGGCTCGGCGTGCTTGGCCGCGTAGGCCCGGGCGGTGGCCGAGCTCTGGGCCAGGATGACGATGCCGATGGCCGCGGCCGTGCTGAGCAGCGAGACCGCGGCGTGCAGCCGCAGCGTGGGCAGGGTAAACCCGGGCAGCCCGCGGGGCACCGGGCCGAGCACGGCCACGCCGTGGCCGGCCAGGTTTACCGCCCAGCTCGCGATGATCGCGCCGGCCACCGCCAGCAGCGCGCCAGGGACCCGGCGGGCGAACATCCTGGCCGCCATCACCACCGCGATCACGCCCAGCGACACGGCCACCGTGGCCGGGTGCGCGTGCGGCAGCGCGGCAACCGTCTCGGCGAGCTTGATCACCGTGTGCGGGTTCTTAGCCGTCACCCCGAGCATGTCCGGCAGCTGGCTGATGGCGACCTGGATGCCCACCCCGGTGAGGAAGCCGAGCAGGACGGTGCGGGACAGGAAGTTGGCCAGGAAGCCGAGCCGGGCCGCCCGGGCCAGCAGCAGCAGCCCGCCGGTGATCAGCGCGGCGAGCCCGGCCAATCCTACATATGTAGGAGACTGCGGCGCGGCCAGCCGGACCAGCGTGCCGGCCAGCAGCGCCGCGGTGGCCGAGTCGGCCGCCACCACCAGGTATCGGGACGCACCCAGCAGGGCGAACGCGGCCAGTGGCAGCAGCAGCGTGTACAGGCCGGCCACCACCGGCATCCCGGCGATCCGGGCGTAGCCGAGCACCTCGGGAATGCCCAGCGCGGCCAGGGTCACCCCGGCCAGCAGGTCCCCGGTCAGCGTGGCCCGGCGGACCGGCAGCACCCCGCGCAGCACCGGCCAGTCCCGGGCCGGCGGCAACCACGCCACCTTCCGCCGCATCCCCCCATCATCCCCGGTCCCAAAAACCCCACAAATAGCACGTAACGCCAGGGCCGCGCTGGCGTGCCTAGCTGGCGCGTGGCCGCTGCGGGCGAGGGGGGTGGCCGGTGTGCTTGGCCGGCCCGCGGCCGCCCGGCCGGGTCAACCCGTGCGCGTGGCTGAATCATTCATGCGGTCTGGTGCGCATGACTGAATCAATCATGTGCTGCCGGACTCGCCCGGGGGCGAGGTTAGCGGGGGCGGATGCGGGTGTTGTCTGGGTCGAAGGGGGGGCGCAGGGTGACACGGGCCGGGTAAAGGTCGCCGCCTACGTTCACCTCGTACTCGCCGGCGCTGACGAAGTCGCGGCTGACCACGCCGCCGGCCGGGTCGCGCAGGTAGCCGAGGCCGACCGGGCCGCCCACCGCCTCGCCCCAGGCGGCCGAGGTGAGGTGGCCGGCCGGCACCCCGTCGCGGAGCAGCAGCTCGCCGCCCCACAGCATGGGCCGGCCCAGGCCGCCGGCCCCAGCCGGGTCGGCCAGCACCGACACCAGCCGCCGCCGCGGCCCGGCCACCCGTGCCTTCTCCACCGCTTCCCGGCCCAGGAACGGCACCGGCGTGCCCAGCTTGCAGGCGAACAGCAGGCCCGCCTCGACCGGGTTGTACTCCGGGGTCAGCTCGCGGCCGTAGGCCCGGTAGCCCTTCTCCAGCCGCATCGACTCGATCGTGTAGTAGCCGGCGTTGACCAGCCCGGACTCCGCACCAGCCGTGGTCAGCGCGGCGAACACGCCGGCCGCGCACTCGGCCGGCACATACAGCTCCCAGCCCAGCTCGCCGACGTAGGTGATCCGGGTGGCCCGGACGGTGAAGTAGCCCAGATCCACCTCACGGCTGGTGCCGAACGGGAAGCCCGCGTCGCTGAAGTCGGCATTGGACAGTGCCCCGAGCAGCTCCCGCGATCGCGGCCCCATCACGCCCAGCACGGCATACGCCGAGGTCACATCGACAAGACGGGCGGCCGTGCCCACGGGGAGGCGTTCAGAAATATGGGCTTTGTCCCGCTCGGTGGTCGCGGAGCTGCTGACCAGCAGGAACTCGTCGGGGGAGAGCCGGGTCACGGTGAGGTCCGACTCGTAGCTGCCGTTCGCGCCGAGCATCCCGGTGTACACCACCCGGCCCGGCGGCACGGCCACGTCCGCGGTGCACAGCCACTGCAGTGCCTGCTCGCTGTCCGGCCCGGTCAGCAGGTACTTGGAGAACGAGGTCTGGTCGAACAGGGCCACGTCACGGCGGGCCGCCCGCTGCTCGGCCGCGGACCAGGGCAGCCAGTTGGGCGCGTCCCAGCTGTATTCCAGGACCGGTGCCGCGCCCGGCGGGGCGAACACGTTGGGCCGCTCCCAGCCCATCCGGCTGCCGAACACGGCGCCCCCCGCGGCCACCAGGTGGTGCACCGGTGAGACGCGCTGCGGCCGGGCGGAGACCGGTTCCCGGTTCGGCCAGGGCAGCGCGTAGTGCAGGCCGAGGATCTCGCCGACCCGGTCGCGCAGCCACCGGGTGTTGCCGTGGAACGGGGCGAACCGGCGGATGTCCACCGCGGTCAGGTCCAGCCCGGCGTCGCCGGCCAGGATCCACCGGGCCAGCGCCCGGCCCGCGCCACCGGCGGACGCGATGCCGACCGAGTTGAAGCCGGCCGCGACCCAGAAGTTCCGCAGCCCGGCCGCCTGGCCCAGGATGAACTGGTTGTCCGGGGTGAAGCTCTCCGGGCCGTTGTAGAACTTCTTGATGCCCGCCTCGCGCAGCGCCGGGATGCGCAGCTGGGCCTGCTCCATTAGCGGCGCGAAATGCTCCCAGTCCTCGGCCAGCAGCTGGAACTCGAACGGCTGCGGGATGTCTTCGGGGGACACCCACGGCTTGGCATCCGGCTCGAAGCCGCCGACCACCAGCCCGCCGACTTCCTCCTTGAAGTAGGTGTAGCCGTCCGGGTCGCGGAGCACCGGCAGGTCCCGGCCCGCCCCGTCAATCTGCTCGGTGACCACGTAGAAGTGCTCGCAGGAGTGCAGCGGCACGGTCACCCCGCACCAGGCGCCGACCTGCTTGGCCCACTGCCCGGCGCAGTTGATGACGATCTCGGCCTCGATCTCCGCGGGCTCCGGGCCGGCCAGCCGCACCCCGGTCACCGCGCCGCCCACGGTCAGGATGCCGGTGACCCGGGTCCGCTGCCGGATCGTCACGCCGCGGTCCCGCGCCCCCCGGGCCAGCGCGTAGGTCAGGTCAGTCGGGTTGGCCTTGCCATCGTCCGGCAGCCATAGCGCGCCGGCCAGGTCGGCGGTGTCCATCAGCGGGTACCGCTGCCCGGCCTGCGCCGGGGTAAGCAGTTCGGCCTGCAGGCCGAACGCGTCGGCCGCGGCCGCGGTCCGGCGCAGCTGGGTGAGCCGGTCCGCGGTGCGCGCCACGATCAGCCCGCCGCAGCGCCGGAACCCGGCGGACAGCCCGGTCTCCGCCTCCAGCCGGGCGTACAGCTCGGTGGAGTACTGCACCAGCCGGGTGCCGCTCTCCGACGCGCGGAGCTGGCCGACCAGCCCGGCCGCGTGCCAGGTGGTGCCGCAGGACAGCTGGCCCTGCTCCAGCAGCAGCACGTCGGTGCAGCCCAGCTCGGCCAGGTGATAGGCGACGCTGGTGCCGATCACCCCGCCGCCGATGATGACCACCTGGAACCGTTCAGTCATCGCGCACCACTTCATCCAGCAACTGGGCGAACCGCGGGCTGGTCAGCCCGGCCGCCGCCGATTCGAAACGTTCCATGGCCCAGGCCCAGAAGTCGAACTCGATCGGGCTGCTGGCCCGCTGGATGGCCCCCCACAGGGTCCAGCCATACTTGCCCGCCAGG
>Ga0335076_10003840_pt1 | contig 15130 bp, 10 predicted proteins | sample Lox_Sample_25_FD_206717 | JGI IMG/M metagenome (GOLD analysis project Ga0335076, IMG submission 206717) | Soil microbial communities from Loxahatchee National Wildlife Refuge, Florida, United States - Lox_Sample_2.5 | ecosystem: Environmental > Terrestrial > Soil > Wetlands | place: USA...
ATCTTTTTCCAGCCGACGGTCGACATCAACACGGCCAACGCGCAGGTCACCGCGATCGCCCAGACGCTGCTGAAGCAGATGCCGGCCGGCATGACGCCGCCGCTGATCCTGAACTACAGCGCGTCGACCGTGTCGATCATCCAGCTCGCGTTGTCCGGCAAGGGCATGAGCGAGCAGGCGTTGTCTGACCTCGGTCAGAACACGGTGCGCACGCGGCTCGTGACGGTGCCCGGCGCCGCGATCCCGGGCCCGTACGGCGGCAAGAATCGGCAAATCGAGATCGACCTCGACCCCGTAGCGGCGCAGGCGCGCGGACTCTCGGGGCAGGACATCGCGAACGCGATCGCGCTCCAGAATCTGATCACGCCGGTCGGCACGCAGAAGATCGGCGGCCTCGAATATCCGATCAATCTCAACAACAGTCCCTTGGCGTTCGAGGACCTCGCGCGCCTGCCGATCAAGGTCGCCGACGGCGCGATCGTCTACCTCAGCGACGTCGCGCACGTGCGCGACGGCAACCCGCCGCAGACCAACATCGTGCATGTCGACGGCGGCCGCTCGGTGCTGATCAGCGTGCTCAAGAACGGCTCGGCCTCGACGCTCGCGATCATCGCCGGCATCAAGCGGATGGTGCAGGAGATGAAGCCGTCGTTGCCCGACAACCTCGAGGTGAAGCCGATCGGCGACCAGTCGCTGTTCGTGAGCGGCGCGATCCGGGGGGTCGCGATCGAGGGCCTGATCGCCGCGGCGCTCACGAGCCTCATGATCCTCACGTTCCTCGGCAGCTGGCGCTCCACGGTGATCATCGCGGTGTCGATCCCGCTGTCGGTGCTCGGCTCGATCGCGCTGCTGTCACTGATTGGCGAGACGCTGAACATCATGACGCTCGGCGGCCTCGCGCTCGCGGTCGGCATCTTAGTCGACGACGCGACCGTCACGATCGAGAACATCAACTGGCACCTGGAGCACGGCAAGAGCGTGGAGACCGCGATCCTCGACGGCGCGGCCCAGATCGTGACGCCGGCGTTCGTGTCGCTGCTTTGCATCTGCATCGTGTTCGTGCCGATGTTCTTCCTGCAGGGCGTCGCCCGGTTCCTGTTCATCCCGATGGCAGAGGCCGTGATGTTCGCGATGGTGTGCTCGTTCATCCTCTCGCGCACGCTCGTGCCGACGATGGCGAATCACCTGCTGAAGCCGCACCTGAGCGTGCACGAGAGCGTCGCCGCTCACGCCGGATCGGCGAACATCTTCGTGCGGCTGCAGGGCGCGTTCGACGCACGGTTCGAGAAGGCGCGCGCCGGCTATCGGAACCTGCTCGCGCTTGCGCTAGGCCACCGGACGGGATTCGTCGCGTCGTTCCTAGTGCTCGTCCTAGCGTCGTTCGCGCTCGTGCCGTTCCTCGGCCGCAACTTCTTCCCGGCCGTCGACGCGGGCCAGATCATGATCCACGCGCGCGCGCCGGTCGGTACGCGAATCGAGGAGACTGCGAAGGTGTTCGCGCAAATCCAGCAGGCGATCCGCGAGATCGTGCCCCCCGCCGAGATCTTGTCGACCGTCGACAACATCGGCCTGCCGAACTCGGGCATCAACTTGTCGTACAACAACACCGGCACGATCGGCGCGCAGGACGGCGACATCCAGCTCTCGCTGCGCGAAGGCCATCGGCCGACCGCGGAGTACGTCGAACGGATGCGCGCGGAGCTGCCGCGCCGGTTTCCGGGCACGACGTTCTCGTTCACGCCGGCCGACATCGTGAGCCAGATCCTCAATTTCGGCGCGCCGGCCCCGATCGACCTCCAAGTTCGCGGCGCGAGCCTCGCGGAAAACTTCGCTTATGCCGAGAAGCTCCTCGCCGACGTCCGGCACGTGGCCGGCATCGCGGACGCGCGTATCCAGCAATCGCGCGGGCTGTCGAGCTTCGACGTGGACGTGGATCGCACGCGGGCGATGTACGCGGGCCTCACGGAGCGCGATGTCACGAACAGCCTCGTCGTGAACCTCGCGGGCTCGAGCCAAGTCGCGCCGACATACTGGCTGAACCCGCAAAACGGCGTCCAATACCCGGTCGTGATGCAGACGCCGCAATACCGGCTCGACGAGTTGTCGGCGCTCGAGGGCTTGCCGATCACGGCGGGCGGCACCGCCGCGCCGCAGCTGCTCGGCGCGATCGCGGACATCCGCCGCACGTCGGGCGACGCCGTGTTCTCGCAGTACAACATCCAGCCGATGGTGCAAATCTACGCGACGACCCAGAACCGCGACCTCGGCGCGGTGGCGGCCGACATCGACAAGGTGATCGCGGCGCATGCGAACGAGCTGCCGAGAGGCTCTTCGGTGCAGATGCTCGGACAAGTGCAGACGATGAAAAGTGCGTTTTCCGGTTTGCTCTTCGGCCTACTCGGCGCCATCGTGCTGATCTACCTTTTGATCGTCGTGAACTTCCAGTCCTGGAGCGATCCATTCGTGATCGTCAGCGCCCTGCCGGCCGCGATCGCCGGAATCATTTGGATGCTGTTCGTGACCTTCACGACCTTGTCGGTGCCGGCGCTCACCGGCGCTATCATGTGCATGGGCGTCGCGACCGCGAACAGCGTGCTCGTGATCAGCTTCGCGCGCGAGCGGCTCGACAAGGTCGGCGACGCCGCAGCGGCGGCGCTCGAAGCCGGCTTCGTGCGTTTCCGTCCGGTGCTCATGACGGCGCTCGCGATGATCATCGGCATGACGCCGATGGCGCTCGGGCTCGGCGAGGGCGGCGAGCAGAACGCGCCGCTCGGCCGCGCGGTGATCGGCGGGCTCGTGTTCGCCACCGTCTCGACGCTGATGTTCGTGCCCGTGCTGTTCAGCATCGTCCATTCCCGCAAGCGGCAGAGCGTCTCTCCGCTGCCCCCCATTGGAGAGCCGCATGTCGCCTGACGCCGCCTCGAAACCCCTCCGCGCGACCACGGCGCCGCGCGGCCTACGGATCGCGGGCTTCGTCGCGGCCGTAGCGATCGTGATCGCCGTGATCGCGGGCATCGTGAGCCGCAACGTGAGCGCGAGCCGCGTGCGCCAGTGGACCGAGGAGCAAGCCGTGCCGACGGTCGCCGTCGTGAGCCCGAGCGGCGACGAGACGCCCGTCATGCTCGACCTTCCGGGCCGTTTGGAGGCGCTCGCGCGCGCGCCGATCTATGCGCGCGTCTCGGGGTATCTCAAGAGCTGGAGCGCCGACATCGGCACGCACGTGAAAGCCGGCGAGCTGCTCGCCGAGATCGAGGCGCCGGACGTCGACGAGCAGCTGCGCCAAGCCGAGGCCGATCTCGCGACGGCCGAGGCGAACGCAACGCTTGCGCGCAGCACGGCCGAGCGCTGGCAGACGATGCTCACGTCGAATTCGGTATCGCAGCAGCAAGTCGACGAAAAGCTCGGCGACGCGGCGGCCAAAGAGGCCACGGTGAAATCGCAGCGCGCGAACCTCGACCGCCTGCGCACGCAGCACGAGTTCGAGCGCATCGTCGCGCCGTTCGACGGCACGGTGACCGCGCGCAACACGGACATCGGCGCACTGATCAACGCGGGCAGCGCGGCGGGACAAGCGCTGTTCGTCGTGTCCGACACGCGCAGGCTGCGCGTCTACGTGAGCGTACCGCAGGTGTTCGCTGCGAATCTGCCGCACGGCACGCAGGCCAAGATCTCGGTGCCCGAACGCGAGGGCTCCTCGTATCCGGCGGTCGTTGAGGCCGCGTCGGGCGCGGTGGATGTCGCGACCGGCACGACGCTCGTGCAGCTCTCGGTCGACAACGCGGCCGGAGAGCTCTTGCCGGGCGGCTACGCGAACGTGCGCTTCGAGCTGCCTCGCGACGCGTCGCGTCTGCACGTGCCGGCGAGCTCCCTGATCTTCGACAGCAACGGCCTGTACGTCGCGACGCTCGATTCGCAGAATCGCGTCGTGCTGAAGAACGTGACCATAGCGCGCGACAACGGCAACACGATCGAGATCGCCACGGGCATCGGCGCTGCTGACCGGGTGATCGAGACCCCGCCGGACGGCATCGCCGCGGGCACCGCCGTGCGCGTGATCGGCGCGGCGGCAAACCCCTGAAGAGCGCGGCATAATATCGCCTGGCACGTCACAGCGGCCCTTTAAGTCGATGTCCGTTGCCGCTGCGTTACGCTACCGACGCCGGGACCGCGAACGCGTGTCCGGTCGAGGGGGTCCGACAATGAGTAGAGTCCATTTCCCCGCCGCGCTCGGCGCGGCGACCCTAATCCTAATCGCCGCGTGCGCGCCGCCGACGCGACCGGCCGCGCAAGCGTCAGCCGGGGCCGCGCCCACGCCGGCGCCCGCCTCCACGGCGGACCCCGCCACGCAGAAGTGGGCCGCGCTCGCCAAGCTGCCGGACTGGACCGGCGTTTGGGAAGTGGACTGGCGCAACAGCCGCCACATGCCGCCGCGAGCCCCGATGAAGCTCACGCCCGAGTGGCAGGCGAAGGCCGACGCTTTTCGCGCGTCGCAGAAGCAAGGCGAGAACGTGCAGAGCGAGGCCGCGAACTGCGTGCCACCGGGCTTGCCCGGGATCATGACGCAGCCTTATCCGATCGAGTTCCTTTACCAGCCCGACAAGGTCGTGATACTCACTGAGGCCTACATGCAGTTCCGCCATATCTGGACGGATGGCCGACAGCATGCGGAGGATCCGGATTTGACGTTCTACGGCGACTCCACGGGCTTCTGGGACGGCGACACCCTCGTCGTGGACACGATCGGCCTCAATCCGCAGAACCGCCTCGGGCCCGGCATCGGCCACAGCGACAAGCTGCGCGTGGTCGAGCGGATCCACCGTGCCGACAAGGACTGGCTCGAGATCGAGACTACGCTGTTCGACCCCGTCGTGTTCACCGAGCCGTATTCCTTCACCACGTCCTACCGTCACCTCGACGACCATATTCGTGAGTACATCTGCGTCGAGAACAACCACGACAGCGCCGACGACAAAGGTCGGGCGGGGTTCAGACTGGAGTAGTCGAATGCACACGAAAGCGACTTCTTCTCTGCCAATCGGCTCGCTCGCAGCGTTGTTGGCGTTCGCCGTCGCGGCACCCGCGCTCGCCCATCATTCGACCGCCGCGTTCGACATGGAGAAGACCGTCGAGATCACGGGCACGGTCGAAGACTTCCAGTGGACGAACCCTCACACCTGGACCAACGTGAAGGTCGAGGGCAGCGACGAGTCGGCCGGAATCTACGGCCTCGAGGGCATGAGCCCGAACTATCTCGGTCGAAACGGCTGGACGAAGAGCACGTTGAAACCCGGCGACAAGTTGACCTTCCAGGTACATCCGCTGAAGGACGGCCGAAAGGGCGGATTCATGGTCGCCGTGAAGCTCCCGGACGGCACGCTGCTCTACAACCTGCCGCATCGCGACGACGCCGGACCGCCCCCGAAGACGCTGCCATAGTTCGTCAGATTCGATCGCCGCCTAAGCACGATTAGCCGGCGCGCCGCCCCACGTTCGGCGCGAAATCTCCCGAGGGCCAACCTTTCGGGAGACAGCGATGACGAAGACTGTTCGTGCGGCCTTTGCGCGGGCCGCGGAAGACCTCGCGACTGCGGTGTGGATCGCTTGCGTGCTTTGCTGGGTGCTGCTCGTGCTGATCGTGCAGCCTGCGCGCGCGGCGGACTTTCCGGCGGTGGGCAGCGGAACGCTGCTCTACACCTCGGCCAGCGGGGTCTACGCCGCGACGCCGCCGCTCTCGACCGACATCCGAGTTTCGATCGCGGGCGTCGTCGCGCGGGTCTCCGTCGTCCAGACGTTCGCGAACAAGGGCGGCGAGTTCAGCGAGGCAGTGTACGCGCTGCCACTGCCCGACGACGCGGCCGTCGACCGGCTCACGATGAAGATCGGCGAGCGCATCGTCGAGGGCGAGATACGCGAGCGCGAGCAAGCCGAGCGCGTTTACGACGCGGCGCGCGCGGCGGGTCAGCACGCGAGTCTCGTGCGCCAGAACACGCCGAACCTGTTCACGACGGCGATCGCGAACATCGCGCCCGGCGAGGCGATCGAGATCACGATCGAGTACTTGCAAACGGCGCGCTTCGACGACGGCGCGTTCATCTTGCGCGTGCCGATGACCTACACGCAGCGCTACGGCGTCGACACGCAGGCGGAGCCTGTCGGCTTCGACGCGCTCGCGGACGGCGGGCTCACGCGCGGCGCGAACAGCGCGTTCGCGGCGAGCGCGGTGAGCTCGACGGTGATCGGCGCGCGCGTCGCGGGTGTCTCCGCCCCGGCCACGTTCGGGGACACGGGCGACGCGGGCAACGTAGCGCCCGGCGCGCGGCCGCTCGAGGCTTCGATCCACGTGGCGCTCGCACCCGGTTTTCCGCTCGTCGACGTGCTCACGCGCGGCCACGACTCGCGCGTGGACGTCGGCCGCGACGTCTACACGCTCGAGCCCGTGACGCCGCTCGTGCCGATGGATCACGACCTCGTGATCGTGTGGCGCCCGGTCGCCGGCCCGAGTCCCACCGTCGCCGCGCTGTCAGAGACAGTCGGCGACACGACGTACGCGCTGCTGATGGTACTGCCGCCGCAGAACACGCTCGGCTGGCGAGCGCAACCGCGCGAGCTCGTCTGCGTCGTCGACACGTCGGGCTCGATGGACGGTCGGTCGATCGCTCAAGCAAAGGCCGCGCTCGCGAACGCGCTCGGCCGCCTGACCTCGGCCGACCGCTTCAACGTCATTCAGTTCAACTCGTGGACGTCGCAGCTGTATCCGCAATCCGTTCCGCTCACGGATGCGACGCGCGCACAGGCGCTCCAGTGGATCGAGGGCTTGCGCGCGAACGGCGGCACCGAGATGGAGCCAGCGCTGCGCGCGGCGCTCGAGCCGCCGGCGCCGCAGGGCTACTTGCGCCAGGTAATCTTCTTGACGGATGGCGGGGTTGCGGACGAGTCGCGGCTCTTCAGTCTCATCAAGAGCGATCTGCACGACGCGCGCTTGTTCACCGTGGGCATCGGCTCCGCGCCGAACTCGTTCTTCATGCGCAAGGCCGCGCAGTACGGCCGCGGCACGTTCACCTACGTCGGCAGCACGGCCGACGTCGAGGACTCGATGCGGGAGCTGTTCGAGAAGCTCGAGCACGTGGCGTTGACCGACGTGGTCGTCGACTGGCCCGCGGCCGCGGAGCTCTATCCGCCGCAGGTGCCGGACCTGTATGCGGGCGAGCCGCTGATCGTCGCGGCGAGCTTCGCGGCGGGCGACGGCAAGCCGGTGGCGCTCACCGCGTTCGGCCGAGTTGCCGGCGCGCCGTGGCAGCAATCGGTGTCGGCGGACACGGTCGCGTTGCGCGGCATCTCGACGCTGTGGGCGCGGCGCAAGATCGAGACGGTGCTCGACAGCCGGGTCGACGGCATCAGCGCGGACGTGATCCGCGGGATCGTCCTGAACGTCGCGCTCGAGCATAAGATCGTGAGCCCGTACACCAGCTTCGTCGCGGTCGACCAAGCCCCCGCGCGCTCGAGCTCGCAGGCGCTCGGGCGCCAGAACGTCGCCAGCATGACGCCGGCCGGCCAGACCGCGGTCGCCGTTCCACAGACCTCGACGCCGGCACCGCTCCTGCGCGTGCTCGGCATGGTGCTGATCGCCTCGGCGGCCCTCTTCTGGCTCGGCCGTCGGCCGCGGCTCGCGTCGTGAGCCCGACCATCGCGAGCCACGAGCGCGAGCGACGCCGGCAGCGCGGCGGCGTCTGCGCGTGCGTCGCACTGCTCGCGCTCGGCCTCGCGCTGCTCGCCGCGGGGCTCTGGCTGCCGCTGAAAGCCGCGCTCGCCGAGGAACTGCTGAACCGCGCGTGGAGCGCCGCGCGCGCCGGCGGCGGCGCGGTAAGACCCTGGCCGTGGGCCGACACCTGGCCCGTCGCGCGGCTTCGTCTACCGCCGAGCGCGAGCGCCGAGCCGCTGATCGTGCTGGCCGGTGCCAGTGGGCGCGGCCTCGCGTTCGCCCCGGGGCTCCTCGACGGCAGCGTGCTGCCGGGCGAGCCCGGCGTCGCGGTGATCGCGGCGCACCGCGACACGCACTTCCACGCGCTCGCGCGCCTCGCGCTCGGCGACCGCTTCGAGATCGAGCGCGCGGACGGCGAGACCTTCGCCTACGTCGTGACGGGAATCGAGATCCTCGACACCCGCAGCGCCTCGTTGCGGCTCGATGCCCTCGATTCCGTCGTCGCTCTCGTGACGTGCTACCCGTTCGACGCGCTCGTTCCGGGCGGAACGCTCCGCTACGTGGTCAGCGGCGAATTGACGCTCGAAGACGACGGCGCCGCGGCGGGGCCGCAGCGCCGCTTCGTTCTGTAGCACGCCGATCGGCTGCGATCGGCCCCTACTTCAGAACGCTGCTGAGCAGCTTGCCGGCGTCCTCGCCGCCGGTCTTCGAGACGAGCCCCGGCAGCTCGGATAGGAACTTCGACGCGGTGCCCTGGCTGATGCCGAGCTTCCCCAGCGCCGCGTTGAGCCCGCCGACGTCCTTGAGCGGCCCGTTCACCGCGCCGAGGCTCTTGGCCTTGTCCATATAGCCGCTCGCTCCGGGGATCGCGCCGGCGAGCTTGTCGAAGTCGCCTTTCTGCAGCTTCTCTTGCGCGAGCTTGAGCACCGAGCCGAGACCGCCCTGGAGTTGATCCTTCGACAAGCCGAGCGTTTTGGCGGCCATCTCGTAGGGATCGAGCGCGGCGCGCGACGTCGCGGGCTGCCCGACGATGACGAGAGCCATCAAAGCGAGGCCGGCAGTGACGAGACTTCTGCGTTGCATTTGCGTCTCCCTGTTCTTCGAGTGATGCGCGAAACGCGCGAACATTTAGAGAGCACAACAAGTCTACGCGGCAGCTCGTAGGGTCTCAATTCATGAAGCAACTGCGCGCGGGCGCCGCACCCGCGCGGGCTCACTGCGACCGCTGCGGATCGAGGCCCAGTTGCGATGCGATGCGCAGCAGCTGCACCGCCGAATCCGCGCCGAGTTTCTGCTTTATCGCGGACTGATGGTTCGCGACTGTTTTCGGCGTGAGCCCGAGCGTCTTCGCGATGTCCTTGATCGCCTCGCCTTGGACCAGCAACCGCAGCACCTCGAACTCGCGCGCAGACAGTCCGTCGGCAGACGCCGCGTGCGTGACGGAATTGCGTAGCGCGAGCGCCTGCGCGATTTCGGCACCGAGGTAGTGCTTGCCGCGCGACACCGCGAGCACGGCCTCGACGAGCACGTTCGGCGCGCTCGCCTTCGTCACGTAGCCGCTCGCACCGGCCTCGAGCGCTCGGTGCGCGAAGATCGCGTCCTCGTACATGCTGAAGATCAGCACGCGCGTCTCGGCGCGCAGCGCTAGCATCCGGCGCATTGCCATGATGCCGCTTACGCCCGGCAGCGCGATGTCCATGACGACGACTTGCGGCGCGAGCTCGACGCAGCGCGTGCACGCGTCTTCCGCGTTCGCGGCCTCGCCGATGACGCGGATGTTGCCGCTGCGCTCGAGCAGTTGCCGATACCCCTCGCGGACGACGGCGTGGTCGTCGACGAGCAGCACCGTGACGGTCTCGCTCATGCGCGCACCGCGACCGGCAGATGTGCCTCCAGACGCAAGCCGGCGCCCGGCTCGCTCGCGACGAAGAACCGCCCGCCCAACATCTCGACGCGCTCGCGCATTCCGCTCAGCCCGAAACCCGAGGTTCCGGCGGCGAGATCGGTGCCGCAGCCGTCGTCCTGGACGCTGAGCATGACCTCGTCGCCGGCTGCCACTCCGCCACGCCGCAAGGATATCTCGAGACGGCCCGCGCCCGCGTGCCTCGAGCAGTTCGTGAGCCCTTCCTGAATCAGCCGATAGAGCGCGAGGTTGAGTTGCTCGTCGAGGGCGTCGAGCGACCCGGCGAACGTCAGGGAGAACCGCACGCCGGGGAGCCGTGCGCGCCATTGATCGACCAGGTTTTCGACCGCCGCCGCGAGCCCGAGCTCGTCGAGGCCGACGGGTCGAAGCCGCCGAATCATGCCGCTCACGGCTTCGTGCACGTGGTCCACGCTCTGAATGATCGCGTCTGCCGCGTGGCTCACGTGCGTTGTGTCTTGCGCGCCGTCGCGAATCGCAACCGCGTCGAGCTTGATCGCGTTGAGATATTGACCGAGCTCGTCGTGTAGCTCGCGCGCGAGATGTTTTCGCTCGTCCTCCTCCGCGCGGATATGGCGCTGCGCGAGCTGGCGATTGACCGCGAGCGCACGCCCGAGACGAGCCTCGGCCTGCTCGCGCGCAGCGAGCTCGAGGCGTGTCTGCCGATGACGCCGGCTCGAGAACCACATCAGACCGAGCGTCAGCACGATGAACGTAATCGGCAGCTCGTCGATCTGGAACAGCTCCCACTGCCGCGTGCGTGCATAGAGCCATTCGTCGAGCTCGAAGTAGGAAGTCGCAACGACGCTGAGCAGCGTGAGCCCGACGACGATCGCAAGATCGCGGATCATGCCGCGGGAAGGCGAGCCCGTTGTCAGAGGCCTCGGCTCGGCGGATTCGAACATGTCATCACCTCGCGCGTACGGACGACGGACCGTGACCGCCGGGCCGACCGCCGGGAAAAACTCCCGACGGCTCCGGGAAGACTTCTCTGGTCATCGGCGCCCATGTTGCCTGACACTTCGCGAGCACTCACGCCATGTCAGAGCACGACGATTCCGGGTTTCGCTTGTTCGCGCGGGCCTCCCTGCTCGCCTGCTCCGCGTGCGCGCTCGCGCTCTCTTCCACCGGCGGCGCGGCGGAGCCGGACACCCAGAACGGCGCCATACCGACCGTCACCGTGATCGGCACGATGCCGCTGCCGGGCCACGAGCTCGACCCGAGCCGGATCGCGGCGCCCGTGCAGACGGCGAGCGAGCTCGAGATCGATCGCAGCCACGCGGTGGACCTCACCGCGTACCTGGACCGGATGCTCGGCGGCGTGTACGTCAACGACATCCAAAACAACCCGCTCCAGCCGGACGTGAACTATCGCGGCTACACGGCGTCACCGCTGCTCGGCACTCCGCAGGGTCTCTCCGTTTACATGGACGGCGTGCGGCTGAACCAACCGTTCGGCGACGTCGTGAGCTGGGACCTGATTCCGCGAGTCGCGATCTCCTCGCTCACGCTGATCCCGGGCTCGAACCCGCTGTTCGGCTTGAACACGCTCGGCGGCGCATTGTCCGTGCGCACGAAGGACGGCTTCGACGACCCCGGCAGCAGCGTGCAGCTTGGCTACGGGTCCAACGACCGCTCGCAAGTCGAATTCGAAACCGGCGATCACGCGGCCAACGGGTTCAACTGGTACGTCGCGGGCGACCACCTCGAGGAGGACGGCTGGCGCGAGGCTTCCCCCACCAACGCGTCGCAACTGCTCGGCAAGATCGGCTGGCGCGGCTCGACCACGGACCTGTCGCTGACCGGCTCTTTTGCCGATACGGACCTCACCGGCAACGGGCTACAGGAGCAGCGTTTCCTCGCGAACGACTATGCGAGCGTTTACACGAAGCCCGACAACACGCAGAACCAGTCGAGCCTGTTCAACCTCTCGGCTCGCCACACGTTCAACGACACCTTGTCGTTCTCCGGCAACCTGTACCATCGAGACATCAAGACCTCGACGATCAACGGCGACCTCAACGACGACTCGCTGGGAGAGAACGTCTACCAGCCGACACCGGCCGAGCAGGCCGCACTCTCGGCCGCGGGGTACACCGGCTATCCGACGAGCGGCGAGAGCGCGTCGAACACGCCGTTCCCATACTGGCGTTGCATCGCGAACGTCCTGCTCAACACCGAGCCGAACGAGAAGTGCGACGGGCTCTACAATCGCACGCACACCGCGCAGAGCGACACCGGCGTGTCGGGCCAGCTCACGTGGAGCACCGAGCACGGCGGCCGGCGCAACCAGTTCACCGTCGGCGCGGTATACGACGAGAGCCATTCACACTTCACCCAGTCGTCGCAGTTCGGCTACCTCACGCCGGATCGCGGGGTCGCCACGGTCGAGGGGCCGGGCGCGTTCGCCGACGGCACACAGGACTCCGAGAACGCGTTCGACGCGCGCGTCGACCTCACCGGACGTGGGCACACGAGCAGCGTGTTCGCGAGCGACTCCGTCGATCTGAGCTCCACCGTCACGCTGACGATCTCGGGACGCTACGACCGCACCGAGATCGACAACAGCGACGCGATCACGCCGGAGGACGAGCCGGGTTCGCTCAGCGGCGACCACCAGTACGGCCGCTTCAACCCCGCGCTCGGCCTCACGTTCACGCCGAGCCCCTCGTTCGGCGCCTACTTCGGCTACAACGAGGGCAGCCGCGCGCCGTCGTCGATCGAGCTCGGCTGCGCCGATCCCGCGAATCCCTGCCGGCTGCCGAACTCGCTCGCCGGCGATCCTCCGCTCGACCAGGTCGTGACGAAGACCATCGAGGCCGGCGTCCGCGGGAACGCGGGCGGCAGGCTCGGCTGGAACGCGGGCGTGTTCCGCGCGAACAATCACGACGACATCCTGTTCGTGGCGGACCAGCAGGACGGCTTCGGCTACTTCAAGAACTTCGGGGAAACTCGGCGGCAAGGCGTCGAGCTCGGCATCAACAGCCACAAGGGCCAGTTCGACTTCGGCGCGAACTACACCTGGCTCGACGCGACCTACCGCAGCGACGAGATCGTGAACGGCGACGCGAACAGCACGAACGACGGGCCGGCACCGGGTTTCGAGGGCGACATCGACGTGCATTCCGGCGACCGGATCCCGCTGACGCCGCGCAACTTGCTCAAGGCCTACGCGAACTGGGCGGTGGCGCCGAGGTTCTCGTTGGACGTGGACGTCGCGTACGTCGCGGGCTCGTTCGCACGCGGCAACGAGAACAACGCGCACGAGCCCGACGGCGTCTACTACCTCGGTCCCGGCAAGACGCCGGCCTACACGGTGGTCAACCTCGGCGCGGACCTCAGGGCGACGGCGCGCATCAAGGTGTTCGCGCAGGTCGACAATGTGTTCGACGAGAAGTACTACACGGCGTCGCTGCTCGCGGCGACGGGCTTCACGGCGAGCGGCGCGTTCAGCGCACGGCCGTTCCCCGGGCCCGTGATCGACGGTGAGCGGCCGCTCGTCAACGCGACGTTCTACGCGCCCGGGGCGCCGCGCTCGCTTTGGATCGGCGCGAGCTACTCGTTCGGGCCGGCGCTCCGCTAGCGCTCCTCGACGCGATCAAAGCGCCCAGTAGAAGATCAGACCCAGCACCCCGACCAGCAGCACTTTCTTGCCGACGTAGTAGACGGGATAGTTCCAGTGCTTGATGCGCCGGCCGTAGGTCTGCACGTTGTGGAAGTACTCCGCGAGCGTGCTGAGCACACCCTGCTTGTCGCCGACCTGATTCGGCGACGCGCCGGCGCGCACGAACGCGTGACCGATCACATGATTGACCCAGCGCATGACGCGGCTCTTGAGCGGCCGCTCGATGTCGCAGAGCAGGATGATCCGTGTCGTCGGCGTGCGATTTTCCGCGGTGTGCACGTAGGTTTCGTCGAAGATCACGCCCTCGCCGTCCTTCCAGTAGTACGGCTCGCCGTCGACCTTGATCCAGCAATCGGGCGAATTCGGCGTCACGAGCCCGAGGTGATAGCGAAGCGAAGTCGCGAGCGGATCGCGGTGGGCGCCTAATCGCGCGCCGGGCGGCAACAGCGCGTACATCGCGGCGTTCAACGACGGAATCGTGTTCACGAGCGCCGTCGCGCGCGGGCACAGCGCCTCGGCCGACGGCAGCGGATCGTCATACCACTTGAGATAGAACCGTTTCCAGCCGGTCCGGAAGAACGTCTGGAAGCCCGCGTCGTTGTGCTTCTCCGCAGCCTTGATGTGCCCTTGATCGAAGAGCTTCAGCCCCTCGTCGCGCAGAAGCGTCCACTGGTCGGCGAGCGGCTGGAGCTCCGGGAACTCGCGCACGTCGACGTAGGGCGTCGTCGGCTTCGCCGAGAACGCGTACATCAGAAGGTTGTACGGCGCCGCGAACGTCGAGTGATCGAGGATCTGCCGCTTGAGCTTCAGGCGCACGCGCCCGCGGAGCTGGATCGCGGTCGCCGTCACCGCGAACAGCACCACGACCCAGAACAAGGGCGAGGTGAGGACACGGTGGACAACGGACGCAAGGACGCTCACTGGGACTCAGCCTCGAGGCGTCGGCGACGCCGGATCTAGGTTGCGCATGGTAGCCGCCGGCCGAGCGCCGTCCAACTCGCGGGCGCGGACGGGCGCCTCGAGCGGCGGGCCGCAAACCCGCGCCGCGCTTGGTTTCCAGCCATTTTCAGCCGTCAGTCATGTTAGAGAGCGCAAGCTGTGCGTCTAGTTGGGATTCGGTTTCCAAACCATGAAGACGAGCTGGCTGTGCACCGCCCTTGCGATCGCCGCGGCGACCTTCTCGGGCCATGCGGACGAGACGCTGTCGCACGGTCGCTTTTCGACCGTCACGCTCTATCGCCCGGCGGGCGACGTGAAATCGGTCGTGGTGTTCCTGTCCGGCGACGGCGGCTGGAATCAAGGCGTCGTCGACATGGCGCGGGCGCTCGCGAACGACGGCGCGATGGTCGCCGGTATCGACGTGCCGAAGCTACTCGCGAACCTCGACAAGGACGGCGAAGCGTGCGTCTCGCCGGACGGCGATCTCGAGAACCTTTCCCACTACATCCAAAGCTATGCGAAGTTGCCGACTTATCACACGCCGGTGCTCGTCGGCTATTCGTCGGGCGGGACGCTCGCGTACGCGATGCTTGCGCAGGCGCCCGTGAACACGTTCGCGGGCGGACTGTCGCTCGGCTTCTGCCCCGACCTGCTGCTGCACAAGACGCCGTGCGGCGGCACGGGGCTCAAGTTCAACCGCCGCAAGCAGGACGGCGGCCTCGACGTCCTGCCGTCCGCGAAGCTCGGCAATCCTTGGATCGTGCTCAACGGGGCGCAGGATCAGGTGTGCGAGGTCGGCGCGGCGCGCGAGTTCGTCGCGCAGACGCACAACGCGACGTTCGTCGAGCTGCCGAAGGTCGGTCACGGCTACTCGGTCACGCGCAATTGGATGCCGCAGTTCCTGAGCGCGTTCCGCTCGCTGGAGCACGAAACGCACGCGTTGCTG
>Ga0335076_10003842_pt1 | contig 15129 bp, 7 predicted proteins | sample Lox_Sample_25_FD_206717 | JGI IMG/M metagenome (GOLD analysis project Ga0335076, IMG submission 206717) | Soil microbial communities from Loxahatchee National Wildlife Refuge, Florida, United States - Lox_Sample_2.5 | ecosystem: Environmental > Terrestrial > Soil > Wetlands | place: USA: Florida...
TGGCGGTGCCCTCGATGGGGGCGGTGCTGCACACGCTGAACATCCGCCTCGCGACGGCCGAGATCGGCTACATCGCCACCCACGCGGAGGACTCCATCGTCATCGTGGACGCCTCGCTGGTCCCCAGATTCGCCGAGATCCTGCCGCAGGCGCCCACGGTCAAGCACGTGATCGTGACCGGCGGCCCACTGGCCGAGACACCGGGGGCCGATCAGCTCACCGGCGTCGGCGTGCACAGCTACGAGGAGCTGCTCGCCGCCGAGGCTGACTCGTTCGACTGGCCGTCGCTCGACGAGCGTTCGGCCGCGGCGATGTGCTACACCAGCGGGACCACCGGGAACCCGAAGGGTGTCGTCTACAGCCACCGGTCCAGCTACCTGCACTCGATGGGCGCCTGTCTCGGGAACGCCTTCGCCCTGTCCGAGCGGGACCGCGTGCTGCCCGTGGTCCCCATGTTCCACGCGAACGCCTGGGGCCTGGCCTACGCTTGCCTGCTCTCCGGCGCCGCTCTGGTCATGCCCGACCGGGACCTGTCGCCGGCCACGCTGGTCCGGCTCATCGGCGACGAGCGGGTGACAGTAGCCGGCGGGGTGCCGACTATCTGGGCGGGCGTGCTCACCCACATGCGGGCCGAGGGCGGCGACCTGTCCTCGCTGCGCCTGATCCTCTGCGGCGGTTCCGCGGTGCCGCACGCCATGCAGTTCAACTACGAAACCGAGCTCGGCGTCCGGATTCTCCAGGCCTGGGGCATGACCGAGACGTCGCCGCTGGCCACCGTGGCCAACCCGCCGCCCGGCGTGAGCAAGGAAGAGGAGTGGTCCTACCGGGACAGCCAGGGCCGGCTGTTCTGCGCGGTCGAGGGCCGGCTGGCCGGAGACGGCGGCGCGCTGCTGCCGGCCGACGGCGAGGCGGTCGGCGAGATCGAGGTCCGCGGGCCCTGGATCACCGGCTCCTACTACAAGGATGACGACCCGTCCAAGTTCCACGACGGCTGGCTGCGCACCGGTGACGTGGGGACGATGGACGAACACGGCTTCATCCGGCTGACCGACCGGGCCAAGGACGTGATCAAGTCCGGCGGCGAGTGGATCTCCTCGATGGAGCTGGAGAACATCCTGATGGCTCACCCCGACGTGGCCGAGGCCGCGGTGTTCGGGGTCCCCGACGACAAGTGGGGGGAGCGCCCGCTCGCGGCGGTGGTGCTGCGCCCGGGCGCGGAGGTAACCGCGGAGAAACTGCGGGCGTTCATGACCGAGCAGATTCCGCGCTGGCAGCTACCCGAGCGCTGGTGCTTCGTCACCGAAGTCCCCAAGACCAGCGTCGGCAAATTCTCCAAGCGGCAGATGCGGGAGGCATACCAGCGCGGCGACTACGAGATCATCGAGGTGCGCTGACCGGCTCGTCGAAGCACGCCGCACGACCTGGCGCGGATGCTTTGCCGGGGCTGGGTCTGTGCCGGTACGCTATGGCCCACCGCACTGTTCGTGCGGGTGGAGGATTCGCCTAGTCCGGTCTATGGCGCCGCACTGCTAATGCGGTTGGGTGTAACCACCCTCCGGGGTTCAAATCCCCGATCCTCCGCTTCCCGGGCAGTGGCTTTACCCGAGGGTTCCAATCGGGTAGGCCGTTGCTTCGTACTTTCCGGGCACCTTGCGTGGCACCCCTGCGTGGCCACGGCCGGTTTCCGGCCCGATCTCCACCCCACCTCGCACCCGTGACCGCATCGCGGCACGGGCCTCAGTCATGCCCGCCAGGCCCTTATCGCCCAGCCGATGGCGCAGGTAACCGATCGGCAAACTACGCCAAACGATCAAGGACATGCGGAACCATGACGAGGATGGGAGGGCATCCGGATGAACCATCTAGCTTCGACGGCATCGAACCCAGCGTGGCCCGCATCTACGACTACCTGCTCGGCGGCTCCAACAGCTTCCAGCCCGACCGGGGCGTCGCCGCCGCGCTCGAGCGGATATGCCCCGGAGTCCGCGAGACGCGCTGTCGGGCCGGGAGTTCCTCGCCCATGCGGTCACCTGGGCTGCGGTGCAGGGCATCGCCCGGTTCATCGACCTGGGATGCGAGGTTTGGGCAGGCAAGGCCCCCCAATGAGAGACACCCGCGATACGGGGAGTCGTATTAGGTTCCGCTCATGAGCTCTGCAGTCACCGCGGCGATCATCGCAGCCAGCGTTAGCTTCCTCACCCTGATCGGCACGCTGGCTGCGCAGTATCTTGCCCGCCGCGCAACCAGGCGGGACCTCGAAGAGCAGCGTGAGCAGCTGGACAGGACGCTTACGGTGCAGAGCACCCGGGCCCTGAATGAACGGTTCGCCACGGCAGCCGGGCAACTGGGGGATGATAAACCGCCGGCGGTCCGGCTGGCCGGGGTGTATGCCATGGCGGGCCTGGCAGATGACTGGCCCGGCAACCGGCAGACCTGCGTCGACGTGCTGTGCGGTTATCTGCGTATGCCGCACGAGCCCGAGCCGGGTCAGGATGCTCCCGAATCTAAGCGGGTTGCCTTCCGGTCCAGCCGCGAGGTCCGCCGCACCGTCATCGGTATCATCACCGCGCACCTCAAAGACGGCGCTGTGGTGTCCTGGCAGGGACTGAACTTCGACTTCACCGGCGCGGTCTTCGACGGCGGTGACTTCAGCGGCGCTGTTTTCTCCGGCGGTGTGGCCGACTTCAGCGGCGCTATATTCTCCGGCGGTGTGACCGACTTCACCGGAGCCGCGTTCACCGGCGGTGAGGTCCGCTTCAGCCGCGCTGAGTTCTCCGGGGGCACGGTCGACTTCAGCGACGCCATCTTTTTCGGCGGCGAGGTTCTGTTCAGCCGCGCCCGGTTCCGCCGCGACAGTGAGGTCCGGCTCAGCGGAGCCAGGTTCTCCGGCGGCGTGGCCGATTTCAGCCACGCCGAGTTCACCGGAGGGACGGTCGGCTTCGCCGGCGCCATGTTCTCCGCCGGTGAGGTCCGCTTCAGCAACGCCGTGTTCTCCGACGGGATGGTTTTCTTCGGCGACGCCGAGTTCACCGGCGGGGCGGTCGGCTTCGCCGGCGCCATGTTTGTCGGCAGCCAGGTCGATTTCAGCCGCGTCACGTTCTCCGGCAGCCGGGTCGGCTTCGCCGGCGCCGTGTTCTCCGGCGGCGAGGTTCTGTTCAGCCGGGCCCGGTTCGAACAGGGCCTGGTCCTCTTCAGCGAAGCCGAGTTCCACCAAGGCAGTGAGGTCGGCTTCCCCGAAGCCAGCTTCTCCGGCGGTGCGGTCCTGTTTGACCACGCCATGTTCTCCGGCGGCGTGGCCGACTTCAGCGCCGCCAGCGACTGGTCATTGCCGCCTCAATTCACCTGGACAGACACGCCCCCCGGCGTGACGCTCCCCAAGCAGGAAGATAAGTCCCAGCCGTAGAGGGCCTGACCTCGCACCCTCCGACGGTCTGCACGCTGGGCTCGTCCCGGCGCAGGACTGGCGGGGCGGCTGGGGCGACGTCCCGGTGACCCCGCCCGGCCTGGCGTACGTGCTCGGCACCGTAGCGCGCAAGCGATGAGGCCAGGAGGGCCGGGCGGACACAGCCTGGTCACGGCCTGTCTTAGGGCTGGCTATGCGCATCGAGGTCCACAACCTCAGCCTGCGGCCGACCCGGTACTGCAGTTCGCGCTGCCAGCATCCGGAGGCCTGCCGCTAGCGTGCCCCTGCCGGGCTGCACACAGCAGGGCCCCCCGCCGGGGCCTGGCCAGCGGGGGGCTGCTTCCGAGGCTCTCACCTGCCTGCCCGCCCGCGCGTCTCAGAATCGCGCACGGCGGGCTGGCCGGCCGGCGTGTCAAGTGCGCTGGCAGTGGCCGGCGTCGACTGCCGCGGCGGGGTGCCTGCATTGCTGGGCGGCGAGGCGTTCGGCTTCGGCTAGGACGTCACGCAGCTGGGCGTTGTCCGCCTCGAGGGCGGCGATGAGCCGGGCCCGGCGATCCTGCCAGGCTCGCTGCCGCTCAGCAGGCGTCTTCGGCATTTTTCGCTGGTCAGCTTCCGTTACGTAACGAACATGCTTGACCGAGGGCTCCTGCGCGGCGGTGAGGGGGTCGTCGGCATGAGCCGCGCCTTTCTTGTAGCCGGCGCACGGCACGTGGCGGTGAGCCGGTAGCCGGTCGCGGGCGAGCCCACGGCCAGCTTCATGCAGGACTGTTCGGGTGTCTACGTGACGGCATACCGGTCGCAGCCGCCCTGCGCCAAGCTCGTATCCGGGGGCGAGGGGCCAGGCGTGCGGGCCGCCTTCGTGTGTGCCGGCGCTGCGCCTTGAGCCCTGGGAAGGCTACGGTCGGGGGCCTGTGGAGTGGCTACGGCCGGATCTAGCATGACCGTATGCCGGGGCGAATTTATGCGTTGCTGGTGGGCATCGACGCCTACCAGGGGGACGTGCGATCACTGCGCGGGTGCCGGAACGACATCGCCCGGATCGCTGAGGTCCTAGAACGGCGTGCCGAGGCGAGCGGCCAGCAGCTCTGCGTCACTACCCTGCTCGATGCCCAGGCCACGCGCGACGCCGTCATCGAGACTTTCCGCGGCACGTTCGCCGACGCCTCGGAGGGCGACACCGCGCTGTTCTATTTCAGCGGGCACGGGTCCCAGGAGGTGGCGCCGCCGGAACACCTGGCCTTCGAGCCGGACGGTCTCAACGAGACGCTCGTGCTCGCCGATAGCCGGACCGAGACCGGGTTTGACCTGGCCGACAAGGAACTTGCCGTGCTCGTCGCCGAGGTCGCCCGCCGCAAGGTCCACGTGCTGGTGGTGCTCGACTGCTGCCACGCGGGCTCGGGCGTACGGGACGCGACGGAGACGACGGTCCGCCGGGCGTCCACCAGCCATAAGCGGCGGGACGCCGCCAGCTATCTCGAGGGGGCCATACCGGAGACCGCGGACGCTGACGCGGCGAGGCGGCACCTCGGCCGCGGCCGGTACGTGCTCCTCGCGGCCTGCCGCAGCGACCAGACCGCCAAGGAGGTTCAGGCCGATGGGAAGGCTCGCGGCGCGATGTCGGTGGCGCTCGAGTCGGCCCTGACGACGGCCACAGGCCCGATGACCTACCTCCAGCTGCAGCGAGCGGTGGCTACAGCCGTGCGCGGACTCGTCAGCGACCAGACCCCCGTACTGGAGTGCCTGCCCCCGTCCGAAACCGACCGGCTATTCCTCGGCGGCATGACCAGTTCGACCGCTCCCCTGGTCTCCGTCACGCACAGCGACCGGGGATGGCAGATGGACGTCGGCGCCCTGCACGGGATCCCGCCGACGACCGTCAGCGGCCGGCCCACGACGGTCACCGTGCACCAACTGACGGCGGAAGACCTCGGCGAGGAGCAGGCACTCGCTCGGGCTCATACGTCCTTGGTCCGGGCCACGAGCAGCGACCTCATGATCGATGGTGATTCCGGCGTGCTGGACCAGAACCGGACCTACCGCGCCGTCATCCGCGACCTGCCGGCCGCAGATGTCCGCGTCCGCGTGGACGACTCGGTACCCGGCGCCGACCGCCTGGCCGCCGCGCTGGCCATGGCGCAGGGTTTGGACGTCGTCGGTAGCGACAAGGATGCCGACCTGCGGCTCACCACGGTGGACAGCCAACTGTGCCTCGTGCGGCCCGGGGCGGCCCGGTCGCTCGTGGCGTCCCGGCCTGTCAGCGGGCCGCCGTCCGACGACGACATCGAGGCCGTCCGGGATGAGGTTGTCCACGTCGGACGCTGGCTCTCGCTGGCAAGCCGGCGCAATCTCACCTCGCAACTGGGCGCAGACGCCGTCAGCCTGGAGGTCTTGGACACGGGCGACCGGCCGCTCCCGGTGGACGACGACGGTCGCGTGCGTGTGGTCTGGCCAGCGGACTCCGATGAGCCGCCGCGCATCCGCGTCCGGTTCGGCAACCGCTCGCAGCGGCGGCTGTTCGTTACCGTCCTGGCGCTGTCCGAGCTTTACGGGGTCGAGCCTCTGCTCGAAGGGGAGGGGGAGTGGCTGGACCCGGGCAGCCACCCGATCTTCGTGCCAAGCGAGGAGGGCACCCCCGATCTCTACTTGTCGGTGCCCGAAGGCGAGCAGATGACCACGGATGTCCTCAAGCTGATCGCGAGCACGCGTGAGTTCGCCTCCAGGACCTTGCGGCAGCCGGATATGGTTCCGCCTTCGGTCCGTACGCCGAGCCGCGGGCCGACGCGCGGGGAAAAAGGGATCCACGCCCGGCGCCCGGGGCAGGTGCCGGAGCAAGCCGAGGACTGGACCACCAGGGAGATCCTGCTGACCACCTACCGGCCACAGGGCCTGGTCGCGATTCCCGGCACCGGGTCAGCTGTGCTCGAGGGCGGCACTCGCCTGATGGCCCATCCCGCCGTCCGGGGCCGCGCCCGGCTCACCCCCGGCAGTCAGGCGACACGCGAGGCCCTGGTGCCGTTGGTGCCTAGCGTGCTGCTTGACGACCCCGACACCGAGCCGTTCTCGTTCCTGCCGGTGCGCTCCCTCGGCGGTGAGATCGACGTCCTGGAGCTCGAGGACGTGCAGAACCCCCAGGCGGTAACCGCCGCCGACCCGCTCGTTCTGCGGGTTCCGCAGCAGCTCGGGCCCGGTGAGGTGGTCCTGCCCGTCATGTTCGACGGCGAGGACTACCTCCCGCTGGGTGTGGGCACCCCGGAGGGGGGCGAGACGGAGATCCGCCTTACCCGCCTTCCCAGCCAGGGTCTCGTCACGACCAGGAGCCTGGGCGGCTCCCTGAAGATCCTCTTCAGGAAACTCGTGGGCCGCCGCGTCGGGCTGGGCTACGACTGGCCTCACCTTTCGCTTGTCCGCTACGACCGCGACGGCACACCGCGGTACGAGCACGACCCGGCTGCAGTCCGGCGGGCCATGAGCACCGCCCGGCGTGCGCTGCTGCTCGTCCACGGGATCATCGGCGACACCATCGGCATGGCGCGGGCGGCCGGACTCGATCAGTGGCGGCTGCGCGAAGGCTTCGACGTGGTGCTCGCCCTCGACTACGAGAACATCCATACCCCGGTCGAGCGGACGGCATCCGATCTCGCCGGCGCGTTGCGCAACGTGGGGATCCTCGTGGGAGACGGAAGGCCGGGTCCTCGCCTCACCGTCGTGGCCCACTCGATGGGCGGGCTGGTGAGCCGGTGCTTCATTGAGCACCAGGGCGGCGACAGCGTGGTTGAGCGTCTCATCACCTGCGGCACACCCCATGCCGGTTCGCCATGGCCGCGCATCCAGGACGGTGTCAACGCCCTGCTGGGCCTCGGGCTCAACGGACTGCTCCCCATCGGCGGGCCGCTCGCTGCCGCCGGGACGGTGCTCGCGTTCCTGAGCCAGGCCGCCGAGCGCGTGGACACCACCTTGGACGAAATGCGCCCCGGCTCCGACCTGCTGACCACGCTTGCGGGTGCCGTCAACCCCGGCGTCCCCTATGTCACGGTGCGAGGCACCCAGCCGCTGCCGCGATGGGCCGACAGCGGCAGGGCCGGCCGCATCGTGGGCAAGCTCACTGGAAGCGCCCTCGACCTGGTCTTCCACGGGTCAGCCAACGACATCGCCGTCACCGTCGACAGCGCGGGGGCCGTCGGGCGGTCGTGGTTGCCGCGCCGTCCGGCCACCATCGATGCCGCGTGCAGCCACGTCACGTACTTCTCCGCCGATGAGGGCCTGACCGCGGTTCACGCCGCCCTGCAGCTCGCCGGCGGCTGATTCGCAATCCGAGGGGGAACGCCGCGTGGGAGCGACGACAATCGATAACCTGCCGGGCAGCCTGCTGGACCTGCTCCTGGCGGCGGACCCGGGCAGCGGCCGGGAGGACCTCCGCGGCGGCCGGGCCTGGGCCGCGGCTGACGCGATCGCGAGCGGCGAGGATACGGCGACCTCGGCGGCGTGGTACTACCTCGCCCGCCACACCGCGCTGCTCACGCTGCCCGACGGCAGTGCGCTGTCGTACCTCGACCCCATCGACGAACGTCCCCTGTTGACGCAGCAGCCCAAGCTGCCCGACTCCAGGTCACCTGCCTACCCGGTGTGCTGGGCGCTCGTACAGCTCTGCGCAGTCCTGCGCGACCTCCGCGGCATGCTGCCGCCCACGGCCATGAGCGAGATCAGTCCAGTGCCGCTCATCACCCAGAACGCAATGGGCATCCTGGAACAGGCACGCACGTCCCTGATTCCCTCCTGGCCCGCCCTGGGCCCGCAACTCGATCTCCTGGTGGCTGACCTCGCTTCCCGCTCGCTGGACCCCGAGCCGGCTCAGCGGCTTCTCGCTTCGGCGAGAGCGGGCTTTCTCGAGCTCGGGAACGCGGCTGGCGCGGCCGCCGCCGCCGTGGTGGCCGGCGACTGGCTAGCTGCGCCCTACGCCTCGCCGGTGACCTGCGGTCTCTCGCTCGGCACGCCGATGGGCAAGGACAGCGCCCTGTCTCCGAGCGCCGAGGAACGCGAGCAGTCGCAGCCCATCGATGCGGCGGGTGCGGCCGGGGCCTACGACGCGGCGCATGCGTGGTACGCCAAGGCGGGCGACGCCCGGGGACTTGCCCATGTGACCTGGCGGCGGGCCTACCTCGCGCTCCTCACCGAGGAGCCCGACCGCGCGCTCGACACGGCATTGACCGCCGCCGACGCGCTCACGGCATCCGGTGACGACGGCGGCGCCCTCACGGCCACGGCGCTCGCCGTCCTGGCCGGGCTCGCCGACGGCCGCCTGCCCGACCCCGGGGTGGTCGCCCGGCCGGTGATCGACTGGGCGACCGGGCCAGGATCCCTTAGCCATGCCATCGGTATTGGCCGGATGTTTGCCAGGACGGCGTGCCGGTGGACCAGCGTGCAGGTCCGTCCCGAACGTGCGCTGGCCGCTGCGGCGGTGGCAGAGGCTGTCTGGACCGGCCTCGGTCGGATGGGGTCTCGCTCACAGACGCTCGCGGACCAGGCGCAGGCGCTCAGGACGCTGGGCGCCCGGCAGGCGGCGCTCGTGTCGCTGGAGTCGGCGATCGACGTCGGCGCTGCGGCCCTGCGGGATCCCGCCGATCCGATGGACGCCGGCCGGCTGCGCGTCATGCTCCTGACTGCTGACGGGTACAACCTGGCCAACGCCGTGGAGGATGTCGAGGCGATGGATCGCGCCCTCCGGCGGCTCGATGCACTCGCCGAGCCCTTGCGCGCCCGCGCCGGGCAGCTCTCACCGGATCAGTCCTTCCTGGCCGAGCAGTTTCTCGGGCTGGTCGCCACGCCCGAGCAGAAGGTCATCGGGCTGGTGTACCGTGCGCAGCGAGCACGTGCGGAGGGGGATGCCGCCGAGGCGCAGCGGCTGTTCCTGGCGGCCGATGACGCCCTCGCGGACGTCGATCCGAGCGAGGCCAGGCGGCTGCGCGCCATCGTTCGGGCCTTCGAGCTGAGGTTGGAGGAAGCGGCCGACGCATACCGCGCCTGGCTGCCGGACCGCCTCGCCGAGATCCAGCAGGCCAGGATGACGGCGACCGCGCCGACCAACATGGCCCTCGTCCGGCAGCAGGAACGCCAGCTGCGTGACCAGACGCTGATGTTCTCGGTGCGGGTCGGCGACCTCGCCACGGCCCGCGCTCAGCTCACGGCCTTGCAGGAGATGGGTGATCCCTGGTGGGCCGAACTCGGCACCGCATGGGAGCACCTGGACGTCGTGGGCCGGCTGGCCGAGCAGGAGGGCGACCTGGACGCGGCAGCCGGCGCATTCGCCGGGGCCGTCGCCGCCGTGGAGCAGGTGCGGGGAGAACTACGCCGGGACGACCTGCGCCAGGCGTTCGGTGCGGACCGGATCGTCCAGCAGGTGTACCGCAACGCCGCCCGGGTAGAGCTGCACCGCCGCGACGGCGCAATGGAACACCAAGACCTCAGCGCTGCCGGGTCGCATGGCCTGGAGTGCCTGCGGTTGCTAGAACTGGCACGATCCAGGGCCCTCATGGACCTGCTGGCCACGCCGGACCCCGGTCTTCCGCGCGACATCCTCGACGCCTGGCGCGGAGCCGACGCCGAGGTGGCCCTGCGACGCGACCGGGTGGCGGCCGCGCTGGCCCTGGATCCGCCGGATCCGGCCCGCGTCACCGCACGCCGTGCCGAGCTCGAGGAGGCGCAGCGGGACCTGGAAGAGCGTCAGGCTGCCTTGCGTGCCGTCAACCCCCGCTTCTGGCAGCTGACCGCGAGCGGCGCGGCGCTGGACGCCGGAGAGGTCGCGGCCCTGGTACGAGCCCTGCCGCCCCGGCACTGCGTACTCGTCTACTCCATCGACCGGCCGGACTACCTCGCCTGTGGCATCACCCGAGACGGAATAGTGGCCTCGACCTGGTCCCAGCAGGAGCGGAGAATCGAACTACTGTGCGATAACCTGGTGACCGGCTGCAGCACGGGCCGGGCCTGGCAGAAGGCAGCCGACGAGTTGGGTGCCATTCTGCTGGACCCGCTCGCCGCCGCGCTCGACGGAGCGCTCGCCGTGCACGTCATCGCCTCCGGTCCCACGTTGCGGGTTCCCTTCGGCGTGCTGACGTGGCATGGCCGCCGGCTAACCGACCTGGTCGTCGTCTCGGTGCTGCCGAGCCTGTCGGCCTACCCGCTGCTGGCCCCCACCGGCCGGGCCGGCCAAGCCCTCTGTGTGGGCGACCCGGAGGCGATGACCTACCGGAAGACGCCCGACTCCCCGGCCCGCCCGCTGCCAGCGCTTCCCGGAGCCGCGGTGGAGGCAGCCGCCGTAGCGCAAGCTCTTCACGGAATCCCGCTGATCGGCCCCGACGCGACCGAGACCCGCACCCGGGCGGCCCTGCCTGCCGCGCCGGTCATCCACCTCGCCACGCACGGCGTCCTCGACCCGGTCGCCCCGCTCGCCTCCGCCGTCATGCTCGCGGACGGCGAACAGCTCACGGTCGCCGAACTTCTCAGCCTCCGCTTGGACGCCGACCTCGTCGTCTTCAGTGCCTGCGAGACAGGCACGGGACGGGTTGCTGGCGGCGACGAACTGCTCGGGCTAGGGCGTAGCTTGATAGCAGCTGGTGCGCGCGCCGCCGTGGTCACCTTGTGGCCCGTGAACGACCAGTCCGCAGCGGTGCTGATGACCCGATTCCAGACCCTGCGGGCCGAGGGGAAGCCGACCGGTGAGGCGATGCGCGCTGCCGCGAGCTGGCTACGCGGATTGACCTCGGCCCAAGTCACGGAACTGTTCCACGAGTTGCGCTCGCAGGTCTCGGCCGAACATGATCGGGCCGGCGATCAAGTTTCCGCTGGGGTCCGGGCCATCTCGACGCACCCAGTCGCGCAAATGACGCCGGCGCACCCTATGCATTGGGCGCCATTCGTGCTGATCGGCCTCTGACCCGCCACGCCCGCCACCTGGTCCTGCGGCTGCCGCCTGGCCACGGCCTGTTCCACGAAGTGCCGGCCCGGCTGCGGGCACCGCCGGCCCCCGCCTGACCTGCGCCTCCTGAGCCCCGGCTCCCCGTTCCCCGTCCACGGCCCGCCAGCCCCGACCGCAGAAAGGCCCCGCAAACCGCGAACCCGGCGCCGGCACCCGGGCAGCCAGCATGCCGTCACCAGGAATCCTGGCCCACCGAGATCATTTACCGCGGCCGGGATCAGCCCACCGCGCTATTCGCGGATTCGAGTCTGACGCACCGCTCTCCACCCGGAATGGCCTGCTTGATGATTCCCCCTGCAAAAGAAAGCACCCCCCGTCAGGTGGCCGGGGGTGCAGTACCGGTGCTCTTTACACGCGGTCAGGCGAAGGCTGCGCGCAGGGCACGGCGGAGGCGGCGCACGGGCTGCTCGACGGGCTGGGTTGCCCTGGAGCGGGCGCGGATCTGCCGCACGAAGCGCTGGTGTTCGGCACGCGCTATCCTTTCGCGCTGCCGTTCGCGGCCGACTCCCGCGGTGAAGTAAGAGTTCGTGAACATGTGTCCCCCTGTTGGCTCGGCCTGGAGATGTCCTGGCCAATCATCTGTTCCGCCGCCCTGCGATGTTCCTCGCTTGCCCTGCTTCACTGACACGCGGTGCCTCTCGAGGGATTCGGCACTCTCCCGGAGAGATTGGTATAGCCGCTGATACACCCAAGATCAGCAAATTTCGGCTGCTATCGTCGGTGTCGGCGGGTTACGAGTGCCGTGTGAGGCCCGGCCTAGTCGCGCCTGCCAGGGAACACGCCACGCCAGAGGCGCTCGCCGGCCCGCTGGCGATCAGCGGCCTGGCTTGTCTTCTGGCGACGAGAACAGAGGAGGCGGGCGTCGCTGCGTGGAGCCCGGAGGCCTGGCCCCGGGGGCCTCGGCCTGGCGGGTACTGGGCCTGGTCGCGGCGACGTCGGCCCACGCATGACCGTCCGGGCCTGCCGTGCCCACTGCCGTTGCGGCCGCGAGCGCGAGCGTGGCGTGGACCTGGGCGCCGGTCAGGGTGAGCGCCCATTCCTGGCCGTATGTGGCACCTTGGCTGTGGCGGTCGGCCAGGGCCAGCAGGCGCTCGGCTTCGGCGTAATGCTCGGGTCCCGTCATCGGTCCTCCAGGCGGTTAGATGTCCGGTCCTGGAGGTGATAGCCGGTCTGGCCCTGATCATGCGTCATGGCCGACCGCCGATGGTGCTGGCACTCGGTTCAGGTCACGTGACATGTGCCCAGGTCCGGCGGTTGACAGCCGCGCAGGCCGATACGTCACTGACACCGAATTCCCCGGCCAGCTGCCGGTAGGTCAGGCCGTCCGCCCGCCGCGCTCGCAGCTCCCGGACTTTATCGGCGGTCAGCTTGGCCCGGGGATTTCCCTCACCGATGGCGCCGTCATAGCGGCGATGGCATTTCCGGCATCTGGGCTGGAATCTGGCCCGGACGTCATCGCTCGCGGGATCGCCCGTGGACCAGTCCTCGGCCTGGCTTCCGCAATCGACGCAGGAATAGTCGCTGGCAGGCCCGCGGGCTTTCCTAACCCGGTTATGCCAGACGTCATATGACGGCCTCTCGGATTGCCGGGCGGCACCGGTCAGCTTGTGCCCGCACGCGCGCGAGCAACTGCGGCGGTCCCGCCGGATCCTGGCGAGCGCCCCGCAGACCGGGCAGCGCTTCCATTCGTATTTGGGCCGCCCCCGGGAGCATCCGCACGACCGCGCGCCGCCCGACACCAGGGAACCCAGAGCGGGCGTCAGCTCGTTTCCGCAGTCGCACCGGCATAGGACCGCCCGGTAGCTTCTCCCGCCGGGCGCGACCTTCCGCACCTCCCGAACGATGGTGAGCTTCCCGTATTTCTCGCCCGGACTGACAGCGTGCTTCACAATTCGGACGGTAACTTATCCGGTGGATATTCCTCGCAAGCCACGCCGAAAGGGACAAATGCCGACACGGCACCAATGGTCATGCGATGCTCGCCCGGGCTGGCGGCGAGGGTTCGAGCAGGGGCCGCAGAATGTCGCTGCATCTCCGTTGCCCTCGATGAGGGTGACCCGGCATGCCTGCACGGTAACGGCAGTCAAGATCAGGCCGGGGTTAGCCTGAAGGCATTGCCTGTCAGATCCCGGTCCGCTGCGCTCCGTTTCCGGCTCGGCGGCGGGAGCCCGCGTCCGGTCCGGTGTCTGGCCAGGCCATGCCGGTACTCGATATTGCTCTTTCCTAAGACATTTCCCTAGACTGAGCGTGGCTCAGCGGCCGGACTAGGAGGACGCATGCCAGTCGACTGGGTTGTCGTTGGCCTGGATAACGGCGGGACCACGAACAACGGGACCATCCTCGACTCCAGCGGCCGGTTCCTCCTTGACCGGATGGCCGAGGTTCCGAGTGACGTCAGGGAAGGACCGGACAAGGCCATCCAATCCCTGGTCGTTTCCGTGGAGCAGGTGCTCGGGCTCACCGGCGTGCCGATCACGTCGGTCCGGGCCGTGGGCCTGGACACGCCGGGTCCGGCCAGCGGGGACGGGGTCATCTCGTCCAAGGGCGCTACGAACTTCGGTCACGCCGGCTGGCGCGGCTTCGACATCCGCGGCGCGCTAGCCGAACGGCTGGGGCTCCCGGTGATTTACAACAACGACGGGAACTCGGCCGCGCTGTACGCGCACCACGTCCGGTTCGGTGCCGAGTCCGGACATCGTAGTTCGGTAGCCGCGATCGTCGGCACCGGGCTCGGCGGCGGGATTATCCACGCCGGGCAGGTCATCAAGGGCGCGGCCGGGATGGCCGGGGAACTGGGCCATGTGCCCATCCCGCTTGACGGCCTGCTCGACGCAGGCCAGTCGATGCCCGGGTGCAACTGCGGCCAGTCGGGCGACGCGGAAAGCGTGGCCTCGCTCACCGGCATCCAGAACAACCTGCTGCCGTACTGGCTCACCAGGTACCGGCACCATGAACTCGGCGGGTTGCCGGCCGGCAAGGCCGCCAAGCTCGTCCGCAAGTACGCCGAGGACGGCGACGAGATGTCACTGGCGATCTTCAGGCAGCAGGCGATCGCGATCGGGCGGTTGTTCACCATCGCCGCGAACTTCCTCGATCCCGACGCCTACTTCCTCGGCGGCGGCGTCGTGGAGGCCGCGCCGCATTTCCGCGACTGGTTCTTCGCCGAGGTGCGCGCCAATACCGTGCTGCGGGAGGAGCAGGCCAGGGCCGCCGAGATCTCCCTGGTGCCCGACCTGGACATGGCGGGTGCCCGCGGTTCCGCCGTCGCCGCCCGCGACTGGCTGATCCGGCAGGGACACGAGGTCAAGACCGCCGGGATCTTATTCCTGCGCCGGCGGGATCAGCACGACCATGATAAGGCGAGCCGGCTCATCGCTCTCGTTGTCGTAGTGATGCGGACGGCTGGCCGGAAAGCGGGCACACTGGCCCGCGCTGACGGAATGGCGCTCGCCGGCGACCGTCAACGTCACGGTGCCTGACTCGACCCAGATCATCTCGCGGGTGGCCGGGGCGTGTGCCTCGCCGCCGAACGTCTCGCCGGGCATCACCTCCCAGCGCCACAACTCGACCGCCCAGGGCGGGTCGGTGGCGCCCAGGATCGTCCCGGCGCCGCCGGAGGGGCCGCGCCAGAGCACGCGGGACTCGTCTGGGCTGCTGATCCGGACGGCTGGCTCGCCGCCCACGTCGACCAGCAGCGTCACCGGCACCCCGAAGGCGTCGCCGATGCGGGCCAGGGTCGCCAGGTTGGGATTGGACC
>Ga0335076_10003844_pt1 | contig 15128 bp, 14 predicted proteins | sample Lox_Sample_25_FD_206717 | JGI IMG/M metagenome (GOLD analysis project Ga0335076, IMG submission 206717) | Soil microbial communities from Loxahatchee National Wildlife Refuge, Florida, United States - Lox_Sample_2.5 | ecosystem: Environmental > Terrestrial > Soil > Wetlands | place: USA...
TGCGGCATTTCCGTGGCGCGTCTGGGAAATGGGCGCGCCTCCGGTCACACCACATTCACCCCGAAGTGATTGGCCGCCGCGAGAAGCCTGTCGCTAGTGTGCCGGCCATGTCGCGAACGCTTACCATGCTGCTGCTGACGGCCGGAATCGCGGTTGCCGGCGCAGCAACCGCCTCGGCGGCCTCGGCGGACAAGCCGCCGGTCGTCGTCGAACTCTTCACCTCGCAAGGCTGCAGCTCCTGCCCGCCGGCCGACGCGCTGCTCGGCAAGCTCGCCCAGCGGCCGGACGTCGTCGCGCTCGCCTTTCACGTCGACTACTGGGATTACATCGGCTGGAAGGACCCCTATGCGAGCCCGGCCTTCACCCAGCGCCAGCATCGCTACGCCGACGCCCTCGGCCTGCACATGGTTTACACGCCGCAGATGGTGGTCGACGGCCACGTCGACGTGGCCGGTTCGCATGCGCTGGAGCTCGAGGCGGCGATCGCGGACGCGCGCGCTCAGCAGAAGCTTACGCTGACGCTGGGGCACGATGCGAACGGCGCCTACGACGTCAAGATTTCCGGCGCCGCGTCCGGCGGTCCGAGCGGGCCGGCGACAGTCTGGCTGGCGCTGCTCGACCGCCAGCGGGAGACGCCCGTGAAGCGCGGCGAGAATGCCGGCGCCACGCTGACGGACTACAACATCGTGCGCGAGTTCCGCCAGATCGGCACCTGGACCGGCGCGGCACTCGACCTGCCGCTCGGCGTTGATCCAGCGGCGATGCAGGGCCGCGGTTGCGCCGTGATCGTGCAGAACGATCCGATGGGCGCCGTGCTGGGCGCGACGATCCTGTCGATGGCCGACGGGCTCTGATCGGCTCAGGCTGCGAGCGCGCGGCGCATCATCTCCGAGAGGCGCTTCGAGAAGGCGGCGGGATCGGGCAGCGGTTCGCCGCCGACGATGCGGGCCTGGTCGAGCAGGAGCCAGGCCGCCTCGGCGATCTCGTCGCCGCTGCCCTTGTCGCTGACGCGTTTCGCGAGGCCGGCGACCAGCGGGTGGCCCGGATTGATCTCGAGCACGCGCTTGAACCCGGCATCGATCTGCCGGTGCTGCTTCAGGAGGCGCTCGAGATGCATGTCCATGTCGCCCTCGTCGGCGACGAGGCAGACGGCGCTGTCGGTCAGGCGTTCCGACGGACGGACGTCCTTCACCACATCCTTGAGCGTCAGGCGGAAGAGCGCCACGAGGCTGTCGAGGCCGGGGGCCGCCGTCTCGCTCTTGGCCGCCTCCCCGTCGGTCTTCGCGATCTTCTCGAGTTCGGCGCCGCCGCGCGTGACCGACTTGAACGGTTTCTCCTGGAATTTTCCCACGGCCGGGATCCAGAACTCGTCGATCGGATCGGTCAGCAGCAGCACCTCGACGCCGCGCGCCGCGAAGCCCTCGAGCTGCGGGCTCTTCTTCAGCGCCTCGATCTCGTCGCCGGTGATGTAGAAGATCGTGTCCTGCCCGGGTTTCATGCGGCCGACATAGTCTTCGAGGCTGGCCAGCTTGTCGCCGGCGGTCGAGCGGAAGCGCGCCAGCGCAAGGATCGTGTCGCGCTGGTCGTGGCTCTCATAGAGGCCTTCCTTGAGCACGGCCCCGAAGTTGCCCCAGAACCTCTCGTAGTCGTCGGCGGCCTCCTTGGCCTTCTTCTGCAGCTCGCCGAGCACGCGCTTGACGATGCCGGCGCGGATCTTCGCCAGCAGCGGATTGTGCTGCAGCATCTCGCGGCTGATGTTGAGCGGCAGGTCCTCGGAATCGACGACGCCGCGCAGGAAACGCAAGTAGGCCGGCAGGATCTCCTCGCAGGTGTCGGTGATGAAGACCCGCCGCACGTAGAGCTTCACACAGTGCTTGCGGTCGGGATGGAAGAGATCGAGCGGCTTGGCCGACGGCACGAACAGCAGGCCCGTATATTCGATCTTGCCCTCGGCCCGCCAATGCAGCGTCAGCCAGGGATCGTCGAAGGCGTGGGCATGGTGGTGATAGAATTCCTTGTACTGCTCGTCGCTGATGTCCGACTTGGTTCGCGTCCACAGGGCCGAGGCCTTGTTCAGCGCCTCCTCCTTGCCGTCGTCGAGCAGGAGGATCGGGAGGGCGATGTGGTCGGAGTACTTGGCCACGATGTGGCGCAGGCGCTGCGGCTCGAGATAGTCGTCCTCGCCGGCCTTCAGATGCAGGGTGATCCGCGTGCCCCGTTTCTCGACCTCGGCCGGCGCGACTGCGAACTCGCCCCTGCCGTCCGAGGTCCAGTGCCAGCCGGCGGTCTCGCCGGCCTTGCGGCTCAGCACCTCGACGCGGTCGGCGACCATGAAGGCGGAATAGAATCCGACGCCGAACTGGCCGATGAGCGCCATGTCCTTGGCGGCGTCGCCGGTCATCTGGCTGAGGAAGGCGGCGGTGCCGGAGCGGGCGATGGTGCCGAGGTTCTCCACGAGGTCGTCGTGGTTCATGCCGATGCCGTTGTCGGCGATGGTGAGGGTCCGCGCCGCCCGGTCGGCCGCGATCGTCACCCGATACCCCGCGTCGTCGCCGGCCAGCTCCGGCTGGGTCAGCGCCAGGTAGCGCAGGCGGTCGCAGGCGTCCGAGGCGTTCGAGATCAGCTCGCGCAGGAACACCGCCTTGTCGCTGTAGAGCGAATGGGCGACGATATCCAACAGGCGGCTCACTTCCGCCTGAAAACCGTGCCGTTCCTCCGTCATGCCGATCCCCTCCCGCGGTCGATCCGGGCGCTCATATGTGCGATTGGCGGCCTCCGATCAAGGGCGGCGACAAGGCGCCGATTCCCGCCGCGGGCCGATTCTGCTAGGCTATCGTCGGGATTCGCAACCGGGGCTGGTGGTCGATGTCCGAGGAATGGCTGAAGAAGCTGGCCGAGCTGTCGAACGACAAGCAGCTGATGCAGCGCGCCAAGCAGATGCAGAAACAGTCGGCGGGCCGCAGCGGCGGCAGTAGCCGGCCCGGCGGGCGCAGCCTGTTCGGCGCCGCCTTCGGCTTCTGGTTCCGTTTCCTCTTCCTGTTCGGCCTGGCCGAGGCAGCAACCCTGTTCGCCTTCGCCGGCATCAACGGCGAGAACGATGCCAGCTGGGGCGACCAGTTGCGCTATGCCCTATGGTACGTCCTGAAACAGCAGGCGTTGCCCGATGACTCCTACCGGATCGTGGAGCAGGTGACGGGCCTCGCGCCGAGTATTCTGGGGGATTTCTACGATTCGATGCGGCCCGCCCTGGACGCCTATCGCGACCAGCTGGTCTTCGCCCTCCCGGTAGGCTTGGCCCTGGCCCTCACCTTCTATTTCCTGCCGTCGATCAACGCCGCCCGCCGGCAGAACCCGATCCGCATGCTGGTCTATCTGCTCAACCTAGCGGCCGCGCCGCTCTATCTGAAATTCACCGGCGCCCCCGTCCTGTGGCTCGGCGCCCTCATCCTGTCCTTCGCCGGCCGCGGCGGGTTGCGCCTGCCCAAGCCGGCGCCCCGCCCGACCACGGTTCCGACCAGCCAGCCGTCCCGACCGGCGAAGGGCCGGCCGGTGCGGGTGGAGGCCGCCCGCGCCGAAGCCGCGGCCGGCGGCCCGGCTCATGCGGCACGGGCCGTCGTGGCCCTCAAGCGGGAGCCGACCGTCACCCGCCGCGGCGGCGGCTCCTGGGTCAGGCCCCGCTGATCCGTCCCAGAGACCGTCGCGCGCCATTAATCTTGTATTCCGGCGCCGGAGGGCCGATCTTCTGGGCATGAACGGCGCCTACGCGAGGCGGATTTCCGCCGTTCTCGGGCCCACAAACACCGGCAAGACCTATCTCGCGGTCGAGCGCATGCTCGGCCACGCCTCGGGGATGATCGGCTTTCCCCTGCGCCTGCTGGCGCGGGAAAACTACGACCGCATCGTCAAGCTCAAGGGCGCTGCCGCCGTTGCCCTCATCACCGGCGAGGAGCGCGTCATCCCGGAGCGGCCGAGCTATTTCGTCTGCACCGTGGAATCGATGCCGGTCGACCGCCGGGTCGGCTTCCTGGCCGTCGATGAGATCCAGCTGGCGGCGGATCCGGAACGCGGCCACGTCTTCACCCACCGCCTGCTCCATGCCCGCGGCGAGGATGAGACCATGTTCCTCGGCGCCGACACGGTCCGGCCGCTGCTGCGCAAGCTGGTACCGGACGCCGACGTGATCAGCCGGCCGCGCTTTTCCACCCTTACCTATGCCGGGCCCAAGAAGCTGACCCGCCTGCCGCGGCGGAGCGCCGTCGTCGCCTTCTCCGCCGCCGAGGTCTACGAGATGGCCGAGCTGATGCGGCGCCAGCGCGGCGGCTGCGCGGTGGTGATGGGGGCGCTGTCGCCGCGCACGCGGAACGCCCAGGTGGCCATGTACCAGGCCGGCGAGGTCGACTACCTGGTCGCCACCGACGCCATCGGCATGGGCCTCAACATGGACGTCGACCATGTCGCCTTTGCCAAGCTGGCGAAATTCGACGGCCGCGGAATCCGCCGGCTGACGGCGCCGGAGATCGCGCAGATCGCCGGCCGCGCCGGCCGCCACATGAACAACGGCAGCTTCGGCACCACGGTCGACGTCGGCCCGCTGGAGCCGGAGCTGGTGGAGGCAATCGAGAACCACCGCTTCGATCCCCTCGCCGCCCTTTTCTGGCGCAACAGCGAGCTGGATTTCCGGTCGCTCGAGGGACTGCTGCGCAGCCTCGAGCGGCCGCCGCCGATACCGGGCCTGATCCGCGCGCGCGAGGCCGACGACCATGCGGCGCTGACAGCCCTCGCCCGCGACCCCGCGACGGCCGACCTGGCGCGCTCGCGCGCCGCCCTTCGCCTTTTGTGGGAGGTCTGCCAGATCCCCGATTTCCGCAAGACGCTGAGCGACGCGCACACGCGGCTGCTGGGCCAGGTGTTCCGCCACCTGACGGGAGCGAGCCGCGTCCTGCCGGTGGACTGGGTCGCCGACCAGATCGCCCGCATCGACCGCGTCGAGGGTGACATCGACGCTCTGGTGCAGCGCATCGCCTACATCCGCACCTGGACCTACATCGCGCATCGCGGCGACTGGCTCGCCGACTCCCGGCATTGGCAGGAACGCACGCGCGCCGTCGAGGACCGCCTGTCCGATGCGCTGCATCAGTCGCTGACGCAGCGCTTCGTCGACCGGCGCCATGCGGTGTTGACGCGCGGGCTCAAGGGCGGCGGCGAACTCGCGAGCGCCGTCACCGCCGCCGGCGAGGTCGTCGTCGAGGGCCATCCGGTCGGCCGCCTGGAGGGGCTGCGCTTCGTGCCGGACAGCGCCGACGGCACCGAGGCGACCCGCTCGCTCATGGCCTCGGCGCGACGGGCGCTGGCGCGCGAGCTGCCGGCGCGGCTGCGGCGCCTGGAGGCGGCCGACGACGACGCCTTCACGCTGACCCCCGACGGTTGCATCCTCTGGGACCGCGCCGCGGTGGCGCAGTTGGCGGCCGGCGACCATCCGCTGACGCCGCGCATCGAACCACTGCCAAGCGAGATCGAGGACGCGCCGTCGCGCGAGCGGCTGCGCCGCCGTCTCGCCCGCTGGCTCGAGGCACAGTTGCAGCGGCGCCTGCAGCCGCTCTGGCGTGCCCGCGGCGCCGACCTCACGGGGCCGGCGCGGGGCTTGGCCTTCCAGCTCGTCGGCAGTCTCGGCACGCTGCCGCGGCAAGCCGCGAGCGGCCAGATCGCGGCCCTTGCCCCCGCCGACCGCCAGGCGCTCGGCCGCGTCGGCATCCATATCGGGCGCGAGAGCGTGTGGCTGCCCGCCGTCGGCAAGCCGGCGGCCGCCGAGCTGCGATTGTTGCTGTGGGCCGTGCACACGGGCGGGCCGATCCCGCGGGCGGCCCGGGCACGGCCGCTGAGCATGCCGCGGACGCTGCCGGAAGGCGCGCACCTCGCGGCCGGCTACCGCGTGGTCGGTGATCTCGCCATCCGCGTCGATGCTCTCGAGAAGCTCTCGAAGGCGGCCCATCACCTGGCCGGCCAGGGCCCGTTCGCCCCGACGGATTCGCTCGCGGCCCTGATCGGTTGCGACGCCTCGGCGCTCGGGCCGGTGCTGTCGGCCATCGGGCTGCGCCGACACGGCGAGGGCGACCAGGCGACTTACGCCGCCTGGCGGCGGCCGGATGCGCGCCGGGCGCCGCGACGCGGCGGGCCGACGGCGGCGGGCGACTCGCCGTTCGCGCGGCTGGGGGACCTGAGGTTCGGCAAGTGAGCGAAGAGCCGACGCGGCGCCTCGACAAGTGGTTGTGGTACGCCCGCTTCTGCAAGAGCCGCACGCTCGCCACCAAGTTGTGCGTTGCCGGCAAGATCCGCATCGACGGCGAGGTCATCTACAAGGCGCACCAGGCGGTGCGCGCCGGCAACGTGCTCACCTTCCCGTGGGGTCCACATATCCGCGTCATTCGCGTGATCGGGCTGGGCGAACGGCGGGGCCCGGCAACCGAGGCGCGCACCCTCTATGAAGATCTCGCCCCACCCGCGACGGCGACCGCGACCGTGGCCGGCGCGCAGCGCGAGCCCGGCACCGGCCGCCCGACCAAGGCGGAGCGCCGCGCCACCGACCGCCTGCGGGAGCCGGAGTAACGGCTATAGCGCGGATGGGTCGCGCCGCCAGCGCGGTTGCGCCCCGAGGCGGCACCGTGGTAGGCAACGCACCGCTCATCACCCATGCGGAGAGCCGCGCCGGCACCGAGGTCGACGCCGGACCCGGCGAATTGCCCGCAGCAACGGAGCCTGAGGATGACTTACGTCGTCACCGAAGCCTGCATCAAATGCAAGTACATGGACTGCGTCGAGGTATGCCCGGTCGATTGCTTCTACGTCGGCGAGAACATGCTGGTCATCCATCCGGACGAATGCATCGATTGCGGCGTCTGTGAGCCGGAATGTCCGCCGGAGGCGATCCTGCCCGATACCGAGGCGGGCATGGAGAAGTGGGTGGAGATCAACCGCCAGTACGCCGAGGCTTGGCCCAACATCACACGCAAGGGCGAAGCGCCGGCGGATGCCGACCAATGGCGGGAAGTGCCCGACAAGTTCGAAAAGCACTTCAGCCCCAATCCCGGCAAGGCCTGATCCGCTGCAAGCTGGGTACCGACCCTAGGTCGCTTTTGCGTCACTCCGGGTCGCGGTGCGGTTGCAGGAAGCGACCGGTTTTGATATAGTTGCAGTTGTGTTATGCGCCGGTCGTTACCGGTGGGTAACTGGTCGACTGTGCGGGCGCATTTCGCGCCTGCCCCCAGTCTTCAGAAGTGTATCAACGGCGTCGCCGAGGGGACGGCGCCGGAAGGCGGGGTTTTGGTATCTACCTGTCGCAGAACAGGTTTTTGTGATTGTGCCGTGGGCGGGCCGTGAGAGAGCGAGAAAATGGCAGTCAAGGATATCGGATTTCGCAAGAACGATTTCGTGGTCTACCCGACGCATGGCGTCGGCAAGGTGCTGGGCATCGAGAGCCAGGCCATCTCGGGGCATAGCCTGCAGGTCATCACGATCCACTTCGAGAAGGATCGCATGACGCTGCGGGTTCCCGTCGCCAAGGCCAAGAACTCGGGCCTGCGCAAGCTGTCGAGCCGCAAGGTGATGGATTCGGCGCTGGCAACCCTCAAGGGGCGCTCGCGCCAGAAGCGCGCCATGTGGAGCCGCCGCGCGCAGGAGTACGAGGCGAAGATCAACTCCGGCGATCCCGTGTCGATCGCCGAGGTCGTGCGCGACCTGCACCGCAACGCCGACCAGCCGGACCAGTCCTACAGCGAGCGCCAGATCTACCAGGCGGCGCTCGACCGGCTGGTGCGCGAGCTGGCCGCGGTCGAGGACATCGACGAGTCGACGGCGACGAAGAAGCTCGAGCAGGTGCTCAAGGCGGCCTGACGACGGCGGCCGGCGCGCCGCCAGCGCATGCGACAAAGGCCCTCGTGCGGGCAGTACGAGGGCCTTTTGCATTGCCGCGCTTTCTGTGCGATGTGAAGCAGGCGCGGGCGCTTCGCCGACGTCGATCGGCCGAGAGCAAATCGGACAAGGGGACGGCCGCGCGCAATCCTGGATCTGGATTCGCATGTCCGACCGCGACAAGTTTGCCGTGCTGCGCAAGTGTCAACGCGTGTGGGCGGTCGCCGCCATCCACGGCGAGGTCGCGCACCTACAGGCCATGCATGCGCAGCTGGAGCAGCGCTTCACGACCGGCGACCGGCTCATCTATCTCGGCAACTATCTGGGCCACGGCGCCGACGTGCGCGGCACGCTCGACACGCTGCTGGCGTTCCGCCGCGAGCTGATCGCGCGGCCCGGCATGTTCGCGGCCGACGTCGCCTATCTGCGCGGCAGCCAGGAGGAGATGTGGCAGAAGCTGCTGCAGCTGCAGTTCGCGCCCAACCCGCGCGAGGTCTTCGCCTGGATGATCGAGCACGGCGCCGGCGCCACGCTGGCGGCCTATGGCGGCGACATCCAGCAGGGCTTCGTGTGCTCGCGCGACGGGCCGCTGGCGATCACGCGCTGGACCGGCAAGCTGCGAACGGCCATGCAGGGTGTGCCGGGCCACTACGCGCTGATGAGCGCGCTCCGGCGCGCCGCCTACACCGACGACGGCGCGATGCTGTTCGTGCATGCCGGCCTCGATCCCGACCGCCCGCTCTCGGCGCAGAGCGACTCGCTGTGGTGGGGCACGGGCGGCTTCGCCCGCCTCGAGCGGCCCTATGGCGGCTTCGTCCGCGTCGTGCGCGGCTTCGACCGCGCGCATCCCGGCGTGCAGACGAGCCAGTTCACCGCCACCATCGACGGCGGCTGCGGCTTCGGCGGCCCGCTCGTCGCGGCCTGCTTCGACCGCCGCGGCGAGATCGTCGACACGATCGAGGCATAGACTCGCGTCAATCCAGGAGCTCGATCTGCTCGGGATGCGAGACGTCGATCAAGGGTCCGTTGAACCAGCGGACCCAGCCGCGCACGCGCAGGCGGTGCCCCCGGAATGACGCGAGATCGACTCCGGCCTCGCGCATCAGCCGCAAGGCGGCTGCATCGAAGGCAAGCGTGAAGTCGGTCCTGTAGTCGGCGCCGAAGTTGACGTAGCCGCGGCTCGCGACGACGGCGACCGCGACGGCGCGCCCCTCGACGATCTGGAACTGATCCACCGCCTTCCCGACATCGTCGGGCGTGCGCAGGCGGTAGGCCGGATCGGCCCACAGGCCGCGACCGGCCCGGCGCGCCGCGTCTTCGATTTCGAGCATCTCCGCCACCCGCAGCCGCGCGTCCGGGGTGCTGAAGACGCGGGCGAGGCCGTCCGCGAGCAGCGCCTCCTGCAGCCAGGCGCCGGGCGAGCCGTCATCGCCGGCGACCCAGGCCTGTGCGACGAAGCGGCCATGCCGGTCCATGTGCCGGCTGCCATAGGCGAGGACAACGGAACGGCCCTGGGCGAGCGCGGCCAGCCGGGCGCGCGCGGCATCGGCCAGGGGCTCGTCCACGGACCCGTGTTTCGGCGCCATGATACCGGCAAGGTGCAGCGTGCGGCCGTCAGTCAGGCTGAGCGTGTCGCCGTCGACGACCGCCGCCACGATCCCGCGACCGCCGTCCGGATCGGAGTCGTCCGCGGCCAGGCCGCGGGCCATGCCCAGGGCGACAAGGCATGCCGCCATCAACGCGGGGATGCACGGCCGGAGGGCTGCTATATAGTGCGGCATCCGAGGTTCCCTACCGCAGACCGATAGCTCATCAACGCACGAGGACGGGATGTCACGCCGCGAGTTTTATCCTGAGATCGAACCGTTTCAATCCGCTCACCTGCCGGTGGGCGGGCCGCACCAGCTCTACTACGAGCAGAGCGGCAACCCGCGCGGCGCGCCCGTCGTGTTCCTGCATGGCGGGCCGGGCGCCGGCTCCAGCCCCGTGCACCGCCGCTTCTTCGACCCCGCCCACTACCGCATCGTCGTCTTCGACCAGCGCGGCGCCGGCCGCTCGAAGCCGCTGGGCGACATCACCGACAACACGACGCCGCATCTGGTCGCCGACATCGAGAAGCTGCGCACCCATCTCGGCATCGAGCGCTGGACCGTCTTCGGCGGCTCCTGGGGATCGACGCTGGCCCTGGCCTATGCGGAGACGCATCCCGACCGCGTCAAGGCGCTGGTGCTGCGCGGCATCTTCCTCTGCCGCAAGAGCGAGATCGACTGGTTCCTCTACGGCATGCGCGTGCTGGCGCCGGAGATCTGGCGCGACTTCACGGAGTACTTGCCGGAGGCTGAGCGCCGCGACCTCCTGAAGAACTACTACAAGCGGCTGATCGACCCCGATCCCAAGGTGCACATGCCGGCGGCGCGCAAGTGGAGCGTCTACGAGGGCACCTGCTGCACGCTGCTGCCGAGCCCGGAGACGGTCGAGTCCTTTGCGCAGGACACGGTGGCGCTCGGCATCGCCCGCATGGAGGCGCACTACTTCATCAACGACATCTTCCTGCCGGAGGATTCGCTGATGCAGAACCTGGCGAAGATCCGCCACATCCCGGCGGTGATCGTGCAGGGCCGCTACGACCTGGTCTGCCCGATCATCACCGCCGACGAACTGGCACGCGCCTGGCCGGAGGCCGAGTACATCATCGTGCCCGACGCCGGCCACTCCGCCATGGAGCCCGGCATCCGCTCGGCCCTCATCGAGGCCACGGACAAGTTCAAACGGATCGGGTAGCGGGAAGCCCCGGCCCTCAGTAGAGGCCGGGCACCAGGCGCGGCGTGCGCGCGGCGTAGTCGGCATATTCGGGGAAGGTGCGGCGCAGCACGCCTTCCTCGTTGTCCATGCGCTGGAACTGGCAGTAGAGGTGGGCCAGCAGCATGAAGAGCGCCCAGATCGACGCGTAGGGCAGGAACAGGCCGACGATCCCGATCTGCTCGAAGACGTAGACCGGGTGGCGGATGAACCGGTACGGACCGCCCGTCACCAGGCGGCGCGCCTCCGGCATGATGCTGAAGGAGCGGTTGAGATAGGCCAGCGCGTAGACGGTGAAGCCGTAGCCGACGGCGAACAGCGAGAACGACAGGATGTTGACGAGGACGACGTCGTCGTTGCGCGGCAGCAGGAAGACGAAGCTCGGGATGAAGGAGCCGCCCATCGCCGTGATGCGCGACCACAGCCCCGCGGTCTTGGCCAGCGGCCGGGCGCGGCTCACCACCGCGACCATCAGCAGCGACAGGAACATGATGACGGCGATGCGCGCCGCGACGGCGGTGACGAAGACGGCCGTGCCGTGATCGGCGCGATGGGCGATGATGTTCAGCACGCCCACGGTCTGACCCAGCATCATCCAGCCGGCCCAGGCCAGGTTGGCGACACGCACGGCGACGTCCCAGCCCTGGCTCCACATCAGCTGATGCAGCCAGGCCGCCAGCGGCGTCGCCGGCCGCGCATCGATGGTCTGAACGAGGGAGGCGGAGGTCTCGCTTGGCATGGCACTGCATCGACGGAGGGAAACGGCAGGGCCGATTGTCGGCGGGAAGCGTTAACGCGGCGCTAACGACCGCGGGCGGCCGCGGCGCAGCTGGAACGCCGGGCGGCCGGCCTTTACGCAAAAATGTTTCACGTGAAACATCGGGCGCGCGAGACGGCCGAGGGCCTACGGATGCAAAACAACCCCATGCATCAAAAAATTTCCCAATGATTTCAGTGAGCGGCGGCGCGCATCCCGAGCGCTGTTCGCGCGTCGGACGCCCGCATCCTGGCCGATCTCGGATGCGAAGGATGCGCGGACCGCGGGCCGCCGGAACATCGCCGAACCCCGCGCCCGGCGCGAAGGGCAGCGAGCGCCGCGGGCGCGTGCCCGAACGGCCAGTCGCCGATGACGCCAGCCTCTGCTATATAGCGCCGCGACGTCCCCGTAGCTCAGCAGGATAGAGCAACGGTTTCCTAAACCGTAGGTCGCGTGTTCGAATCACGCCGGGGACGCCACCAACAAAATCAGTAAGCTGACTGCCGCGGCCATGCGCGGGGCGATGGCATCCGGCCGGGGCGGAAGACCTACACGATCCAGGATGCGTCCATGACCGAACGGCCGCCATGGCATCGGCTTGTGATCGCTGGGCGAATTGCGAATGCCGTCTTGAGGCTCCAGGCATGGGCATCATGTCAGTATCCGGTGCCGACATCATGGTGGTGGTTGCTCTGGCCGCCGCCGGCGTGCTTGCGGTGATCCGGGGACGCTCACCGAGGATCAGCTGGCATCCGCCGGCAGTGACTGAAGTGGTCGGCTGGCACGACGAGGAACCGGTGCTGGTGTCGGCTGCCTAGCGCAGCACCCTCGGTCATGCAGTTCCCTTTCTCCATCGCAGGGTTTTTCATCGGCGTCGCCATCGGCGCCGGTACGGTCGTCGTGGCGGCGCAGCTGACGAGCGAGAGTTGGGATGACGTGATACAGCGGCCGGCGATCAGGTTATGGGCCGGCATCTACCTCGCGTTTTGCGGGATCGCCGGCGCCATCTTCGTCTCCAGCCCTTGATGGCCGGCGAGCGCGAGGCGGCTGAGTCTCGCGCGGGACTGCTGCACCGGAAAATGTCTCAATTTCACCACAGCCGCCGCTGTGGACATCTCCACCCTTTCGTATGACAAATCAGACGCGGACAGAAGAAAGCGGGTTTCCGTGCGTGTCCTGATTGTCGAAGACGACGCGTTAATCGCGATGGAGCTTGCCGCGATCGTCGAGGAGATGGGTTGCACGGTGGTCGGACCGGCGGGGCAGCTTGCGCGTGCCCTCGGGCTTGCCGACGCATCGGCGTTCGATGCCGCGCTGCTTGACCTGAACCTCGGCGGGCAGTCAGGCGAACAGGTGGCGGCGGTTGTCGCAGGCCGCGGGATCCCGTTTGCGTTTGTCACGGCGTATTGGCCTGCGTTGCAGGAAGGACCTTTTGCGGGGCGGCCGGTCGTGCGGAAGCCGTTCCAGCCAGCCGACATTCAGACGTGCTTGCGGGCACTGGTGCCGGAAAAGGAAAGCCCCGCCTGGGTAAGTGAAGGGCGGGACTAGTGAGGTCGCGCAAGTGCCAATGGCCGCCCTGCGCCGAGCATTGGGCAACGCTCACTCAGGATCGCGAGCATTGCGACGGCCCGCGAAGTCTACTCATGCTGCCAGTTGAGAGTCGCCGTACGCTGTCCACCCTCGAAACTACCGGTCGCATCGATGCGGCCGCCGCGCAACGAACCCGCGAGAGTGATGAGGGATAGCTGTTTGCCGTCGAGGCTCTCGCTGCGCAGCTCGATCTGTACGGCTTGCGTGGCAGATACCTCCCCAGACAGAAACACGGTCACGCCGGGATTGCGGCCAGGCCAGCGGCCAGTCAATTTGCCGTCGCTGAGAACCGCTTGTGCACGATAACAACGAGCGGGGTCGTCGCGAGCAGGACCATAGCAGATCGGACCTGCATAAAGCCCATCCTGCACACCGCGCTGGGAATTCGAGTAGATCCAATACCCAAGAGCAAGGGCGATCAGCATGGCCGAGGAAGCGGCGAGCCATTTCAATGCGCCAATACGATAGCGAATGAAACGCGGCGTCGGCAGCGCGCCCTGTTCCGCGCTCTCGGTGATGGAAAAGGTTCGCACGGGCTGCGGGATGTTCTTGAAGGTCTGCTCGCCCAGCGAACGGAATGAGAGCGACAGCTTATTGCGAATCTGATCGTAGACACTGCCGGAGATGCAAATCCCGCCAGGCTTCGCCGCAGACTGCAGGCGCGCGGCAATATTGACCCCGTCGCCGAGCAGATCGCTTCCCTGCACCATGACATCACCGACATTGATGCCCAGCCGGAAGCGCACTTGGCGCGCAAGCGGAAGCTGATCGTTTCGCGTGCGCAATGCCGCCTGAATCTCCGTGGCGCACCGCACCGCTTCGACCGTACTGGCAAATTCCACCAGAACCGCATCGCCCGCAGTATTGAAGACACGACCCCGATGCTGCGAAACGAGCGAGTCGATGACCGATCGGTGCGCGCGAAGCGTCCGCACCGTGTACTCCTCATCCTCGGCCATCAACCGGCTGTATTCCGCAACATCCGCCGAGAGGATCGTCGCGAGTTTGCGTTCCAACGGCTCCGCTGAAGTTTCAGCAACGTCCTCGCCCATCGACGCGCTCTATGATCTGCGGGCTTCGCCGAATGCATCGCCTGAGGGGCCGTGCCCCACGGGAAGCGAGAAAGAATGGACCAGTGACGCACCGCGGACAAGGTCGCTTCAGCGGGTCGCGGTGAGGTTCCGGCCTTTTATTCACGCCTTCTTGTCGGCCGTCCGAGCTGCAGCTGAACGGGCCACAGCGTGCCCGTCGTTCGGCGACCTGCCGAACGATCACTTCGATGTCGAGCCACCGGCGCGGGTGCTAAATCTCGTGAAGCTTGTAGAGCCCCTGCGCGTTCTCAATCGCGACCTTGCGAGCCAGATCCGGCGGAAGCTGATCAACCCAGCGACGAGGCCCTGCAAGCCCGGATTCGCGCCGCATGTTCACCGACGGTGCGGTATGAAAATTATCGGAGGCAACCAGGAAGCGATCGGGAAACCGGCTGACGAGCTCGATCCATTCTGGACTCGCACGGCCTGCGTCGTCCAACAGGCGGTTTGCTCCGCCGCCTACCGGATGGATTTTCGTGTTCATATAAAGATTCGGATTCTCTGCCAGCAGGTCGCGACAGAGTTCGACCGAGCGGGCGCCCGTATTGTCCCAGCCCACATGCGACCAGATGATCCGCGCCCTGCGATTGGCGGCGAGCAGCTTGCGGAAGCGGTCGATATTGGCTCTGAGGGTCGGCGGATTTTGCGGGGAAATGCGCCGAAACCGCTCGGGGGTCGGCATATCCTGCGGCACAGCTTCCATATGGAGGTCGATCGGAACATCCTTCTGCGCGGCAATATCGGCGAGCTTCAGAAACAGCGGATGATCCGGCGGCGCCGACTCGTAGGGATGCCGGTCGAAGAATGACAAATGCTCGCAGGACATCTCGCCGAAACCCACAGCGCCGGCCGCCAGAATTTCGAGCGCCCGAGCCTCGAACCGGGCTTCGAGGGTGGCGCCGACCCGGCCGGCCTTGGCCGCCGCATGGATCATGGGATTGAGCGAACCGCCGCCCCCGAGGAATGCGAAGGCGCGGGCGCGGCCG